>Ga0210040_10001363_pt1 | contig 37322 bp, 27 predicted proteins | sample CryGeyCG12114_NA_FD_185462 | JGI IMG/M metagenome (GOLD analysis project Ga0210040, IMG submission 185462) | Groundwater microbial communities from aquifer - Crystal Geyser CG19_WC_8/21/14_NA (SPAdes) (version 2) | ecosystem: Environmental > Aquatic > Deep subsurface > Groundwater | place: USA... | reverse complement strand
CGAGTGCAGAAGGGAGCTGGGAAGGCCTTGGGTTCGGTAATCGCCGAAGGCGATTTCCGGCGGGCCTTTCCAGGTTCCTTCAAACGAGGGGTTGTGTGAAGCAAAAGTCTCTTCAGCGTCCCCCCACGATCCGTTTTACTGACTCTGTACTGAGGACGAGATTCTTAATAATTATTTTACGGTTTGGAGGTGGTGGTGGCGGTTGCGGTGGTGGTGGTGGTGATTTCAACATCTCCCCAAATAGTAAAATCTGTCCCAGTCAGCGACTGTCCACTATATTGCTAATGCCCGGACGTGAGAGAGCAATACTTGCTTTCACTATCGCCTATGCAAGAGCCCGGATCCTAGTCCCGTGTACATCTTTTACGGAACGTTACAGACGCTCTAGGGAAAAAAGGTTCCTCACACCACACACAGACTGGGACTCCCCCTTTTTTTGAGCGGATTCGCATTATAAATAATCAGATAATTATTATTTATATAACTTATTTATTTATAGAACTTCCATGGTAACTTATTATGGCTATAATTTGATCTCTGTTCACTTAAGGGTGATGTGAACTCAATTTGTGCATATAGAACCACATCAGAGAAGGTGCCACTCAATTGATTTCCACGCATTAATCTCGCGCTGTTACTTAATTACTTGCAAATTGAGAAATGTCTCTTGCAGGCACATTGTAGCCAAACAGTGGATGATTGGATAAACCATTCATTTCATGCCGTTTGCCTATCATCTCATCACTGCAAAGTCCAAATCTGAGCAACTATAACAGCCTAATTTGTGCGCAATAATTAAGTTTATTGAGTTGCAAAGATATTTTACTCATTTTTCTTCGCATATAGCCATTTATTTGTCAAAAAAAGTTATCAAACCATTTAGAACGAGCCTACAAAATCAATGCCTGCATCATGCAATAATATAATAAATATTTCTTTTTGAAACGAACTAGCGAACATGGATCATTATTTACACGACTAGTTTCGTAGTTTCCTAGTTGAAAATCATGCTGCTACTATACCATATACAACCTATAAACGCTGCAAATTTCGTTAAAGAGAATTTTATGGCAAAACGCATGTTTTTCTATGGATGGGCGAGCGAGAGAGTATCTCAACTGTCCTTATGTTTTTTGCTGGAAAAAAACATTTCATAGTATGGAGTTACCTCTCTCGAACAAAACCTCAAATTCTATCTCCCCATGCAGTTTTGAAGCTAGAGCTTCGATTCAAAAAGTTTTTGGTAGGTCTGCTCCGTGTCCACAACTTAATGGGCCACTTTTTTAAAATTCGTCTTAGTTGGGGAGTTATTTAGGGAAGTATCATGTTTGGTCTTTCGTAACTATGGGAACTTTTTTTGAAGAATAATTTTTTGGAACTATTAACTAATTTTGGAGGAACTCCCATTGGTTCATTTTCAACATAAATTCAAAGAACTTTTATGAACATTGCTCAGAATCGTATGCTTTGTTCATCTATTTTATCGATTTTAGTCATATTAGGTTTGCTGAGCACACAGCAGCGTTCAAATTGGGTGAAATAAAAAAAACGGACAAATTTTTTTTGATCTATTATAGAAGTACGATCCCCCTCTTCAAATTTTTCAGAAATCGCATATGTTATTGAAAAATATCTAACGAAAGCATAAAAAAAATATTGAATGGCGACCGTGAATCCTTCATATTAAAAAGTGTGCTTGAATGTAACAAGTTTTAAACTTTTTGGACAAATGACTATAGAAACTGAAAACATAATAACATGATTGTATGAAATGTAATGCTTTGACGCCACACGAATAGTTTTGGTATTTCTTTCAAAAAACAATCAAGTCAACTATCTAGAGAATGAGCGTGTAATATTATATTAAGTCATATTCCAGTTTCCATTTACATTTCCAAATATAGGATTTTAAAAGTTTGAAATGAAAAATTAACTCGGAAAAACCGACAAGATCTATGAATGGGATCCTTATAGTGGCCGGAAAAGTATTAAACAAGACTATTTATTAGCAACGGTAGTTACTTAATATTTTCAGCAATGTCAAGCCCATACATGGCCCGCAGTATTAAATGTTTGTTCCACCAAAACTCATGTACAAATTTATACAAAACGTAGAAATATTTATAAGTTGATGTCGTTTATCATTTGATTTACCTATATTATTTAACATTTAAGTTTCAACTACCACTCAATCATGAAAGACCACATGTTTCAGAAGTTACAGTTGATTGATTGATTGAAGTCGGTTTATTTCAGTGACAAAATAGCATAACATGCGAACAAATTCTTTTCAGCATACTGGTCACTATGTGTAAAAGTAATAAAATTAAGATTAATAATAATACTAGGGAAGCAATTTGTCAAATATAAATATTACAGCGATAACAATGACGATTATGTTATGATATTAATTAATTTGATATAGCGAAGAACTTGGGGGTTAAACAGTAAATGGATCTAGCCGTTGTACGATGATAGTATTCGAGACCATATTTGAAAACCTTTCATAGTGTAGGTCTGGATTTTGAAGTTCAGGGGATAGTGTGTTCCACAGACCAATTGCAGTGTTTTTAAGTGTACTTTGGCCTACACTGGTTCTACACGTCGGTACAGTGAAGTTATGAGGCTTTCTGAAAGATTTTTCCAGTCGTTCGTCCACATAAGTAAAGGATGGTTTGAAAAGTTGATATAGTGAAGAATTTGGATCATAGGCGTGTTTTTTGACAAAACACAATACACTGTAAGTCATCCTTTCTGAAGTAGTAAACCAGTTGCAGAGTTCAAAAAGGTCTTGTCAATTTTGTCGCTTGCACTTTTTGTTAACATTAGAAGCAGGAATGATAATGTTCTTAATAACACTTCGTATTATTCGGTCACATTTTTCCATAAAGCATGAGTTGTTCAAACCCCAGATACTAATACAATAATTTGCTACAGACAGAATCAGTGACTCACAAAAAATTTTGGTATAATATTGAGTGAAAATATTTCTATTTCTACGAATTAAGTACGCTCTTTGTGACATTTTTTGTAGCATATTAACACAGTGCGCCTTAAAAGAGAGTTTACTGTCAAGAGAAATACCTAAATATTTAAAACAATCCGTATTCTGAATCGTTTGGTCATCAACATGAAGTTTCAAGTCGCCAATATCCTTTTTACTATTGTTAAAAATTATGCACTCAGTTTTGGTGGCATTGACGCACAGGCAATTATCGTTGCACCATTTTTGAAATGTTATGATTTTACTTTGATGATGCTCACTGATTTCATCCGCGGTGTCACCACTGACGCGTAAACCACTAAGTCGTCTGCGTAGAGTAGGCACTTGGATTTAGGAAAACACTGAGCGACTTCGTTGACATAAATACAGTAGAGCAGAGGTCCCAAAATGGAACCTTGGGGCACGCCTTTATCCACCGTGTGGTAAGGGGATGAGAAGCCATTGACGTTGACTGAAATGCTGCGTCCATGGGTATACTTTGGGTTGATCTCGATTTACGAAAGCCGTGTTGTTCATGTGCGAAGAGATTATTTTCGTTTAGGTAGGCTGTGAGCTTCTGACAGACGATGGTTTCAAATATCTTGGACAATGTGGGTAGTAGCGATATAGGTCTGTAGTGGGCCGGATCATAGCGTCTTCCTCTGTTTTTAAAAATAGGAACAACTGTTGCCTTCTTTAGTATAGCCGGAAATTTTCCTTCGTTTAACGACCTTTGGAATAGGATTTGTAATGGCTCAGCGAAAATTTCTTTAAAACGTTTTAACACGTGGACAGGGCAAGGATCAGCTTCGGAGATTTTCTTGTTATCCATTTTGCTAATAGCTTCGATTATGTCTAATCGGCTAATTTCTAGTTTATTCAGCAAGTTGGGGTTGGGTCCTATATGTTGCATCAGATTTGGCGACATTCTTTTAATGTTTGGGTGAGTGGCGAAAGAATTAGCTAAGTAATTGTTTATTTCTTCGTGATGATAGGAGAGAGTGGTGCCGTCGGCGGTTGCAGTCCTGAGAAAATGAATAACGGGTTGAGTTCTTCTTTTCCCGATTTCATTGTTGAATAGTCTCCATGCAACTTCACTTTTATCACTCTCTTTTCTATCGTTTGCTTTATTTTTGAGCTTTTTAATCTTGTCTTCAGATGATTAACTTTATTTCTTAGTGATCTGAATGCACTCCAGTTGGTATCATTGCCACTGTTAACTATGAGTTTAATGTTTTATGTTTTAAAATGTGAATTACCATGTAGTCCAAACAAATTTTCATTAACACTTCTATGCAAATATAAATATACTCTATGCAGGCTCTGGCTAAAATATGTACGGTTCGGAAATGCAGAGCACGCTTTCGTTTCTTTTTTTAAGAATAGAATAAGATTTAAAAAAGTTTAATATTTGAAATTTGATGCACTATTTTTGGCTGTGCTGTAGACGTTAAGTTATTTGGATACTTCATACTCTTTCATTAATCTTCAATGCGGGCCATGTATGGGCTTGACATTGCTGTAAATATTAAGTAACTACCGTTGCTAATAAATACTCTTGTTTAATACTTTTCCGGCCACTATAAGGATCCCATTCATAGATCTTGTCAGTTTTTCCGAGTTAATTTTTTATTGGAGTTGATCCATTATATAGGAATCGGGATCATTTTTTAATGAATGGGCATTTCGGCATTTGATCTTCTATAGCTTGCTAAGTGCTTTGATCGAAGCATTGGAAGTGATTTGGCATTTTGCAAAAGGAATAATTAATTATGCACCGGTCCTGATTACCATTTTAATTCATATGCATGACTGGCTGAACCTATGGCCATTAAAAGTGTAATGTGTGTCCTCCGACTAAGTTTTCAAGGATTTTAATTATTAGCTATATGTGTACTTTTCTTGTCTAAGGAAACGCTTTGGCTGTCTGTAAACTATTTAGCCCACGGTAGTTGTCCTTAATGAATATTTAAGTTTTTTTTAAAATTAATTTTCATTTACACAATAATTTAGAAATCTATAAAAAATAAGATTTTCTATTGTATTGCATGCTACTTCATTATAGCATTCGTAAGTTCTAAAAATGTGTTAGTTGACATGAGCGTAGATTCGAATCACCGATTCATTCCGTAGAAATGTGTACATACATTGCTCAAGATTCTTATCCGCAGTTAAATGCGGACGAGTGAAATCTAATTGTACCGTAGGATGTTGCCGGAAGAGAAAGCGCTTTGATTCTACCAAACTCAAAGGTTTCATAAGACTTTCAAGTCGGTTTTCTTTAGGCACAGGGCAAAGAGTTATTGACTGATCTAATTGGATGATCAGACTGAAATCAACAAGAGGATCAATTATTCAGTAAATGTTTAATTTTTTTTAGCGCGGAAAAGAGCCATTCGGAAAGGAGGGGGTAATAGAAAAGAAAGGAGAAGCCATTTGATCCAATTCTGGTGGAATGACAGTCTTGAGAGGATGTTGTTTCCAAAGATCCCTGAGGACGGGCACATACATCAGTGCTATTTACTCATTGGTAAGTTTCTGCCGTTTCTAAATTCTTCTTCCAGTGCATTGTTGTTCAGTGCATAGCAAAGGAAAACAGTTCATGTTAAATAAATCTGCTTAAAAGTGGAAAAAACTATGGATTAGCATGGATGGAAGAATAAAAGTGTTCATATAGATGTATGTGTTAGCCTATTAAAGGTTTGTGGCCATGTAAGGAATGGCCGGTCGGAGCTGTGATGTTTACAGTTGGGTGCTCATCATGTTTGCTTAGCTGTATTCACTCACTCAATCAGTCAGTCAGTACAGTAGCTAGCTCCTAGTCTCCTAGTAAATAAGTAAGTAACATGCATAAAATGTTGAGATCAAAGGTTGAGCCGGAAGATGAAAACTTTGTGTGTCACGTTAATGGGTACACGAGTCTGTGTAGTACGAATGTACGAATGACTTTTATGCTCGCCAAATAGTCAACAACGGAACCTTTAATGATTCCTATTTTTGAGGCTTTCCAAATCCATGGACGGTCCAATAAATCCAAAGGATTTACGTAATTTTCTTTCACTTGTGTGTAGCCATTTCCCAGAAGTCGTCCCCACTTTTTACACTCACTTGCTGCCTATTCCTTTCTCGTTTCAATAGATCATGCAGACTATGTACGTATACAATGGTCCAAGTTTTCATTATTTTGAATTTACTGTTTTGTCCCGTTCTTATGCTTGTCTTTTATAAGTGATCAGGAAGCAGTTTCTACTCGTTTGAGGTATTATTCATGTTCGTCTACTGGTGCAGCCCTAGTGATTGTATCACTAGGGTTTTATTAAAAAGTTGCTAAATTAATTACAATTAACTACACACCTAGGATAAATTAGGTCCTATCAGAGAGTGACCTCATGTCACTATTACTCTATGCTAGTATGAGAATCTAACTATTCTAACTTCTAACTGACTGCACTAGATGTCTCACATAAATATATGAATAGTACTTATCAGGGAGGACATTGACTTATTCGGATTTCCTTCTGTGTTAGGTATGACGACGCCCAGGCAGAAGCCATAGTGGAGAGTATTATTTTTTTATTATCTTTAGCAAGATGAACAATTTGGAGGTTTCCAATGAGATTTGAGTTTGACCTCTGCACATTCCAGATTGGCACATAGTTCATGAAAGTGTTGTAAAACTTTCTCTTTTCGGTCCATCATGTTATCTTATGGTTCCTTCGTTTGTAGTCTCCATATCCATCCGACACCCAGTATATATAATATCCAGCACTATACCTATTCGAACGAATAAGATTCTCATCCCGTCATCTCATTTCCCTTCCTCCTTTCGTGGTCATTCAGTTGTTCATGTTGACAATGTAGAGATGGATTTCTACAGTTTCTACGGTTCATGCTAATTAGTGTAAGAGAAGGGAACCATGTACACTTTATTCTAAAAAGTGTACAATTTATGTATATTAGCAAGGCGAGGGTTTTGTATTAAAAACTGGACATAGCTTGGGTTATCCAGTTTTATGAATGCCTTTGACCCAAGCTATGTCCAGGGAAATGCTAATTTTTTCATATCGGCGTCGTTTTAGCTTAATGTTTAGCTAAACGGATCTCGTCCGACTCTGTGTACATAAGGTAGACAGAGATTTTAGTCGGGGGTTCTTGAGTTCTGTATTTTTTGTCTTGCAAGTATTTTTTGTCATTTTGTGTTTGATTGTCATTTTTGTGTTTGATTGTCATTTTTGTGTTTGATTGTCATTTTTGTGTTGATTGTCATTTTGTACTGAAATTTGTCAATTTGTATTTGTGTGTATTCCTAAATTTTTGTGAATTGTCTACAAATTATTATTTGTACTTGTGCGTTTTGATTACGGATTAAACGTGATCTTGAAAGTAAAGCAAAAACTGTGCTACAATTCGGTGCGTTTGATTGAGGAGAATTAATTCTCAGCAGAGCCATCATCATCCTCATATTCTTCTTCATCTAAACTCTGGTAAGAGTAAATCTTTTTCAGTAAAGCTTTTTGTGCAATAGAAATTATTGAACACCATCCCCATACACATAAAATTGATAGGAAATCTATCTTGCGAATCTGAGTTAGCTGGGGAGTTCATTAGATAGCCGAAAACTAAACCCCCACAACAAAAAGTACGACTCTCACAAAATTAATCGGTCTGAACTGGACCCAGGTAGAGAAACTGGACAACGTCACAGCCACAGCAGCACTTGAAGGTTTAAGTTAATTATTTGCAATTCAATCATTGTACATTGCATTGAAGCTTTATAACTCGGTCAGTATTTCTGCTTGAAATGAACAAGCAACCGAGAAAATTGGATGAGGTCAGAATGTCAGAACCACACATATGGTAGATTTAAACTGGAATGTTTCAAACTGCCAGTGAATTATACGGTTCTTTTTTCCGAGATATGTCTGCTGAATATTTGTACAAGCTGATTTACAGGATTGGATTGGATAGAGTAACATTGGCAGACTTTGTCAACTTTAATTATTTTAACCGGCCGTTGACCGATTTGACTTCGACTTCATAATAGAGAAATTTCTGTTTTTTCAGAGCATGTTGTCCACAAATTTGGCCTGTCTATACAAATAATACGCTCTCTAACACTTGATACTTTCTGCTTAAGTAACTATACATTGGCCTAGCGGGCCTAGCCTACTCCTGTTCATAAAAGTGCCCTCCATCTAGTCCAACACAAAATATGCATTTATCGACTTTATTATTTATTAATTGCTCAGCTACTTGCAATTTAACAACTGAAAAACTATTTTGTGCGATCTTTTCTTCAAGTCATACTGGGGTGGAATTATAAATGAAAACCCTTTTGGCGATTTTAGTGCTTAAATTATTCCTAAGACCTCGTACTCTACTTAGGAGTTGGTAAATTTTTCATCCGTCGCTCTAGAGCATAACAATAATATAGGGAGCCAAAATCCGCCAATGTTTAGTAGTTACTATAGTGTATTCTCACATCTAATTTCATCGTGGGCGTGACATGGATGCATTTCGTTTGACTACAAAAGGAACAAGGAATGATAAATTAGATGAGAACATGCTGTGGACACGGATCCAGGAATCGAGATGTTTTTTTTTGAAAGACACGCGTACATTTCTTTTGCTTTTTGTTGTCCACTTTTTCATCCGGAGATTGAATGAGTAAGCGTGAAAAGTGTCACATTTGAGGGAACAATAATTTCATTTGTTGGAGTGGTTGTCAGTCTTCAGCCTCTGGTTTCCCACTCTCCAAGTAAATACAACGTACAAGTATATGCATATATATTTATCCCATAATCTTTGGTGAAAGCACCACCATCAGTTCTAGATAGATTATTCCCTTCTAAAGACCTATTGTATGCTCTTGAGGATTTCAAAAGAATTACAGTTTAGTTAATTCTATTGTCGTATGCTTAGAATACTTAGAAACCGATGAATCTTATGCCACACAAGTATTTGTATGTCTCTGCTTGCATTTCTTCTTTCTAAAACATTTGCTGAACTTATAGCAACAACAATATTTTTAGATATTGGAAGGCCATTGTGGTCAATAAATGACTGTTGGCTCTTACATAATTCATCGTCACCAAAGTTTGCATTGCAACAATGAATGTCAGCCAGACAATGCAAGACTTTTTTAAATCTTTTGATATTGAAAAATGGCTGTAAATGTTCTCATTAGTAGCATATATCGCTTAAAAAATACGGTTTTTTGCTTTAGGACCACTTTTATTTTTGTCCATTGTCGGTAAAATATTAATTATCAAAATGAGCAATTCATTTATTCAAAACAAGTCGTAAAAATCGTATGTGGCGTGTTTTTTGACAACAAATTTCTTACACCGCCAAATTCATGACGTCAAAGAAAAATGGCGATTTTTCTGTTCAGAACTACAGGACCAGCTCATATTTGGGTTTCTAAATGAAAATTGAAACTATAAAGAATGAAAAAAATGCCTGTCACTCATTAATTATGCAATCGGCATCCAGTTAATATGCCAAAGTCATCATTTTGCAACATCAATGACTAAATTAGTCATGTAATTGACTCATATTATAAGCATAGTCATATTTAGTACTAAAGCTTGATAGTATAATCAATGATATGATTGCAGCAAGAGCATTTACTGCACGGAAAAATACAAGAAAACATGAAATTTGCTTTTTTCTCGCCATTTTCATCCTCTAAAACTGTCTTGAAATAAAATAACCGATATTTCTATACAAATTACACTGGCTAAAAACTTAAAAAATATCCTTAATCATTATAAAAATGTACGGCCTTAAAAACTGCTGTTTCATACAATGTTACTTTATGACAAACTTTTGATGAAAATAACAACAGGTGCCAAATTTTAGTGTACAAACTTTTACAGCCGCTAATTTAAGCTGTTATGCAAACGACGCAATGGAAAATGACAATTTAGAATAGCTAATATTTATGACTTAAAGTACTCGGCTACAGGAATAAGTATTATATTAAAATCAATAAAATCTCTGAATTAGTTAAGGGCTCGAAAGATTCATGAAAAGTATATGATTATATAAACTGAGTCAAGGTTCTTCCTTTCTTGGATTTAATACGGCCCAGAGCGCAGAAAACAAGTTCAAAATCATGCATTCATGATATCTATAAGTCATGTTTCTTGCGTCCATTTCCATTTGGACAAAAAATATCAAGTCTCCTACATGTGATGCCCAGTAAAATATTGGTATGTAGAAATACAACTTGGTCCATTGTGAAGGGTTCTTGTATATGTACGTTGATTATCCTTTTCCCCGAATCACACTACTGCTCACTCAAGACCGTGTATTTTTCTGAATTCCCTTCTTTTGAGTCTGGGATAGTTCCGTAGAGAAGCAAGTGAAATTCACCAGTGTGCCTACTATTTATGTAGGACCAAATTGGATTTATTTAAAATGCTCGACTACGCACACATGCAATATCTAGTAATGACGATAATTTAGGAGCATTCTTTATAACAACTATATAAGTACTGAATGATGAAATCACCACGGTGTATTTGGATAACACCATGGAGATGGCAATAAATGTTATACTTTCAACGTCAGAAAGGCAGAGTGAAAACAAATTTGATTCCCTAAAAGTCACTATATGCATAGGGATTATGAAGAATAAGTGTTGGCCCGGATTATGGTAGCTTGCACTAAACTCTTCGCTATAAGCTTATGCTTTGCGAAGTTTCCGGTTTCCCTTAAAAAGTTCAGTAAAGTCGTCTTTCGTGTTACGTTTTCCCAACAACTTTACTTGACTACCTGATGTGTTCCCAGATTGAATGCATATTGATTAGAAAGTTGTCAAGTACCACCTCTTTTTACTGGTTGCACTGAGCAACTTATCATAATTTCAAGGCTCTGGAAAAATTTATTTTAGCCACTTATTTTGGCTTAAATTCCTAATCAATACTAAGCAAAAAGTTGATAAAGTTCACAATTTATGTCACTGTTGACTGCTGTGAATAAAATGCATATGCATAAAATCAGATACCGAAATGTAAAATGAAAGCTGAAAATCGAACAAATATAAAAAGTTAAGTAAAGATCAGAGCTGACAAATTAAACTAGAGTTTTCAAGTATTTCCTCTAACTTAGGGAATGCTACAAATACGAATGCAACAACTTCTTCTGAGGAATTTAATAAACTTATTTAGGGTTTCCTTAGTGAGTTGTTTAGTTAGATGTAAAAATACAAAATTCAAGTAAATACTTGATTTTTAGGTAAAGTGTGGGTAAAGTATGCACGAGCTACCAATCCGGGCTTTAGTTTTATGTAAATTGTTTCTTTTCCGTACGAAATAATACATACTCTATTTAGCATAGCCTCATTAAAGAGATTTAGTTAGAATTTGGAAAACATTCCCTATAATAATTATACAAGCGCATGCACCGTTTGTTTGTTAAGTCAGAAAAAGATCATATAGATGTTGGATCTATTGATTTTTTATGGTATCTTGACTGTCACATATTTTCCCATTTTTGGAAACTTGTAAAGTTTTAGCAACTGACTGACTGACTGACTGAGTGAGCAACTTTTGTGCAACAGGGCACAATTGTTATGACAAATTGGCCATGGCTCTGTTCACTTCGTCTTTCTTGCAAAATATCATCAATCCTCGCAAAAATTCTACAAAATCCTTTCGCATTCCTTATTTATTAACTTTTCCCCCGATATTCACCCGGCATAGTTTATTTTGCTCCTTAAACTGTTTTTTCCAAGAATAGTTGAGAAGTTGAAACATAGGGAAGTTGTATCGTGTGTTCCGTGAGTGAGCTTAATAAGTGAATATTTTCTAGACCCACTGCCGCTGCTTAATGGCCCGCGCGCATACAATTCCATGCCCATGCATATTATGATGGTGTATTTACATGACCAGTGGAGAAAATTTCCCTTTATATATTTGTCCCAAATTTTTCCTTTTCTTCTTAAGTCGACTTTTTGAAGTACCCCATTCCCACTGATTTTATATATTCTTTTCATAGTCACAGGTGACCAACAAATCTTCCTGTCAATCAATCCCTTGTGTGCAAGAATTTCGGCCAAAAATACATGTGTCTGTTTCGCTCAACCCAATACTATATATTCAATCTTCACTTTCTCCTTTATACTTATATACACATGGGCTATTTATTATTGTGCATTTGTGCATAAGTTGGAATGCTCTTTCTTTCAGTTTCCCAGTACATTGGTTGCACAAAAGTGCGCTGTTCATGCATTAAAGAGATGAAGGTGGGATTGGGCGCGCGGAGTTATATATTGAACATCGAGTGAAAGAAAGTTGGGATTGCCGATGAAAGTAGAAAGACATGGTGGTGAGCTTATAATTGATTTTGTTTGTTTGTTAGCTGTACTTCCTAGTGTTTGGAATTCTCACGGGCAACATTGTCTGGCATGACTACGGCCAGCTGACCTCAACTACATTCACAGGCTACACAAAAAACGAGTCTATGTCAACATCATCCGACTATTCTCATCAAGATGACATCACTGAAAGTAATCCTTCGTTCCTCCCTTTCCTATTTTATATTCTTTCCTCCATGCATGCTACTATATTCTTTTGTAATTTAGTCAAAAAAAATATCTCCAACATTAATAATTAACTTTGTATCGTTGTGAATTCTGGAACGGAATTCAAAATATTTTTTGAAAAAAAAATAAAGCTGATTCAAAAAGTCCTATGGGGCATCATGAAACACAAAAAATATGCCTAGGATAAGCAGTGGTATAGAGCGGATAACGAAATGAAATATTTTCTAGTCTTTACTTGTCTTTTAATTTCGCATTTTAGATAGGAATAAAGAAGACTAAAAGTAGGTGCGTTGGCTATAAAGCTAATTAAATAAAAGGCTACCAATTAAGTAACCAGTTTTGTTTTGCACAGGAGGATTTATTGTACTCTGCATTGACTTTATGCTGGAACTGATGGGATTTATCGCCTCCATTTATCTCCTCAAAGGGATCATACAGGTAGCATCAGATTATCAGACTATACGTACTATATATACACAAAATAATCTATAAAGTCGCGGTTTATCCCACTAATCCCACTCTGAGCACACTTACAGCATCGCCAAACGCTTCAGGCCAGAACGATTGCAATTCTCTTTCGATAAAATTGTTGAATTAAGAAATGCTTGTGATCTTTTGCTTTGTTGCCATTTCTCCATTATTCGCCATCTTATTGTAGGCTAAAGGTTAGATAATTAAAAACTGAGTGAGCCTCCCAAGTAAGAATTCGACTGGGAATATTATATATTAGCCTCTAGCATTTTCATTACACAGAAAGAAATTAAAGCTTGGCCACTTGGCACATCTTCTAGTGTGCTAAAATGCTAAAAGCTGCAAACTGTTAAAGTCATTTTATATTATTTAAAAAGGGATGATACTGAAGTTGCATGGTTACTTGATGGATGAGTACTTTTGTGTACATAGGATCAGAAGCACTACTTGATCCCATGGATCGTCATCATCCCATTGCACACATGTATTGATCTGTACTCTGCCCTGTCGATCATGGTGAGTATAACTGAACATGTCTGATCTGATCTGTATGTCTGATCATGTCTATCCATTCTCCTCTTTTCCAACTTCAGACTGACTGAATCAATATAGTTGTGATTAACTTCATTACATGCTATCCCCATTGTGCTCTGTTTCGATTAACTCGTCATTCCTGACTTCCACTGCATTTTTATACATATCTATGGTGCATGATGAATACTTGATTTATTGGGCTTTCCCAGGTGATCCACATGACCAAAGATGGGGATGGCAGAGAAGCCTCAGTCCCTCTGATCGTCATAATTGCCACAGTCTTTGTGGACATCCTGCTCAACCTATTGAATGTAATGTGCACAACAAATGATCAGCCACAATTTCAATTCATTTCCTGGACTCGATAGCTAACTATGGGGCTTTCTTTGCAGATGTACGCTCTCCTCTGTGTTTTGTCCCAATATCAAGAATATCTTGCAGGACGTGGCACAGCTGCTTATGAAGCGCACATGCTAGTGAGAATTTATCCACATCATTAAAAACTAACGTTCTCCGTTCCCAATCTAGTAGTATTTTCATCTAAGTCAACTTGCGATACATTCATTACAAAATAATTAATTAGAACAACATCCATAATTGAAGAGCCGAAATAAAAGTTTCATAATCACATCCAGCATGAGCGGAACTAAAGACTCCAGTCAGTGAGAACACGTTTTGTAAATGAACAAAGAGTTTTAATCATATATTCGCAGATGCAGAAACAAAAACAAACATTTAAAAGACATACAAAAATAACTAATTGACATTTCCTTCCTAATTGGAAAGGTAAAGGGCCAGATACTTAACCACTACTAACGGCTAACTAATCAATAACTTTGAGTTGTAATTAATAAAGGTATACCTGCCTGTAATACATGATGTACATTATGTACATACCTAGATACAACAATTCAAACAGGTAATTCCTATGCTTACGGCTTGCAGTACCTTTTTATTAGCAAGTCGACTCAACTCAAAAACAAACATAAACCTACAATACATGTTGAATGGTAACAATTAAGAATAGCTTACGGAATATGCATTATTATGCATTGCAGGTGACACAAGAAACAGTGATATAAACTAATTTAAACTTGAGGTAAATTTGGTTTTCAGGAAAGTCAAACGCCCGGAGTAAAAGTAGAATTCGTGAAAGACGAGGATGGAGGAGGGACCAGAGTGGACGCCAATTAATCTCAATAAGGTATCAGTGCATGGTGAGTGAGAAAGCCCGTGAGAAGCCTACGATTCACCTCCTTGATGATCATGTCTACACAAACAAGTTGACACAAACAAATAATCTCCCTCATACTAGAATTTGAACTGTTTCACCCTACACTAACTAGCAGCACACACTATTATACAATACGAAAATTATTCAGATCCGATTCTGCACTTGAATGACTTGAAACATTTCTTTCCAGATAAAAAACGAGAAAGGATTACGCCATCCTATGGCCAACTTAACAGGGCTTTTCTATTTATATGATGGACATTACTTATATATTTGTTGAGAGAAAATAAGACAAAATATGACCGCTGATTGATGAACATTGCAGAAGCGTATCGGTAGTGCATAAATATTTGTTTGCTGCTCACATTATAGTTAGTGTATACTTTAGTATATGATATCCCTGAATAATGTTACTTTTGCACTGTATAAATACATGACAACTAGAGTCAAGGAGTCACCTGATCTCGTCAGAAGTATTTAGCTCACATATATTCATAATATAAATGTTTAAATACTATACGTTAATAAAAAGAACTTATGATACCACTTGGACGGAAGTCATGAGTCTGTAATAAAAGTAAAAAGTACACGAGTTAAAATATTTTCTTGATCACTTTCATTTTTTTGGAGTAGTCGTAAGAATTCCCAGAAGACCAAGAAGTATACAAGTAGAGACTGCAGCTGGTTGCCAAAAGAAATCGACTGGCACTGTAAACGTAAATATACAGCATCACAACACAATCACAACACAATCTAGTGAGCCGGAATCTGATTCATCATGCAAGCTATGCTGTTCTCAAGAACAAACGAGTATCATAATAATTTAAAGTACCTCATGTAGGGATGAATGAATAAAATAATAAAAAATGGCAACAGTCCCATGTGTCTCTGAGTTTTGAGCAGTCCTTTAAACTCGGGAGACTTTTTACAAGTGGAAATCTCCCCTTTCCATGGAATCTATGAAATGAAAAACCATCAATCAGTTAGTGTTTAGGTTTGGAAAGCAAGGTGAATAAAATCTTAGCCATAATAATAATAATAATAATAATAATAATGACAATTACCTCTGACATGCCCACCAAATCCGGAAAGTCGAGCATTAAAGAAGTGCCGTACAGGAGCACCCAAGCAAAAATGTGAATCCAAATGTAGAAATCTTCTACAATGTCTAACGTCCATAAATGTGCTGTTGCTGGCTCCCAAAATCTCATTATGAGCTGTGACAACATGAATGATTGACTCATGTAATTCCCATTATTTATGTAGTTTATAGTTAGCTGCAATGAGCGCCACAAGAGTAAGGCATTCATTTATAAAAGTGGGATAACGATTTGCTCTTACTTCCATGACACCAGCAGTTAGCAATACATAGAACGGTCTTTGGAGCCCAGTAAATTGATTCATCCAGTACAGAAAATAGGCACCAGCAAAATGCTTTGAGGACAGAAATGAATGCTGTATCCAAAATGCAAACAACAGAGCTGAATCAATTACCAACTTGAAAAAAGTATCTGTTCCCAAATTAGGCGTTCGGCATCCTTCGCTCGTCAAAATACCTGAGGGAATTACATTTAAATGATCAAAAATGTCTACTCTGAAAACTTTTGGATATAATTTTGGATCGATGTTAGTTAATGTCAATTGAGTAACTCACATGTCAATGGCTCTGAAGAGCTCAGTCGGACTGGATCAGAAGCGGCAGACCATAAGCCAAACTTGAAAAGAGTGACAAAAACGATGGAGTACGCTCCCAAAACAAACAGCAGCTTGAACACATTAAAAAATGAACACTTCCAAGAGCTAGCCTTTGGATTTCGAACTTCTCCCATGGCTGCGGTTACATTAATGCAGAGATCAAAGAATGCATTTATTATTATTTTTGTTTATATTTCATATTCATACTTTCATACTCAATAGTCAATACTTTCAAATTGGCTATGGGAGCAAGAAGACAGCCCACAGTCCGAAGAAGACAGCTCGCAGCAAAACATGACCTATTAAAAAAACGCTGATTTCTACTCTTGTAATTGTCACTATATCTGTGTGGCATCTGTGAGATTGTAAGAGTATGCAAATCATGGAACAATCTTTCCACTGATTCAATTTTTATTCGTAATTTGGTTACGTGTACGTCTAAGCCAATGCTCCCGCCCTCCTATCTCTCTATATGGAAAACCCTGGCTCCTGTATGTAGATTGCTGGGTATTTTAGTACTTCAGATTTCGTGCATTGGTTTGTCATAGAAAAACACTGCAAATCCCAGCACGCTCGCACGCGTCCATTCATATTACATTAAAGGGATAAAAAAACTAATAATTTCAAAAATAAAAAAAAGAAACCTGGAAAAATTTGAAAACTAATGTATGTTTAGGTTTTATCTATCACTTATGTTTTTAATGATGTGATTAGTGTCAAAAATCAAAGAAAATGTAAAAAAATAATGTTTGAAGTGAGAACGTGAAAGGTAAACGACACTGTGTGCGTCGTTGTTGAACCTGTATGCCAAACTATCAGTCGCTACTTACATCAAAATGTTAAATTTCGTGCTACGAAATTCACTCACTGCTCATGCTTAAGTAGGCAACCAAACTCAATGATGAGTACTTCTTCTAGTGTATATAGTATATCTATTTCTATGGTCTAAGCATAACTGCATAACGACAGTACTTACTTTAACTGCACAATCGTAACGTTATTTTAGTGAATCATAATATTCATCTAAAAAATTTAAATTTATTGCTTTTATTATAATTTTAACTGTTTCAACTGCATATAACCAGTTTTTGTAAATATCTATAAATTATCTAAACATATGCATGCACAATTGTAGTAGTAACTTTTTACTACAGCTAACTCTCCAGTCCTTTGCAATGGAAAAATGGTGTTGAATACATAATAATAATAATAAATGTTTACTTTGCATACTTATTAGCCGGCCAGAGTAAATAATTAAATTTTTCTCCTAATTATATGACTAGGACGAAATTCCGGATCTGTACTTATTTAGGGGGAAACAGTGTTCTTTGGGCCGGGCTGTCTAGCTGCTCCCATCGACTTTGATTGAATTGACTTGAATGTAGAAAATCAAATGTAGATTAGCCCGCCATTTCCTTATGTATGTATGCGTCGTAAACATACCTTACGTCATAGCTGGGCACCCTCCTTCAGAAGGAAGGGTTGGAGAAGGGAAGAGTGAAGGAAGGATTGGTTTTTTTTGAAGGCAGAGAAGGGAAGGAGAAGGAAGGGCTCGTTCAAAAAATCCTTCTCAGAAGGAAAAATGAAGGAAAGTGCTGATTTTGAAATTTTGAGAAGGAAGGGTTAGAGAAGAGTACTGTTTTGTGTGTTATAATGAAGACGTGTGTACTTTTTGCTCTTGGTGTTTTAATTAATTTAAATAAAAACAATGGTGCTAATAATGGTGGATTTACTTGTGATAGTGCAGTTTTGTGTGGTGATTTTGAAAATCAAAACGACAAACCCAGAAATTTTGAAAAACTATGGGATTTTGAAAAAAAGTGCATTGACTTTGTTACTATAAGAACTGCTATCAAGCGTTATTTATCGAAAGTCTCTCTCTCCTTTGCATATCCTACCAATCTGTCATTACCTTCCTATAATTTTTCCTATTCCTTACCACCACCACACTACGATGTGTTAAATAAAGAAAAACCTGTACCAGAGAAGTAACCGCTCTACAAACACAAAAACCTAACTTCGTCTTCGTTCTGCTCGCCACGCTATTACTCTTGTCTGGAATCAACATTATCAATCCAGGACCGATTTGCATCAAATGTGGTGAGACGCAATCAACTGACTATAAGATGCACAAATTGTGATGCAGTATATCATCGCACCTGCATGGGAATGTCTACATACCAATATAAATTAGCTGACCCTGAACTATGGAAATGCAGTAGCTGTACTGATAACACGACTCAATTAGAATGCTGCATTTGCAAAAATATACGCTACAGGTGGATCCTACTAAAATGCAATAAGTGCAACAAAAGCTTCCACAGAGCTTGTTATAAGAAAACCAATGACTGCAAAAACGAAACCTATGATAAATGGACATACAAGGATTGCATGAACCACCATATGGACACTTTTGATGCCATGGAACAAGACTGTCCCATAAAAAAGGCTGGACTTCTAATAGGACATCTCAATGTCAGAGACCTCATGACGATTAATAAAAAACAAGATTTAGAGATCCTAATGCAAAAACATAAATTTGACATTTTCGGAGTTACGGAGACATGACTAACAGCGAACACAGATGATAGCGAAATCAATATATCCGGATACCAACTTATCAGAAACGACCGAAGAAATATAAAATCCTGGAGGAAAAGAGAGGGAAGACTAGTTATCTATGTCAAACATGACATAAAAGTCTATGAAATCAAATTTGATGAACTGATCCCCGCAGAATATATGCAAATGGTCTGTGGAAAGCCGAAAATGAAAAAGCTGTACATTCTTCTATATAGGCTTCCAAACAGTTGTAATAAGTTTTTTGAAAGCCTTCCTTGGTGGATTTTTGATTATTGTGAAAACGTTGATAGCATGTTTGAAGTATATGCCACTATAATAAACTTTATATTTCAAAGAAACTCTGAGAAAAAAAAGCTAGAGTGAAAGCTAATAAGCCTAGCTGGATGAATTGTGAGTATGAGAACCTAGTTCATCAACACGACATCACTAAAAAACGTGCGATCACCCCTGGGAATCCAGAAGATTGGAAAATCTATAAGAATCAACGTAATAAGCTTAATACTATAAAATATAAGCTTAAAGCTCACCTAATTAAAAAAAACATCCAAGAAAGTGAGAACATGTATAAAAAATGCAGGGGCATACTTAATACAGAGACTGGGCGAAAACAGAAAACCAATGTGATAAACTTTATAGAGCAGAATGGAAAATCTGCAGCAAATCCTGAATCCCTCAAGGCGCTCGGAAACTGGCTGAAGGCTATAGGAATGAAAATAAATCCAACAAAAACCAAGATGATGACATTTGCTTCAAAAAAGATGACGACTGTGTCTCTGATCTTAAGAATTGATAATCTCAAAGTTGAAATAGTTGATCATATCAAATACTTGAGAGTTTGGCTGGATTCAGAACTAAACTTTCACCATCACTGATCATATGTGTGCAAAAAAATGAGCTCAAGAATAAGACTACTGAGTAAACACAAACGTTCTTTTCCATTTAAGTTCCTGAAATGTTTTTCAAATTCACTGGTATTATCTATATCTCACTATTGTTTAATTGTTTGGGGCCACATATGTTAAACAGATATAGCTAAGTTAGACAGATTGTACAGTAAAGCAATCAGGAATGTACTACCGAATATAGCAAAAACTTGTGACTCGTATATAGATTGTATTGGAAAACTCAACTGGCTAACTGTTGAGAAATACCGGAAAGTGTTTTCACTAGAATTTGTTTTTAAAAAGTTACTCTGCACTGATCGAACTAAATACATATTTCGCGAAAGTATCTGAAAAATTGAATCTTCACATGAGACGCGAAGTACAAATAACTTTGAAATCCCTAATCTGAAAACATCATATGCCAGAAAGTGCTTTTCCTACCGTGCCATTCAACTATGAAACAACCTTCCGAACTCTATCAAATCAAACACGTTCTTTGTTGATTTCAGTAATGATATCAGAAACCTCATTCTAATGGAGAGACAAAGTGACTTCATTATTTTTAAGAATGTTTAGAATTAGTGTTATTATTTATTTGAAATCTAAGTGACCTGTTACTGAAAAGAATTTGACCTCAAATTATTTAATCTTTGTCACTAAAATAAACGAATATCAAATCAAATCAAATCAAAAGAAGGAAGGGTGAAGGAAGGGTAACTGAAATGCCCAGCTATGCCTTACGTATAAAAGCATAGAAAACGAATCATCGTTGCTGTTTATAGAAGCCCAAAGCCGTATAAAATTTTGTCCGATTGCTTTTTTAACACACGTAAGATACGAAACGCGCGTTTAATTTTAAGATAGACCAATCGAGCATCTTCGACACCAGCTCTGCACCAATGAGTGTGTCTTCGGCACTTTTCTGCTCAGCTGCTATACTCAAAGGCACAGACATTGCTATGCATATTTTGTATGCTTCCCGTAGAACATGAACTACGACGTATTCCCTGCTCCTACCTATGGTACGATTCCAATGTTAATTCCGTTGTTCCGTACTCACAATGAGATGCCGAAATTGGGTGGCGGAGTTGTGCATCGTTAGTAAAGCTCAAACAAAGAATACGCTCTACACCACTCTGTGCTGTAGAGTAAGAAGAGACAGGTATAATTAAAATTTGAAGCGGGAAATATTGTTGAATCATCCAATCAAGATAGCGTTGAGAGTTTGTGAGCAATGACGAAATCGCCCAACCGCCAGTCACATGAGCGTATTCATCTTTGTGAGCAATGACGTCACACAACTTTCAGGCTTCAATTCTCTAAGGCTCTTTTCCATTCATATAACTACAGGTTTCTTATTCATTGGCTCAAATGAAGCTTGAGTACCTCAATAAGAACCCCAAAAAATATTAGATCCCCATACGGCCGCTAACTCTCACAGGATCTAAAAGTGTATTTTTTTACATGTCGCAGTTACCCAGACTACCTTTGAATGTGCTTTTGATTGTGTTTTTGAATGCTGTTTTGATCGTATTTTTTAATGTGCTTTTTAATGTGCTTTGAATGCGCTTTCAAAGTTGCCTTTTAATGTGCTTTAGATTGTGCTATTAAATGTGGTTTTGAATGTGCCCTTGAATGCGCTTTTAATGCACTTTTAATGCATTGAAGCTGACTTTTAAAGTGCTTTTGAATGTGGTCTTGAATGTGCTTATTAATGTGCTTTACATGTGCTTTTGAATGTACATTTGAATGTGCTTATTAATGTGCTTTACATGTGCTTTTGAATGTACATTTGAATGTGCTTATTAATGTGCTTTACATGTGCTTTTGAATGTACATTTTAATGTGCTTATTAATGTGCTTTACATGTGCTTTTGAATGTACATTTGAATGTGCTTTTAATATGGCTTCGAATGTGCTTTGAATGCGCTTTTAATGTGCTTTGAATGCGCTTTCAATGTGCTTTGAATGCGCTTTCAATGTGCTTTGAATGCGCTTTCAATGTGCTTTGAATGCGCTTTGAATGCGCTTTCAATGTGCTTTGAATGCGCTTTCAATGTGCTTTGAATGCGCTTTCAATGTGCTTTGAATGCGCTTTCAATGTGCTTTGAATGCGCTTTCAATGTGCTTTGAATGCGCTTTCAATGTGCTTTGTATGCGCTTTCAAAGTTGCTTTTGAATGTAATTTTCCGAAAATGAATTTTCGAAAGCTTTCAAACATGTTTTACTTTACGAAACTTATATGCTGGTTTCAAAATTGTAAATGCAAGAGGAATGCGCTTTCAAAGTTGCTTTTCGATATGCTCTCGATAATGCTTTAAAATGTGTTTTTGAATGTGCTTTGAATGCGCTTTCAAGTTGCTAATGAATTGGCTTTTAATGTGCTTTCGAATGTGGTATTGAATTTGCCTTTTAATGTTCTTTGAATGTGCTCTCAAAGTTGTCTTTAAATGTACTTTGAATGAGCTTTTGAATCTACATAATTAGACCAACACCTCTTAACTAAAACTGACTCATTGCGTCAACAATAGGTGAGGATAATGGCAATTTTCTGAAAAACGATAATTTAAAAACCCCTGGCATGTAATACCAATATCATATTCAAATAGCATATCACCAAAGTTGATCCTATCTGAAATGAAGAACCTGTATTTCCTTGCATTTTTTTAAATCTATTTTGAAAAAAATGAAATAAAAATAAAATCTTGTATGATTTTTAAGTGCAGTACTGCCCGTTAAGCACTATGTACTACTATGAAAAAAAAACCGCTGAATGATTGGAAAAATATCTAAAAAATTGCTGAAAACATGATTGTGTAGTTTGAATTCTGTGGAACAATGCTCCGAACTGTAATTCACTTCTCTGCCCTTGGAAGAATAAACAATTTTACAGATGCATACAGATATTCGGAACAGTTTCCGTCTACTTTTTTCCAAATCCCCATGAGAGTCTGTAGTTTGAATAATTTAACTTTACCAACTAAGCGATTGACAAACTTTAATGAAGTGAATTTAAACGTTCAATGTAAGAAAAATAAAAGATTCTCTCCAAAATATATATTGTTTAAATTTAAGTTACAAAAGTCTTTTCAAAACCTCTGGCAACCAAAGCTGTATAGTCCGAGCAGAATTGAAACGGAGGGAATGCAATGCTATGGGACATGCATTTGTGTGTATTCGACGTCCGTTTAAGTTTTGAGAATAGAGTATATTTCAAAACTTTTGCAACCAAAACCATAGAAATGAACAAACTGATTCCAAAAACACGTGTATCATCATTTTAAAATGAACACTACTTCAAATTTTGTTAGCACAGTAACCAGCAAAAACTAAACGTCGCCAGATTACTTTGGATTGAATTAGCTCTACTTTAATTCTGAAATTCCGACCAGACGGACAAAAGTAGCTCAATAATGATATGATTCGGAGCATCCAGCCGGAGATTCTGTACCATACGATGTTGATGCGACATCCGACCATTAGCAACTCGACATCGTACCCAGACTACGCCGCAGTACGCCAGTGGCACGGTCCCATGATGAAAAAACAGAGCACATTAACAGAATGGTCGCATAGTCAAAATTCTCAAAATGTATGGGCGTACCTGTGCGTGTGCAAATCTGACATGCAGCAAATTATATATTTCCAATTTTCCCGTATCCTGCGGAGAACCAAAAATTGTTTACCAGATAAAATGAGAAATAATGAGATCAAGCTAAAGTTTTCCTGCCATTTGTATTTTTTATTCTACATTTCTGTCATAATCTCTTGGTGTAACATAACTGTAGACTTAATTCCAATCTCCAGGGAGAATGGAATCTAACTCACACAAGCAAATAGATATTTGCATTAAATATATTTAATCAGCGAAAATAGAGATACTTAAGACACGACTACCCGTCACGAAACAGGCAGGCAGGGGCCATTCACTCATTCGAAAAATATAAGGATAATTGATTATTTCGTATAGCAATCCAAAGGTATCCAATCTAATGTAAGCTAACATTTTCTTGTACGGATCATTCAAAACTGCTACTGTACTTAAATGGCGCAGGCAGATTTGTCCTGCGATACATACATTTATCATTTATTGCGCATTTATAACTTACGCATAGAAAAAATACAATGTGAAAATGTCAACTTTGGCTTCATGGCATTAGTCTTTGGTTTTTTTTGTAAACGGGAAGACAGGTTACAGTTATGATGGTAACATTTTGCTTAAAGTATAAATGCAATACTGATTGCCTATACGTAAGTAACATAGTAATCAAGGATAAAATAATTTTATTTTCGGATCATCTCCTTTCGTTTCTGTTTGAGCATTCGTCCTAATGTGCCTTTATTTTGATCGTTGTCATCATCATCGGAATCACTCATGGTAGTAAAGCTCGCAAAACTGTTATCAATCACTTTCAACTGGTCTTCATACTCCCGCTGTCTTTTCAATCGGGCATCATTCTCCCGGGTCCGATCTTGGGAGTTGTGTTTGTTTGCCTGTCCCGTGCGGTCAACTCCTGCACTTGCACTCTGTGCTAGTCTTTCCACGAACTGATGACTTGTGGAGGTCTTGTCATTCATTGGATTCCCATTGGAGACCGGAGGTTTACGGGCAACTGGCGAGACGGGCACCGCTACCACCTCTTGATCCAATTTGATATGGTTTTGCTGCTCTGTTTTGGCACGTGCTTTTGCAAGAATCGCTCGGAACTCCAGTGACCTTGCCGTTTTGTACTGCAAACAAAATGAACAGTCTAAAGTTAATGCACTGGGATTACTGTTTGAGCTCTCCAATATATGTTCCATACGACAGTCCTATCCAGAGAATGTCACTATAACTAGCTCTAAAAGTAACTGAAATAAATTATTCATACCCCTGAAGTGTTTCTAGAAATGGTGATCTGTGAGTCCAGACGACGACCTTCTTCCCTCCCACAAAACTGTTCCAGTTGATCTCTTTTGAGGGCAAACAGTTTGTCTCCATCCATTCCGCTCAGTTGAGAACAAACAGGCTGGGAAAATCCCTTGGCTTTCAACCATTCTTGAACTTCGGAGGCGGACGAATATTGGTTTATATAGATTTCCGGTGTTTTGGAGATCTCAATTTTTCGCTTCTCTCGGTACAGGGATAAAAAGTTGTTCAGTTCTGCTTGCATCATGTCGTTTTCACCAGCTAAACCAAAATTACACCATATGCAGTTTACGAATTGCAACAATTGAGCATCCAATGCATGCATGGTATCTTGAAGACTTACGAAGTCTCTTCTTTACAGGTGGAGGTGCCATTGCTTTCATGGGAGGTGGAGGTGGACCCGGGGCGGGAGTAGGAGGAGCTGGTGCTGCAAAGTTCCCTTCATAGTCCTCCTCTGAACTCATTGACGATTCATATGGAGACCACATCCCTATACAAGCATTGAGTAAAAACATTAGAACTCTGGTCCACTATTTACCCTTAAACTGGCAAAAGTCATCAATTATTAGTATTGCTTTTTAGCTCCACTGCAAGACTACGAAACTTTTAAAATTATATGAATGCCTAATTTTCTCATGCGATTAATTCAGAGAATGTATACTCATCAGAGCCCCCGAGAGCGAAGCAAAAGATGCATGCCCACACAGTTGTACAGTAAGCTATTGTATATGTAAGCAACATATTCCCATTGAAAATTATAGCAATTAAAACTGTCCACTACCACTAACTACAAAACAACCTTAAAGTTTTATTTGTAGGCAATAACGAAATGGATATTAAACATGGAACTTACCCGGGAAACCAAAAGAGGGGCTACACAACTACACACGCCACGCCACAAGCGTCAAGTAAATCCTCTGACTGCACAACTTTCTCATTTCAGTAGTCAGAAGGCACTTGCAGCTTCTTTTCAATTTCAGAAAAAATTCTAACCATTTAATCTACCCTGCCTGTACTATCGAATGAAATTTGAAAAACTACTAGTTTTCGTACATACTGATCAACTATTCCAATAAGATATGTGATGCAACAGTTTGCTCACGAACGAGATGAAAATGTGTGACCTGTCCGCGTTGGAAGTGAAATATTGTTCTATCAGTTCGGCCTTTTGTTGGGAAATAATGGTGGTAGTTTCCAAAGACTAACATTGGATGTCAATTTGGGAAATACATGGTGGCCAAGGTCTACAGACTATTTAATAATGTTCTGTCATGTCTCTAATTTGTTCATCGCAAGCAAACCCACAATTGGATCCGTCCTAAACGAGCTAACTAACCAAGCGGTGTTCACAGTTCACACACACTTGTCCATTCTCTAACTAAACGCAAATTTCCTCCCTTGGCAGGATTTTCAATTATCCAAAGTCTCTTTATACTGTCTTCAAAAATAGGTGTCTGTTTTCTCTTCCGCGAAAGACATGCAGTCGCGATTTTGTGTCTGCATTTCACCCTGACCAAGGAAGCTGCCTTCAGGAATGATGTCAGTTAGTTATTTATAGTAAGTTAGTTGGCAAGTACATATACTATCCAACTAACTAAAAGACTGGTAAGTAAGACATGAGAGTATACAATGACATAATATGAAATTGTAGTGACAATCCCACAGAGTGGCTTGAGAAATGGAACAATATTTGTCTGGTAAACAGTGACCAATTAAATCTATAGCACTTGAGTATCCTCCTAATTACATAGCCTGCTGTGGATTCTGGATTTTTCTCTTCTTCCACTAACTGAACTGATTGACTCACTGAGCAAATATGACTATGGACAAGGGCAGTCCGTGTCTTCGTAGTCTATGGATAGGAATTAATGGAATCTAGTATAGTATATGCGTTATGTGTAAAATCCCTTTCCTTGGATTGGAGTTTCCTCACACGTGTATCAGTTCTCAGCACTCACTTAATTGTAATGGACTGGAATGGAACTAAAACAAATGTGAACGAGCAAAAATGAGCCAACTAGCCCCGGATAAATAGAGATTTCCCCGCAAATAATTCCACAACGAATTATCTTCTCCCTAACATAATGTCCACACTTTTTTTCCCAGTCCTATGGTGTAACTAAAGAAGTTACATATCTCAAATTATTGAGATGAGCGGATTTTCTTAAATAAACTTCAGTTATAGAAATATGGACGCTGAAATGGCATACATGATAAAGTGTGTCCATTCATTCAATGTAAAGTGGTGAGAAGCAAACCATATTGTGAATAATAAAGAAACTTAGCTTCTTAAATGGATTGACAGGCCGTTTTTATTAATTTTGAGAGAATATAGTATACGATGTGGAAGCCCGGAGAGTAAATAATTTAATGTAAACTAGGTTACTTCCTTATTCTAACCATGTAGTCTAAAAATGGCATATCTTCACAGTACAGTTAACTTACAAACAATATAAAGGGAACTCACACGCATATCATATTGAAATTCTAAGCCACATTCTCACGATTTTGGAGGTGGAAAAAAACTATAGTTCATTTACTTTACTAGAACATTTCCCCAAACTCATATTGTTAGCCAAGCATAGACTGAAATAATAAAAGGGGCAGGTTTCGATCATCTTCCCAGCTAATACTCACGCGAAAAATGGAGTCCGATTTTTGATCAGCTTGAAGGATCGAAACCAAATGACTCTAACTGCAATTTCCATTCCTACACATTTACACTTTTTAAAAAAAAATGAGCAATCCCTTACTTTCAAAGACCCTAGACTAAAATTTATCCTGAAAAAATGTGATAGTTCAAAGGGAAACATTTTACATTACTAAAATTATCCACCGCAGTACTAATTATTTTGAGCTGAGCAAACAATAAGAAACAAAAACTTGACAAGCTTATGATAACTAAACTATGTACAATACAAAGGGTACAGAGACAAAGTAAGTGATAAAAGTATACACGATGTACAATTGAATAGCAAAAAAACTATATACACACACACATAAATAGAGCAACAAAGCTTGATAAAAATTGGGTATTGTCGATTCATCATGTACAATAATAATAATTGAAGGCATTTTTGTGCTTTTCCCGCATTCTGCAAGTCCCCGCTCAGTATCCAGAGTACCCTTCAAAGGAGAACAAAACATAGAAACCCAACACAAAGAAATTGAATACAGACATTACAGATTACATAAGTACATGTTCAAAATACAAATATCCAGACAAACACAAGTGCTTCCGTTGTACACAACACAAACTATATATAGTAGTAGGACCCGCCCAATGCTTTCTTATTTTTTCTTCCTTTTTTCCCACTTTCTCATTTTCTTCCTATTCTACATGGCATGTGTTGACAATTACAACAACATATATAGCTCCCTGCCTTCCCCTCCCTACCTAACTACATAACTACATTATGTGCACGTGTGAGAATATCCAACAAATCTGCTAGCAATCTTTGAGAATGATACTCCAGCATTGCAGAGCCAAAGACTTGCATGGAAAACTTGATTTTTTCATCCATTGCACACTTCAAATGTCTGCTATTTTATTGACTAAAGAGAGCTAATTTTTAGTTTTTAACTTTACTCGAAAATAATAATAAGAAAAATGGAAATGAGGGAAGGCAATAGAAAGTTCAACTTTCAAAAATGGTCGTCAATTTCATAAAATAGCTGAAAACGGATTCCACAAAATGATAGATATGAAAGCAAATACACGGTGTGCTCAACATAACAAAAAGCCCGCAAAAACGTGTGGATACAAATACAAGAAGGTAAAAAAAACAATACAACTCAAGTAAGTGCGTCATATTGTGATAGATGAAACTTATTGGGCCATGATTATTAAAAACTGTTGGTATACATCTCCGTAGTTGTTCACAAGCACTTATTATTATGACCTTTTATGAGCATTTACTTTATAGAGAGAATAAAAAAAGTCTTACCTGATCTTCCGTTCTCATTTGCACGGTAGTCCTAGAATGGACAAAAAAAAAACGGTTACTCTCCTCAGTACTCAAAAAATGCAATAACAATTTAATGGATGAGTTTTTAAGGCTTTAGTTATGTGCTTATCGAGACTCTTGTACATTTCCCTGTACACGAGAAATAAAATTAATAGCTTTCTAATCCGTGTATAAAATTTCTCCCTGCCATATAAAAAGTTCTCAAGGCTACGTGTGGTTAGTTGACCGTGGCTCACAAAACAAAGAAAAAAAGGGTATTTAATAAAAGACAAAGGAAAATTGTGTGCCCAAATGAAATGTGCTCAGGGACCGAGTGTGAGAAAGAGAATGCATTTGAAATGTCTTCTTACTTGGGGGTACTCGCTCAGTGGGGAGACAATGGTATGGGGTACATGGGCCACTTGACCTTTCCAGTTCCTAGCTTTCCACCATTTCTTGGAATCATCCAGAACCTGTAATCATGTTCCCAATCACAATTTAATATTTCTTAACTAAAACTAACTAAATATATATGTGTACTTAATTGGGGGCTTCGAGGCACGGAAATGAAATATTTCTTGGCACATGGTTCAAATTGGCAATATATTATTGTCTATTGGCATTATTGGCGCACCACAGGTCTATATGATTTGTTCAGAGTGCGTGGATAGAATGGGCTACAAATCTGCACAGAGCATATGATGTAATACGAAACAGAGAATAAGAGGAAAGTTTATTGGCCAGCTTTGTTTTCTTACACAGAGGAAGACGGGAGGGAAGTAGATTTTAATTTGCCAAGGAAGCAAATTGCTCGTTCTCTCTCTCTCTCTCTCTTTTTTTTACGAGAGATTCAGAGAACACATGTTTTATTCTTCTCGGGTGGAGCCCATAAACCAAAGGATGAGTGGAATAAATAAATAACTCAACCTCACGTGGCCAATAATAATATCATTTACAAACGTCGCCACCATTTCATATCTTTTCCTCAGTCCGTTATAGTTTGTTAACCCCAAACTAACCATTTACAGACTGTGAGTAATATTCAATCTTTCCATCCATTTTAAGACCCATTTCTCAAAATCGTATTCATCCACTAATCCATTTCCTATAGCATTTGAATATTATGAACGTAGCAACATACATTATTAGTAGTATTCCCAAGAATGTAGGTAGGTTTTTTTCTAGCCTCATCAGCACCTTCTCGTCGTACTGATTTCCAGACTAACAAGATTTAGATTAACAAGATGTAATCGCATCACGAATGTCCTGTCTATGCATAATATGGTTCACAAAATCCAAAACAAGAGGGTTATGCCAGTCCCTGACCTTTGTCACATGGTGAGCCCCATAGTTACTATCTGGTATTCTTTATTCCCCAAGAAAAAGTTATGACGCCACAAAAGATATCCCTTTGCTGTGTATGTTACTTTTTCAAAATCTTCCCCATTTGCGACTTGGAATTAAATTTTCCACCCTACACACTTTGAACTAGGGAAGTTCATTTGGATGAGTAGTTATGACAAATGTTGAAAGAGAGATTAATAAAAAGGGGATGAATGATGGTTGAATGAATGAAAGTAGGAGAGAAGGAAAGAAGCAAACCTCAAGATATTCTCCACGGACCACAGTGAGCTCTTTGTGGTTGTTGGCAGTGCGGGGATGTGTGACCACCACAACGCGGCCTCCACGGGACCTCACCGAGTCCATGAATGCCCTTTGACCTGAACCAAAGTCGTCATTCATCATCTCCACTGGACTCACGCTTCGTTCTCGGTCCACCAGGCGTCGTTGTTCCACCTTCATCAAACACACAACAAATCAGTCACTAACTATACGTCCATTTACTATATATTCCAAATACATATATATGTAGACTAATACTTTACTACAGTCTAACCATTCAGAATAAAATCAACAAATACTTTAATACTCTGCCTATGTCCATTCAGTATTTCAAGCTAATATACTGTTGACGAAATGTCTGTTGTCTATACCGAAACTCAAAAGATTTACAGCAAGCAAAGCATCTGTTGATGCCATAATGTTGCAAGAGCAGTTTTTATATTGCTGACCAGTGCTAGTGCTGAATGCTGTTGCTGGGATATATAAATATACATTTGTGTGAAAAGTGGACTGAATGAGAGAGTGTGAGTATGCGGGTTGTGTGGATGGGATCTGGGATCTGTGAAAATGAATGCACACATGTGATGACAATGGTCCAAAGTGGCTATAAACACGTCTATACGAGTGGGTAACTGGTCCAATAAATGATAAAGAATGACTGTCCGGCTATGCCAACGCTCAGAGGCCAGATTTGAGCAATGTCCAGGTTATTATGTGTAAACTTAATTCTAACTATTCAATATACTAGCTAGCTTTACTACGGACATTTTTTTTCACATGTTTTTGTAACTTGAGTATTTACTACGCATGTATGATGTGTGTTAAATCTGTGTAAAGTGAGGATTCATGCTGGATCTTGAGTTGACTAGTTCACATTAGTTCAAGATACCGACTCTGGCTGGAACATATGTAGGAGATGACGGGACTCACGGGACTGGTGAATTGGCCAAAAGTCCCAAAAGACACTCAAGGGCCCTGTGTTTGTTCAATCTACTTGCACATGTCAGTGCCACGCACAATAATCTATCTCAATAAATACATATGATCGCATATCATCCTCTCTTATTTATCTCTTTACAGCCTGCAACGGGCCCTCTCTCAAATACAATCTCAATTCGCATGCAAACAAGCTGCTGTGTATTATTAATACTTTGTTTCCCTGAAATTATTGTGTCGCCTTTGTAAACCTTCCAAGTTCTTGGCATCATATTTTAAATTCATGTGCTCAACTAGTAGATGTCATTGGACCTTCAATTGCCCTATTTGTTTAATGATACTCGCTCAGTGCATATTATGTATATAATTCTCCAAAAAGTACACTACACTCACCTTATATTTCGCACGTGTTTGGAACACGTTTTAATCAAAATGTAAAACTTCATTTAAAAAAGGAGCCTAAGCTGAATGTAAAACAGTCACCATTTCTTGAGCTCTATGGATTTGCATGGAAATTGATTGTTACTTTCGGAAACGACCGAGAGACTCGCATTGTAAGGTTTGGAGATGAACAAAAGGGAATGACACAGCTGGAGTTTGCTTCTCTATTACTCGCTCGCTATATATATATGAATAGCTTTTTGTTGGCTCCCAATCTCTGTGAGTTTAGTTAATTTCTTCCCTTTCCCCACAAACTAACGAACTTGTCATTTGCACAACAAGTCAATACAGTTTTTGCTCCGTGGAACAATGCCATACAGTCTGTTTGTGTACATATCATGTTTATGTGCAATGTGCATGTCAACTTTGGTTTCCAGCAAACTCCAACCAACCAAAATCAGCACATATTTCATGGGGAACTCTTCCCACTACATCCATAGAAGTGTGTCGCTCGCTCGCTCAGTGTGCAGGCAGCCCAGTATGATTCTAATCACCCGATCTTATTGACGTTCACAAATTTATAATCTATCTCTCTCTCTCTCTCTCTCTGCTCTGCTCTGCTCTGCTCACTCACTGCTCACTGCTGTATGCACGTCATTTACGCATGTCGTGTGTTTGAACAAGGCTTTGCTCACTAAATGATTGTTCAGTCAGTCATGGAGACATGATTACTTTTGAAGAACAAAATCTTAACTATAACCAACTATACCATTGGGAAAGCTATTGCCGATTTAAGTGAGAAATAAGCTTTTACCTCCTGTTGATGGATTTTCTTCTGGGCTTCGGCTGCAGCTTCTGCACCCAAGTTGGTTTGGTCGGGGATTGGGTTAAGGGGAGCCCAACCGTCCATGAAAACTGGTTGGTACGCTGGAACATGATCTTTCCAGCTCTCTCTGAAAAAAATGTCCAACAATCATGAGTTTGCGGGTTGCATATATGCATTGTACTTTACTAGCGCGTCCACTTTCCATGTTCTGAGCAAACTGACTAAAACGAAAAATGTTAATACTGAAAAAGATGGACACACTTATAGGCACGAGTTCAGTTTGCTCAAAACTATTTAGGTCTGTAAACCATAAGTATTGAAAGTTGCGTGCACATGCATATTTGATTGTTTTAAGAGAATGGATTATTGTTTGCTATCTGGATTACACTCATTCATCAGTTTGGGTATGAAAAGTAATTTCTGAAAAAATTCCGAGTCCAAATAATAATATGACGGGATTTATTACACAACCCACTGTAAGCTATAGGTGCAGGTGCAGGGTATATGTCAGGGAAGAAAGTAAAATGTAGGGCAAAGTTGCAGGCCATCCATATAATAATCCAGTGAGAGATGTGAGCAATAAATAAGCTAACAAGTTAGCTTTCTGTTCACCAAGCAGATTAAATACACAAGTTTTTGGAAGGACAACTTCCCCGGGCCAAGTTTAAGAGGCTGATAAAAAAATGCAACTTCTTGCCTCAACAACAATACTATATGTGAGGAGTCAAAGTCATATTTTCTTATTCTTGAATTATGCCACCAATATTTTCTTTCGCCCTCTTTTTTTCCTTTGCTCTTAATTTTTGCAGGAGAATCGCATTTTGTTGCATGGCATAATATAAATAGCTGAATAGTTCGTTATAGGACGGACCTGGGATGAAGCCAGCAGTCTCCCAAAGAGTGCCAGAGCTCAGTCTCTTTTGAGGAGAGGCAATTGTTGAGCAGTTCGATGGCTTCGCGCGTCAAAAGAGGAGCCACCACGCGGCTAGGGAGCCCAGGTGCATGCGCATCTCGGCTAGCGTCCACAATGAGCGCGAGTGGTGTGAAAAGAAAATGGACCAGTTCTGGTGCATTTGGATCGTGAATGTGGGACTTGAGGCGAGCCAACAAGTTGAAGGAGAGCTTGAACTTTTGAAGAATGTCAATGAATTCACGCTCATGTGGTGGTCGCGCCCTCAGGTCTAACAGTCCTTCTCCATGGTCCTTTGTTTTCGTTTTTTTCGATCTGCTCAGTACAAAAGACACGTCACAGATGAGTCTCTAAAACTAGCTTTATCAGTTGCGTGAAAAAATGCTGACAAAAATTTGCATATCTTAACAATTAGATTACTTACTTTTCCCAAAATGCAGTAAAAACAACGGGAAACATTAAAAAATGAAGTTATTTTTAATAGCATTTGAAGGAAAGAAATACATATGAAATGAGTGGGATTCTAATGGTAACCGTTTTAGAATGTGTTTGTGAATGTGAAATGAGTTGAGCGGGAACTTACTTGCGCCGTCGCTGAAGTTCCCTGTAGGCAGCAGCGGCAAACTGAAGTCGCGCAATGAAGCGTTCGATGTCATCAAAGCATCTGTTCAGAATGGTCACTTCTCGCTCATAGCGTCCTTCGCTGCCCACTGAACTTGTATCGTCTCCACTGTTTTTCATCATGGTCACCATACCTGTCAGGTAAAACAACAAGAAAAATTAATTCAACATTGCCAATTTTGGGAAAAAAAACTTTCAGAATTATTTCTAGTTGATGTAACAAAAACCATCTGCTAAGGCATCATCAAATGCCCGTGTGATTTCTTCCACTTCCATACTATGAGTTTTGATGAAGCTAGTTGGACTCCACGATGATAAAAAAAAACGTCACCAACATTAACTAATCGCAATCACTTGGCCATGAAATGAAATAGGTGTAAGCCTGACATTACTTATCCATTAGATATTTTTTAAATCAACTGTTGTGAGCCAAAATGTAAATATTTTTCCAATTTTTCGCCCCACATCCAATCCACAATGATAACAATTAACTTTGAATGGACATAGTAGTAAGTCTTTTGAATGTCAACTAAAAACACTGTCAAGTGTTATTCTCGCCAAAATGTGAGTGAGTGAGCATTATATTTTTTGCCAAATCTTATCGGTCGGTCACTCACTCAGTCAGGCAGTCAGTATAACTACCTAGCACTTAGCACACAAACAAAAAGTGAGGAGCTCCCAAACATTATGGGAAACACAGTCAGTGAGTGAGTCAGTGAGTCAGTCAGTGAGACTGGTCCAAAATGGTCAGCTAGATTCTAGATGAGAATATAAACTGAGGCTAAGTAAGTGAGAAGATATAGTCACAGGGACAAGGAGCTACGGTGAGTACGGACGAACAAACGGACGGACGGACGGACTGAGGGAGGGAGGCAGCCACGGAAACAGAGAAGCCACATGACTTCTTGTATTTAGAAAATGACCACAGCTATTTGGCCAACTGCAGATGACAATGATAATGTCAACCATTTGTGTGCTCACAGCCTGACGTTCTCTTTCTCACTCACACACATACACACACACATAACATACACATGTACATTGCATTCCGCATCCATCCATCCATTATGAAAGTGGTCAGTCCTAGGATTAGCAAAATCTTCTTTAAATTCCATTTTAATGCCCATGTGAGCTACACAAATCTGCATTTTTCCCCAAATATATATACTGATGCAAGTTCAGAGTAAAGAGTGCTCATGTATTCAAATTGTTTTTTTTTCAAGATTTTAAAACTCTGGGAATTTTCAAGAACCTTTGCCTCAGATGCATGGAATATTTAAAGAGAAGACAGAAGAGGGCATTAAAAAAGTGCTACAGGGAGCGCTTGAAGGAGGATGAAAAAATGAGAGGATATTGCGGTGATGAGAGGAATGATGGCAAGTGTGACACATTGTACTCATTGCATGGTAGCCACAGAGGAGAAAAAATAGAATCCTTTGCTCAGAGATGACATGATGAGAAGAAGCAGATTGAAGGCATTTACTATCCTCTACGGCTAGATTCATATAACGATGGAGCCAGCAGCTGAAATTAACTATGGTGGTCCATCTTTGGTTTGTCCAAAGGCCTTGTTGGCCTTCTTCCATTATTTGGCTCCAACAGAGCACATTTTTAGGTTATAATAGGTAGGTTAGAATTTCAAATGTAGACTGTACCAACCAACCAACTATTTGAAAGGTACCAAAACTCCCACGGGTTAGTTATAAATAAAATCATGTCTTCATGTTGTGAAACTTGTGGGTCAACGTTACAAGATACTATGCCCATAAAAATGACAGTTTACAGACTGGTTCTTTGCTATATGCTATGGCTTCCTTGTAAAAGTGTCTATTCAGATCGGCTTGTTTTCAACCTCAGGCAAATTTAACTTATCCACTTGTATTTATTCACAATACTAAAACCCGAGAAATTGCGTACACATATTCTTTCAGAGGAGAAGCTCATTTCTCCTATTTGTTTCACATGTCTCACGTACTCTTTACGATCGGTCTGGGAAATGTGAGCCTATATTTTCACTAAAAGTTACCACTTGATGAATGAATTCAAATTAACTATGATCATTGAGCAATATGAGAGTAGCTATTTAAATTCTCATCCCATGATATTTAGTCAAGGGAAAACAAGAGGGCTTAAATATAGTATAGTAGTCCCTCGTTCACACCTCACAAAATCCCAATGCATGCAAAATCAATATCAATGTTCCCAAACAATCCATTGTGGATATTAAAAGCCGTTCAAATTAAATTTTCTCCTTTTCACACTTGCATTCAGTTATTTTTTGTCTCTATCGTTGGAGAAAATGACAATATTTAGTTAGTAGCGACGGGTGTAATGGTTGACGGAACTCATCTACATATGCAGATACGCAACGTAAGCCGACGAACTAACTAACTAGCAAACTGACCAACTGTGAGTTGAGTGAGGCAACTGTAACCAGCTAAAGGAGAGAGAGAGAGCAGCTAGTATTGTATAGTTAGTTAGTTAGTTAGACAGTTAAACTTAAGTGAGTTAGTAGATGCTCCAATGGCATTCATTAACAATGGGTTATGGACTGGCTGGCTGAGGATTGCTATTATGACCAGACTACAGGGAGACAAAGGGAGCTCATCATAGTCAGCATCAGATGCGAGCATAAAATCTAGCCTCGAGTCACAGTCACACACAGGGAACTTAACAAACTTAATCTCCTTCTATGATGATCATATGATTAAACCCATTGGGAATGTCGCTAACTAAACACACTTTCCTTTTAGATCTTCCTGTCTGCCTCCCTCCCTCCCTTCCTCCCTGTCTCCTCCTTTTAGTTGAGCCACAAATATTTCTTGCTCCTATCTTCTTCTATATATTATGTAGATACAATATACACTTCTCATCATCTCACCCTCACCTTCATTTTTTAAGCTTTGGCAGGGCAAGTGGCTTTACTGATAGGCCAAGAACAGTTGAGGAAACATTTTTTGCATGCAGGGTGATAGTTGAGTCTGAACACTATTCAAGTGTCTTTTTTACCGTCTCTGTGAACTTGTGATTTACTCAAAATAACAATAACTGATCGTCTATGAGCATTTTTATAATTTTTGTCCACTTATTTGTTTGACATAGTTAGCTTGACCCGGCGGAAATGTGATCCTTAGACCAGCAATTTTTAAGCGTTACACGATGCGTGTGTTTAGGCACAGGTGAGGCGGTTTTTTGAACGTACAAACCAAATTTTAGCATGAGTAGGCATATG
>Ga0210040_10001362_pt1 | contig 37332 bp, 32 predicted proteins | sample CryGeyCG12114_NA_FD_185462 | JGI IMG/M metagenome (GOLD analysis project Ga0210040, IMG submission 185462) | Groundwater microbial communities from aquifer - Crystal Geyser CG19_WC_8/21/14_NA (SPAdes) (version 2) | ecosystem: Environmental > Aquatic > Deep subsurface > Groundwater | place: USA... | reverse complement strand
CCCGGAAGCTAAGACTCTCAGCGCCGATGGTACTGCAAGGGGGACCTTGTGGGAGAGTAGGACACCGCCGGACTTAACCTAAAAACAATGGCCACCCCACACCCGGGGTGGCCATTGTCATTTAACGGATAGCCACCCTGTGCGGGGTGGCGTTCGCGCGTTGACGGGTCGACGACCGCCGTCCCCCGATCCGGTTTCGGCAGCTCTCCCCGTTCACCTAGCGGACACCGGGGAGTCACCCGGTGTCCCTATCGTTCCGGCGACCCCCGCCCCTTCGCTCGAGGACACCGTGAACCCGAACCCCTTCCGCCGCCCAGCAATGCTGGCGGCCTGCTCCCTCACCGTCGCGGCGCTGTCGCTCGGTGTGACCATGCCCGCCACCGCCGACATCGCCGTCAGCCCGGTCGAGCTCTCCGCGGAGGACGCAGCGCTGTCGCTGTCCGTGCTCGGCACGTACGAGAGCGGAATCTTCGACGAGAGCGCCGCCGAGATCGTGACGTACTTCCGTGCGGCCGAGCGGCTGCTGGTCGTTAACGCCGCGCTGGCGAAGGTGGAGGTCCTGTCGATCGCGGACCCCGCGACGCCCGCGAAGCTGTTCGACCTGCAGACCACCGGTGTCCTCGCCTCGGACGGCTCGCGCGTGCCGGCTGGCGCCGTCGCGAACTCCGTCGCCGTGCGCGAGGACGGCCTCGGAGCGGTCGCCGTGGAGTCCGACCTCAAGACCGACCGGGGCTGGGTCGTGTTCTTCGACGCCGCGGGCTCGGGTGAGGCGCTCGGGGCCGTGCGAGTGGGAGCGCTGCCAGACATGTTGACGTTCACCCCTGACGGGACCCGTCTCGTCGTCGCCAACGAGGGCGAGCCCGGCGACGACTATGCGGTGGACCCCGAGGGGTCCGTCAGTGTCATCCGCGTGCCCGGCGCCGTGACGGCCGCTGCCCAGGCCGACGTCTCGACGGCCGACTTCCACGCCTTCGAGGCGGGCGGCAGCGCCGTGCTGCCCGCCGGCGTGCGGATCTTCGGGGGCCGGGAGGATGCCGGCACCGGGGTGCCCGAGCGCCCGGTCTCCGAGAACCTCGAGCCGGAGTACGCGACGGTGTCGGCGGATTCCGCGACGGCGTGGGTCACCCTGCAGGAGGCGAACGCGATCGCGGAAGTGGATCTCGCGACGGCGACCGTGGTGGGCATTCGTGACCTCGGCACCGTCGACCGCATGAGCGTTCCCTTCGACGCGTCCGACGATGACGGCACCGTCGCGATCCGCTCGTGGCCGGTGCTCGGCTTCCCGATGCCCGACACCATCGACTCCTACGACGTCGACGGGTCGACGTACCTCGTGACCGCCAATGAGGGGGACTCCCGTGACTGGGACGGCTACAGCGAGGTGTCGCGGGTGAAGAACCTCGCGGAGGACGGCCCGGGCCCCGTGTGTGCCGACGCGTTCGAGGACGCTCTCGGGGTGTCCGGTGTGCCGACGGATGCCGACGCCCTGCTCGCCGACGAGGCGCTCGGCCGTCTCAACGTCACGACGGCGAACGGCTTCGACGATGAGCGCGGCTGCTTCTCGCAGCTGTACACCTTCGGGTCCCGGTCGATGAGCATCTGGGACGCGTCCGGTGAGCAGGTCTGGGACTCCGGCGACGCGTTCGAGCGCATCGTCGCGGAGGCCGCGCCCGAGTTCTTCAACTCGAACCACTCGGAGTCGTCCTTCGACGGCAGGAGCGATGACAAGGGGCCGGAGCCCGAGGGGCTGGTGCTCGGCGAGATCGACGGCCGCACCTACGCCTTCGTCGGCTTCGAGCGGGTCGGTGGCATCGCGGTGTTCGACGTGACCGTGCCGACCGCGGCGACCTTCGTCACCTACCTCAACAACCGCGACTTCTCCGTCTCGGCGGAGGACGACGGCCTCGCCGGAGCCGGCGACCTCGGCCCCGAGGGCCTCACGTTCATCGCGGCGGAGGACTCGCCCACGGGCGGGGCGCTGCTCGCGGTCGGCAACGAGGTCTCAGGGTCGACGACGCTCTACGCGGTGGAGGCGACGGCGGAGGCCGCATCCTTCGCCGTCACCGCGCCGGCCGACGGCGCGATCCTCGACTCCCGGGCCGTGACCTTCACCGGCACCGGGTCTGTGGGGGCGACCGTCGGTGCCACCCTCGCCGACGGCGGGCCGCTGGGCTCTGTGGTTCCCGTGGGGGAGGACGGCACCTGGTCCCTCGACGCGGTGTTCCCCGACAGCGCCGACGTGAACCAGACGGTGTTGCTGCGGCAGGCTGTCGATGGCGTCACGGGTGCCGAGGTCGAGCTGCGCGTGACCCTGCCCGCGGCCGCGTCGGTGCCTACGCCGACACCGACCGCCCCGGCGCCCACGCCGACGGCGCCCGCGGACCCCGACCCGGCGGCGCCCAGCCCGGCGGCACCGGTCCCGTCAGGAGACCCGGGGAACGGGGCACGCGGGGACGACGCCGACGCGCTCGCGTACACGGGAGCCGACACCGGTCTCGCCGGGGGTGCGGCAGCGCTCCTCATGCTGACCGGTGCGGCCCTTGTGCTGCTGCGCCGGCGCCGCCGCTCCGCCTGATCGGACCTGCGCGAACTCGCGGGCCGCCACGTCACTCGACGTGGCGGCCCGCCTCGTTCGTCAGGTGGCGGGGGCGGCGAACCAGGGCGGGTGCACTGCGACACGCGGGCGGAAGTCCGCCGACGAGAGGATGTCACGCACCGCGTCCCGCGCGGTGTTGTGCGCGACGCCGATGAGCGAGACCGCCTCGAGCGGGACGGCGCCCTTGACGAGGAGCTCGGCGCGCAGCGGGGCCTGATCGTCGTCGCCGAGCAGGATGCGGCGCATGGCGCGCTCGTGGGCCTCGGGCGTCGTGGCGAAGCGGGTGAGCGGCAGTGCGGCGTCCCCGTCCGCGACGACGACGGGCGGCACCGCGGGCGACGCGTCGCCCCCGTGGATGCCGGACACCTGCCGCACCGTGCTCACCAGGATGACGTACTCCGCGGCGGGGATGTCGCGGGTCGCCGGGGCGAGCCGCGGGTCCGGCGTTCCCGCTCGGAGGGTGTCCCACAGCACGGCGGCGGGGGAGAGGAAGAAGGGAACGTATTCCGCGACGGCGGGACCCCCCTCGCCGGCGACCGCCGTCGCGCGGCGCGCCTTCCGGTTCGCCGGCGACGAGATGTCGGTGACGGGCCGGGTCTCCGCCTCGCCGCCGATGTCGGCGAGCACGGCACCCGTGGCGAGGATGCCCGGCAGGTTGCTCACGTGGGTGACGTGGTAGATGCGCTGCTCACCGACGTCGAGCGGACGGAGCGCCGGCTTCCGCGGTGCGGTGGATGCCGTGCCGCGCTGCGACGGCGGGGCCGACCGGCGGGGCGCCGTGCTGGCGCGCACCCTCGCCGGGGCGGGGGTGTCGCGCTTCGGCGCCGCCTTCGGGCTGCACACGTCGCAGCGGTCGCGTTGGAGCCCGTGAATGCATTCGTCGATCACCATGAAACCCTACGTGCCTTCCGGTAACGCGTCAGTCGAAGAGGCCGGCCGGTACAGCGTCCGGCGCGTTCACGCCGGCACCCCGCCACCCCGCCGCGGGCGCGACGTGTCGCACGATCGACTCGAGCAGATGCGCGTTGTAGTCGACGCCCAGCTGGTTGGGCACGGTGACGAGCAGGGTGTCCGCGGCCTGGATCGCCGCATCCCGGGCGAGCTCGGCCGCGATGACGTCCGGTTCGCCGATGAAGCTGCGACCGAAGCGCGCGAGGCCGCCGTCGAGGTGACCGACCTGATCACCACCCTCGGCCTGCGCACGCACGCCGAAGTAGCGCCGGTCGTCGTCCGAGGTCACGGGGATGATGCTGCGGCTGACCGACACGCGCGGCGTCCGCTCCCAGCCCGCCTCCTTCCAGGCGTCGCGGTAGATCTGGATCTGCTCGGCCTGGAGCTCGTCGAACGGCACGCCCGTGTCCTCGCTGAGGAGGGTCGAGCTCATGAGGTTCATGCCCTGCTCTGCTGTCCATCGCGCCGTGGCGCGCGTCCCGGACCCCCACCAGATGCGGTCCGTCAGCCCCGGTGCCTGCGGCTCGATGGCGAGGAGGCCGCTTTGCCCCGTCATGCGCGGGTTCGCCTGCGCGACGCCCGCGCCGTCGATGGCGGCGCGGAAGATCTCGGTCTTCGTGCGCGCGTCGTCCGCATCCGTGCTGCCGTCGGCCGGCACGTAACCGAACGCCTCGGATCCGTTGATCGCCGTCTCGGGCGACCCCCGGCTGAGGCCGAGCTGCAGCCTGCCGCCGCTGATCAGGTCGGCGGCCGCGGCGTCCTCGGCCATGTACAGGGGGTTCTCGTACCGCATGTCGATGACGGCCGTGCCGAGCTCGATGCTGGTGGTGCGCGCGCCCATGGCGGCGAGCAGCGGGAACGGGGACGCGAGCTGCGGCGCGAAGTGGTGCACGCGCACGTAGGCCCCGTCGACGCCCAGCTCCTCCGCCGCGACGGCGAGCTCGATGCTCTGCACGAGCGCGTCGCGGGCCGTGCGCACGAGCGACCCCTGCACGGGCTGGTAGTGACCGAACGACAGGAACCCGATCCGCTTCATACGGGATGCAGCGCCCGGGGCGGCGACGGTATTCCCGCGGGCGCGCGACCGCTCCGATCAGGCGGACGGGAGCAGGAAGGCGGCGATCGCGGCAGTGAACGCGGCCGGATCCTCGGAGCCGCACATCTCCCGCGCCGAGTGCATCGACAGGAGCGGCAGGCCGACGTCGAGCGTGCGGATGCCGAGCCGGGTCGCCGTGAGGGGACCGATGGTTGAGCCGCAGGGGACGGAGTTGTTCGACACGAACTCCTGGTAGGAGACGCCGGCCTCGGCGCAGGCCCGTGACCACTCCGCCGCGCCGAGCGCGTCCGTCGTGTAGCGCTGGTTCGCGTTGATCTTGAGCAGGGGCCCGCCGTTGACGAGCGGGCGGTTGGCAGGGTCGTGCCGCTCGGGGTAGTTGGGGTGCACGGCGTGGCCGGCGTCGGCGGAGAGGCACCACGAGTCGGCGAACGCCCGCGCGGCGTCCGACCGGGACGCGCCGAGGCCCGCGCCGATGCGCTCGAGCACGTGCTCGAGCAGGGGCCCGCTCGCGCCCGATCGGGTCGCCGAGCCCACCTCCTCGTGGTCGAAGGCGGCGAACACGACGATCGCGGCGGGGTCGTCGGGCAGGGCGACCATCGCGGCGAGTCCGGCGTGCACCGAGGAGAGGTTGTCGAGCCGGCCCGAGGCGAAGAACTCGCCGCGCATCCCGAACGTCGAGGGCGCCGTCGTGTCGGCGACGCTGACGTCGTACCCGGCGACCTCGTCCCCGTTCCGCCCCGCGAGGTGTGCGAGGTGCGCGACGACGTCGGCGGACGCGGGGTCGCCCACCCCGATGATCGGGTTCAGGTGCCTCTGCGGGTCGAGCTTCAGCCCCTCCGCGTTGACCCCGCGGTCGAGGTGCACGGCGAGCTGCGGGAACCGGAGGAACGGGCCGGTGCGCACGAGCGCCACGGAACCGTCGTGGAATGCGAGACGACCGGCGAACTCCAGCTCGCGGTCGAGCCACGAGTTGTACAGGGGCCCGCCGTACACCTCGACGCCCGCCTGCAGCCAGCCGTGCGCGCCCGTCGTCGGCTTCGGCTTCAGCGCGAAGCCGGGGGAGTCGGTGTGAGCGCCGAGGATGCGGAACGGCGTGCGGGGGCCCGCGCTCGCCGGCTGGATCCACGCGACGACCGCGCCGTCTCGCAGCACGAACCGCTTGCCCGCCTCGCTCGGCCACTCGTCCCGCTCCGACACCTCGGAGAAGCCCGCCTCGGTGAGTCGCCTGGCCGCCTCCTGCGCCGCGTGGAACGACGACGGCGACGCCTGCACGAAGGCGGCGAGGTCGTCGAGATGGCTGCGGGTGGGACTGGTCTGCGCGGTGTCGCTCATCGCCCCATTCAAACACCGGCCACCGGCCGATCGCGCCCGCCCCGGCGTCGCGTCCCGGTGTCGCGTCCTGCAGAAGCGCGACGCGGCCCCGATAGCCTCGGAGGATGAGCAGTGATTACCGAACCCGTCCCGCCGACGCCTCGTCCGCCGAGCGTCTCGCCGACCGGGGGCTCCGTTACGACCTCGTCCCCGCCGAGGATGCCGAAGCGTTCGGCGGCTGGCTGCGGGCGAGCGCCCGAGGCTTCCACGACTCCCGGCCGACGCAGCAGTCCGTCGACGCGCAGCGCACGGGTCTCGCGTTCGAGCGGGCGATCGGGGTGTGGGACGACGCGTCGCCGGAACCGCTTGTTCCCGTTGCGACGGTCGCGTCCTGGCCATCGCGGTTGACCCTCCCGGGCGAGACGAGCGTCACCGGCTGGGCAATCAGCGACGTCACCGTTGCGCCGACCCATCGGCGCAAGGGCGTCGCCCGCGCCCTGCTCGAGGGCGAGCTGCGCACCGCGCACGAGCAGGGCATCCCTCTGGCCATGCTGACGGTCTCCGAGGCGACGATCTACGGCCGCTACGGGTTCGCGCCCGCGGCGATGGCGGCGACCTGGCGCATCGACACCCGTCGCGCGACGTGGACCGGGCCGACCCCGGGCGGTCAGGTCCGGTTCCTCTCCCTCGAGCAGCTGGGCGAACAGCGGCGGGAGCTGACCGAGCGTGCGCGCCTTCGGGTGCCCGGCGAGATCGAGCACTGGGACTTCCTCTGGCAGCGCAAGCTCGGCGCCGTGGACGACGGCAACAAGGATCAGGGCAAGGACCTGCACGCCGTCCGCTACGACGACGAGGACGGCGTGACGCAGGGCTTCGCCCTCTACCGCTTCGCGGAGCAGGAGAGCGGGTTCGCGGCCCACGTGCTCGAGCTGCAGTACCTGCTCGCGGTCACCGACGACGCGTACGCCGCGCTGTGGCGATACCTCCTCGAGATGGACCTCGTGCGCGAGGTCACCGCGCCGCTCCGGTCCGTCGATGAGCCCGTCGCCTGGCAGGTGTCCGACCAGCGCGCCGCCCGGAAGTCCGACGAGGGCGACCACCTGTGGGTCCGCATCCTGGACGTCGCCGCGGCGCTCGAGGCTCGGCGCTACCGGGCACCGGGGCGCATCGCGCTGCGGGTGAGCGACGCACTCGGCTTCGCCGCGGGGGACGTGCTCGTCGACATCGCGGAGGACGGCACCGCCAAGGTGTCCGCGCTCGACGGCGAGGTGCCGGACGGATACGCGGAGCTCGCCCTCTCGGCCGCCGATCTCGGCGCCCTGTACCTCGGCGGCGTCTCCGCCGGCACGCTCGTGCGCGCCGGTCGGGTCACGGAGCTGCGCCCCGGCTCAGCGGACGCCCTGGACGGCTCCTTCCGGTCACCGATCACCCCCTGGCTCAGCATCTGGTTCTGATCGGCGGGCCTCGCTCTCGCCTCCGACACGCGGCCGCGGCTCCTCCACAGCGGGGCGGCCGCGGCTGCGCCTTCACCGATCTGTGCCGACGGGAGCGTCCGCGGCGGTCGCGCGCGAAGGTGGCCGCATGAATCCGCCACCGTACGACCGTGAACGGCTCCCGCCCCTCTCCTCCCCGGCCGCCATCGAGGAGCGCGTCCGCCTGCTCATCGGGCGGGCCGCCCGGCGCCAGATCTGGTTGCTCTTCCTCGATGACGAGCACCGGCAGCTCCCCCTGCTCGTGCCCGTGCAGGACCCCCCGGGCCGCCCCGCGGTCGACGACGACCGGAAGTTCGCCGCCGTGCTCGCCCACGTCGAGGAGCAGACGGGTGCCCGGGGATTCGTCGCCGTGCTCGAGCGCTTCGGCGGCATGACCCTGACCCCGGCGGACGCGGCCTGGGCCCGAGTGCTCACGGAAGCCGCATCCCTCAGCCCGCTCCGGTTGCACGGGCTGCTGCTCTCGCACGCCCGAGGGGTCCGGTGGATGGCGCCGGACGACTACCTCGCATCGCGGACGCCGTCGGCCGACACGGCGTGAGCGGCGTCGTGAGGGCCGCGGCATGACGCCCCCGGTGAGGAGGGCGCGGTCCGGGTCGGAGTGGGCCTGTGACCGCTCGCCGTCGCGCCTGTCCGTCGGTGTCGGTGGACCGGGTTACCGTATGCGCATGAGGATCCTGCACACCTCCGACTGGCACATCGGGCGCACCTTCCACGGGCACTCGACGCTGGGCCAGCTCACCGAGGTGCTGGACTCCGTGATCGAACTGGTCCGCGCGCAGAGCATCGACGTCGTGGTCGTGGCGGGTGACGTGTTCGACTCCGCCACGCCGGCCGCCGAGAACTACGGGGTGCTGACGACGGCGCTGCGGGGGCTCCGCGACGCCGGCGCGACGGTCGTGCTCACGAGCGGCAATCACGACTCGTCCGCCCGCCTCGGGTTCCTGGCGGAGTTCGTCGAGCTCGCGGGCATCCACGTCATCACCCGGCACGATCAGCACGACCAGCCGGTCACGGTTCTGGACGAGCACGGTCCCGTGCACATCTACGGCATCCCGTACCTGGAGCCGGCCCTGGTGCGCCACGCCTATCCGCACGCCGAGCTGCGCACGCACGACCAGACCCTGCGTTTCGCCATGGATCGCGTCCGCGCCGATCTCGGCCGCCGCGGCGGCCGCTCCGTCGTCGTGTCCCATTGCTTCGCTGTGGGCATCGAGGCGAGCGACGTCGAGCGCGACATCACGTCAGGCGGCCTCGACTACGTGCCGATCGGAGCCTTCGACGGGCCGGACTACGTCGCGCTCGGTCACATCCACGGCAGGGCCGTGCTGAGCGAGCGCGTTCGTTATTCCGGTGCGCCCCTGCACTACTCCTTCAGTGAGGCGGGGAAGCCCCGCGGTGGTTGGGTGGTGGAGCTGAGCGATGCCGGGCTGGCGACCGTCGAATGGCTCGACTTCCCCGTGCCGCGGCGACTCACGGTGCTCACGGGCGAGCTCGACGAGCTGCTGGCGTCCGCCGCTCACGATGTGCACGTCGGCGACTGGGTGTCGGCCGTGCTCACCGACCGCGTGCGCCCCCTCGACGGCATGCGACGCCTGCAGGAGCGGTTCCCGTGGTGCGCGACGCTCGAGCACCGCCCCGCGGTGACGGCGGAGCCGCTCGCTGCCACCTACGCCGAGCGCGTGCGTGCGAAGAGCGACACCGAGATCGTCGCGGGCTTCCTCGAACACGTCCGCAACGGCGTCGGCCCCTCGGAGTTCGAGCGGGCGGTGCTCGCGGAGGTCCTGGCCGAGCGGGCGGCAGCGGAGGAAGCCGCGTGAAAATCCTTCGCCTCACGATTGCCGGCTTCGGCCCGTACAAGAACGAGCAGCACGTCGACTTCGAGCGATTCGACGATGACGGCATCTTCCTCATCTCCGGCAAGACCGGCGCCGGCAAGTCCAGCATCCTCGACGCCATCTGCTACGCCCTCTACAACGGCGTACCCCGCTACGAGGGCACCCAGCAGCAGCTCCGCAGCGACCACTGCGACGTCGACGACCCGACGTTCGTCGAGCTCGAGTTCCGCATCAACGGCACGGACTACCGTGTGCGCCGCACGCCCGAGTTCGAGCGGCCGAAGCGGCGGGGATCGGGAACGACGAAGCAGGCGGCCACGGCCGAGCTGTCCGTGCGCGAGGGCGACGGCTGGCGCGGCCTCGCGGCGCGCGCCGTCGACGTGGCGACGGAGCTGGACGCCGTGCTCGGGCTCAGCAAGGACCAGTTCCTGCAGGTGATCCTGCTCGCCCAGAACCGGTTCCAGAAGTTCCTGCGATCCGGCAACGACGACCGCCAGGCGGTGCTGCGCACGCTCTTCGGCACGCGGCGCTTCGAGCAGGTCGAGACGGCCCTCGTCGATCGCCGGAAAGCGCTCGAGGCGCGCCTGGGTTCCGCGCGGGACGCGCTGGCAGCGCAAGCGGTCCTCGTGGCGGGCGTTCTGCAGTCGGAGCCACCGGCCGAGGATCCGGGGCGCGAGTGGTTCGAGCAGACCCTCGCCGACTTCGAGCTCGAGGTCGCCGCCGCGAATGCGGCTGCCGCATCCGCCGATGCCGCGGCGCTCGCCGCGCTCACCGATCTCAAGGCGCTCGAGCAGGGCAAGGCGTTGCAGGACCGCCGCGACGGTGCCCGTCGCCGGCTGGCGGAGCTCGACGGCGAGCGGGAGAGCATCGCCCGCGATCGGGCCGCACTGGACGCCGCGACCCGGGCTGCCATCGTGCACCCCCAGATCGTCCGGCGCACCGGAGCCGCGGCATCCCTGTCGGATGCCCTGGGTGCGGAGGCGACGACCCGCGAGCGTTACGCCCGGGTAGGAGATGCCGATGCGACGCTGGCCGACCTCACGCGCATCATCGACGAGGCGAAGGGCGAGCAGGGTGCGCTGCAGGCCGTTCTCGCGGACGAGGCCCGACTGCCGACGCTGGAACGGGAGCTCGCCGCCGTCGCCGCGAAGGTGTCGGAGCGGGCGGGGGAGATCGCACGAGCCGTGGCCCGCGCGGCGGAGCTGCCGGAACGGATCGACTCGGAGACTCACCTGTTCCTGGACGCCCAGGGGCGGGCCGCGGCCGAACCGAGCGCGACCGATCGCGTGGCGAGCGTTGTCACCTCCCTCACCGCGGCGACCCGGGCGGTCCCGCTCGAGGGCGAGCACCGTGCCGCGCTCGAGCGGGAGAAGGCCGCCAACGCGGCCCTCACCGGGGCGGTCGCGACGCATGGTGCGCTCCTCACCCGACGGCTCGCGGGATACGCATCGGAGCTGGCGTCGAAGCTCGTCGACGGTGCCGCCTGCGCGGTGTGCGGCTCGCTCGACCATCCGGCGCCGGCGTCGAGCGACCAGCCGCCGGTCACCGACGCCGAGCTCGACGCCGCGAAGGCCGCGATCGCGGAGAGCACGGCGAGGCTGACGGCTGCGTCTGATGCGACCGCCGCGGCGGCGCTCCGCCTTGCGTCCGAGCGCGCTGCATCCGGCGGCAAGTCGGTCGCGCTGATCGAGCAGGAGCTGGCGGAGGCGCAGTCGGCGCTGGGAGCCGCGCAGGCCGCCCGGACGGAGACGACGGAGCGGCAGCAGACCCTGGCCGCGCTGCGGTCCGAACTCGACAGTGCGAATCGCGTGCTGGAGCAGTTGCGCGAGGAGCAGGCGGAGGCGGAGAAGGGCCGGGCCGAGCTCGAGGTCACCCGCAGGGACATCGTCGGCCGCGTGCAGCACGCGCGCGGCGAGTACGACTCCGTGACCGAGCGGGTCGCCGCCCTGAGCGATCGGATCCGAACCGCCACGGCGGTCGTCGACGCGGCGGGCAACGTCGATGCGTGCCGCACGGCATTCGAGGGGGCCGAGGCGGTGCTCGCGGCACAGCTCGCGGAGCATGGTTTCCCCTCCGCAGAGGAGGCCGAGCAGGCCCGACGGTCGCGCACCGAGGTCGAGGCCCTCGAGGCGCGCATTCGGGTCCACGAGCACGGCGTGGCCACGGCGTCCGCCACCCTCCACGAGCTCGCGGGCGCCGACCTCCCCGAGGAGGCGATCGAGACGGACGCCGCCCGCGAGACGGCGGACGTGGCGACCGCGGCGAGGGATGAGGCTCGGGACGCGAGGACGTCACTGGTGGAGCGCGCCTCCCAGGTGCGAGCGGGCGTCGCGGCCGCACGCGCTCTGTACGCCTCGTCGGCGGGTCTGCAGGAGGAGTACGCCTCGCTGCGGGAGCTCACGAACGCCGTGCAGGGCCTGGAGCCGAACACGAAGCGCATGCGCCTGGAGACGTACGTGCTGGCCGCGCAGCTCGAGGAGATCGTCGCCGCCGCCAACGCGCGGCTCGGCATGATGACGCACGGGCGGTTCGCGCTCGAGCACGACGACGGCGTGCAGTATCGCAACGCCCGCAGCGGACTCGGTCTCGCGATCCTCGACCAGCACACGGGCCGCTCGCGGGCGACGCACTCTCTGTCGGGCGGCGAGACGTTCCTCGCCTCGCTCGCGCTGGCTCTCGGCCTCGCCGAGGTCGTGCAGAATCAGGCAGGGGGCATCACGCTCGACACCCTCTTCATCGACGAGGGCTTCGGGTCGCTGGACAGCGAGACCCTCGAGACCGCCATGGCGACGCTCGACGGCCTCCGTGCCGGTGGCCGCACCATCGGCCTCATCAGTCACGTGGACACCATGAAAGAGCAGATCCACGCGAAGCTGCACATCCGGGTGACCGACCAGGGGCACAGCGAGATCTCCGCGGCGCGCGACACCCCCGTGGTCCCGGTCGCGGAGTCCTCCGCGGCCGCCGATCCGGCCGCTCGCTCGCGTCGTTCCGCGGGCACCGAGGCGCCGGCCCCCGCCCTCGTGGGTGCGACAGCCGACTGACCGCCACCGCGCGGCATCGGACCTGCCCGGCCCTAGCACTGCCCCTGCGCGCTGCCCCTGCCCTGCGTGTTGCCCCTGCCTCAACTTCTGCGTGTTGCCACTGCGTACGCACCGCATCGGGCTTGCCGCCCGCCGCCGTACGCAACGCAGGCTCCCTCACAGGGCGCATGCCGTCGTGGCGGGGAGGCGCACGCGAGGGGCGATTGCGGAGCCTGTGATGCGTACGGGACGCGCGGGTATGGGCGACGCTCAACCGGGCCCCCGGGGCAGGGGCGACGCGGGGTACGGCCAACGCGTAGTCAGGAAGCGCGGGGCGCGACACCGCGCGGGCAGCGGCGTGCGTGCCCACGGACCGTCGTGCGCGTGGCGGCACGCACCCGTCCACAGGGGTGGGGGCGCTCGGGTCGGTGTCGGTGGTCGCAGGTAACGTGATGAGCCACACGACCCGGAGGTACTGCGTGTTCCTGCTCCACGACACCGTCATCTACAGCGCGACGGACCTCACGAACGCGGCGAAGTGCGAGTGGGCGCTCATGCGGGCGCTGGATGCGAAACTCGGCCGCGTCGACCCCGTGGAGGAGGAGGACGACCCGATGCTCGCACGGGCCGCCGTGCTGGGGGACGTGCACGAGCGGCGCACGCTCGAGGATCTCAGGAAGACGCGTGACGTGCGCGAGTTCGAGCGCCCGGAGAAGACGGAGCTCGCCCAGGCCGCCGCTGAGAGCGAGCGGGCGCTACGCGACGGAGCGGACGCGCTGTTCCAGGCCACGTTCTTCGACGGCCGGTTTCTCGGCTACGCGGACTTCATCCTCCGTGGCGAGGACGGTGCGTACGAGGTGTACGACACGAAGCTCGCCCGCAGCGCCAAGATCACCGCGCTGCTGCAGTTGGCCGCATACAGCGACCAGCTCGAGCGGCTCGGCATCCCGATCGGTGAGCACGTGCACCTGCTGCTCGGTGACGGCCGCACGAGCACGCACCGCGTGCGCGACATCCTTCCCGTCTTCCGCCGGCGTCGAGCGCGGCTGCAGCAGCAGTTCGACGAGCGGCTCGCGGAGGGTGCGGCCACGCAGTGGGGCGACCCGCGCTACACCGTCTGCGGGCGGTGCGCCGCCTGCAAGCAGCAGGTCGAGCTCCACCGCGACCTGCTGCAGGTCGCGGGCATGCGGATGAGCCAGCGCAAGCACCTCGTCGGCGCCGGCGTGACCACGATCGACGCGCTCGCGAGCATCGCGACGCCCGTGCCCGGCATGGCGGAGACCACCCTTGCGGGGCTGAGCGCTCAGGCTCGGCTGCAGACGCAGGACGGCCTGCCGTACGAGGTCTTCAACCCGCTGGCCCTCGGGGCGTTGCCCGAGCCGAACGAGGGCGACATCTTCTTCGACTTCGAGGGGGATCCGCTCTACAGCGAGCAGGCCGGCCCGGAGTGGGGCTTGGACTACCTGTTCGGGCTCGTCGAGCCGGACGAGACCTTCCGCGCGTTCTGGGCGCACGACTACGCGCAGGAGCGCCAGGCGCTGCTCGACTTCCTCGCGTACGTGCGGGAGCGCCGCCTGCGGTACCCGGGCATGCACATCTACCACTACGCCGCATACGAGCGCGTGCACCTGCTCTCCATCGCCGCCCGGCACGGCGTGGCCGAGGAGGAGGTGGACGAGCTGCTGCGCGCCCACCTGCTCGTCGACCTCTACCCGATCGTGAAGAAGAGCATGCGGGTGGGGTCGCACAGCTATTCGCTCAAGAAGCTCGAGCCCCTGTACATGGGGGACGAGCAGAGGGAAGGACTCGACAACGCGGCGGACTCCATCACCGAATACGCCGAATCCCGGACGCTGTATCGCAACGGGGCGCTCGCCGAGGCGCAGGCGAAGCTCGACGACATCGGCCGCTACAACAGGTACGACTGCGTCTCGACGCTGCGCCTGCGCGACTGGCTGCTGGCCCGCGCCGGCGAGAACGGGGTTCCGCCGGCCTCCGCGCCCGACGTCGAGCTGCTCATGCCGACCCTTCGGGACCCGAGCGAGGTGTTCCTCGAGCTCGACGCGCGCGTCAAAGCCGTCCAGCACGCCGACCGCACCTCGGACGACACCGCGCTCGCCCTCGCGTCCGCGGCGATCGACTATCACCGCCGGGAGGGCAAGAAGTTCTGGCAGGAGCACTTCGATCGCCTGCGTTCCCCGGTGGACGAGTGGGCGGACGTGCGGGATGTCGTCGTCATCGACCGGTCGTCGACGCGCCTCGAGCGGGATTGGCAGCGCGAGAACGAGCGCAGCGCCCCCTCCCGGGTCCTCCGCATCACCGGCACGGTGGCGCCGGGCAGCTCTCTGAAAGCCGACGATCGACCCTTCCTGCTCTATGACGCGCCCTACCCGCCCGGGGACGAGAACCGCGAGCCGGGCAGCCGGTACGCCCACAACCGTGCGCGCATCCTCGCCGTCGAGGGCCCCGAGTACCTGGTCGAGGAGAAGCTCTCCCGCTCGGGCGAGCCGTACGACCAGCTGCCCATGGCGCTCGCGCCCTCGCCGCCCCCGAACCCCGGCACGCAGGTCGGCGCCATCGCCCACTGGGGCCGTGGGGTGCTCGAATCCCTGCCCGCCATGATGCCGGACCCGGCCCTCGACATCCTCCGCCGGCTGCCCCCGAGGGCGGTGGGCGGGGTGACGGTTCCCGTGCCCATCGGCGAGGAGGGCGGTGACGCCATCCCGGCGATCCGCGACAGCCTGCTGCGCCTGGACCGGTCCTACATCGCGGTGCAGGGCCCTCCCGGCACCGGCAAGACGTACACAGGCTCCCGGGTCATCGCCGATCTCGTGCTGAACCACGGTTGGCGCGTGGGGGTCGTCGCGCAGTCGCACGAGACCGTGAAGAACATGCTGAAGGCCATCGTGGACGCCGGTCTCGATGCGACCCGCATCGGGAAGCGGCCGAAAGAGGGCGACACCGAGGACGTGCCGTGGACCAACCTCGACATCTCCTCCGTCGCCCCCTGGCTCACCGAGCCGGGAGGTCGCGTGCTGGGCGGGACGGCATGGAACTTCAGCAACCCCGGTCAGGTGCCGCGCCGCTCGCTCGACCTGCTCGTGATCGACGAGGCCGGCCAGTTCTCACTGGCCAGCACGATCGCGGCGTCCATGGGCGCGCAGCGGTTGCTGCTGCTCGGCGACCCCCAGCAGCTGCCCCAGGTGAGCCAGGCCAGTCATCCGGAGCCGGTCGACGAGTCCGCGCTCGGCTGGTTGAGCGACGGGCACGACGTGCTGCCGCCCGAGCTCGGCTACTTCCTCGCCGCGAGCTGGCGCATGCACCCGGCCGTCTGCGAGCCGGTGTCGCGCCTCTCCTACGAGGGTCGGCTGCGTTCGGTCGCCGGCTACCGGCACCTGGAGGGGATCGAGCCGGGGCTCCACGTCGTCCCGGTGCGGCATGAGCTGAACGCGACGTCGTCGCCCGAGGAGGCGGATCGGGTGGTCGAGATCGTCGTGTCGCTCCTCGGCCGGGCGTGGAGCATCGATGGCGCGACGGCCCCGCTCACCGAGGCCGACCTCATCGTGGTCGCCCCGTACAACGCTCAGGTCGAGCTCATCCGCGAGCGGCTGGCCGCCGTCGGCTTGACCGCGGTGTCGGTGGGCACGGTGGATCGGTTCCAGGGCAGGGAGGCGGCGGTCGCCATCGTGTCACTGGCCGCCTCATCGGCCGACGAGGTGCCCCGCGGCATCGAGTTCCTCCTTCTGCAGAACCGGCTGAACGTCGCGATATCGCGCGCCCAGTTCGCCGCGTACCTGCTGTACTCCCCGGCGCTCACCGAGTACCTGCCGCGGCACCCGCTCGCGCTCACCCAGTTGAGCGCCTTCCTCGAGCTCATCGGGGATGCGGCGCCGGCGAACCCGGGCGCGGCCGACCGGGGCGAGCTCCTCAACCCGACCGATCGAGCCGGGAACGCCGATCCGGTCGACCGGATCGATCCAGGCAACCCGGCCGTTCCCGCGCATCCGGGCGGCCCCGTCGGTGGGGCCGAGGCCACCGTGGTCCCGGCATAGGGAAGGCCGCGAAGCCCGCGGGCCTAGCCGTCCGTGCTCGGCGAGTCCTCGTCGCCTGCACCCGGTTCGCGGGCGCCCGTCGGCACGCGATCGGTCGGCACGCGATCGGTCGGCACGCGATCGGTCGGCACGCGATCGGTCGGCACGGGTTCTTCCGGCACGCGATCGCCCGATACGCGACCGTCGCGCGGACGACCGTCCCGCTGGCGCTCGGCCTCGAGGCGCTCGGCTTCCGCGCCGCCGATCGCCTCGCCCCGGGCCACCATGCCCGACGTGTCCGACAACGGGATCTGCTTGAGGAACAGCGCGAGCAGGAACGCCAGCAGGATGAACGGGACGAGGTACCAGAACACCGGTGCGAGCGAGTCGGCGTAGGCGGACACGACCCCGTCCCGGACCGCGTCAGGCAGCCCGTCGAGCGTCTGCGGGTCGAGCGTCGCCGTGGCGTCACCCGCCTCGCCCGCCGGCGCACCCGCCTGCACGAACACGGCGGTCAGCTTCTCCGCCAGCGAGTTCGTGAAGATGGTGCCGAAGATCGCGACGCCGAGCGACGCGCCCACCTCGCGGAAGTAGTTGTTCGTGCTGGTCGCCGTGCCGATCATCTCCGGGCTCACCGCGTTCTGCACCACGAGCACCACGACCTGCATGATCAGGCCGAGTCCGGCGCCGAAGAAGAACAGGTAGACGCAGATCAGCCAGATGGGCGTGTCCGCGGCGAGCGTGGTCATGGCCACCATGGCGGCCGCGGTGACGAGCGTGCCGAGCAGCGGGTACCTCTTGTACTTCCCGCTGCGGCTGATCGCGATGCCCGACCAGATCGACGTTCCCATGAGACCGACCATCATCGGCAGCATGAGGAGGCCGGATGCGGCGGCCGAGGTGCCGGACGACATCTGCAGGAAAGTCGGCACGAACGCGATCGCGGAGAACATGCCGAGGCCGAGCGTCAGTCCGATCGCCGTCGCATTCACGAAGATCGGGTTGCGGAACAGCGCGAGCGGGATGATGGGGTCCGCCGCGCGCGACTCGGTCCAGACGAACCCGACCCCGGCCATGAGCAGGCCGGCGCCGAACGCCCAGGTCTGCCAGGCATCCCAGCCGAAGTCCGCGTCCCCGCCGAAGTCGGTGAAGAAGATGAGGCAGGTGGTGGCCACGGAGAGCAGCACGACGCCCGCGATGTCGATGCGCTGGGTGGCCCGCTTGTTCGGCAGCGTCAGCGCGAACCAGGCGATCGCGAATGCGGCGATGCCCACCGGGATGTTGATGTAGAACGCCCACTGCCAGGTGAGGTGGTCGACGAAGAACCCGCCGAGCAGCGGGCCGGCGACCGCCGACAGGCCGAAGATGCCCCCGAGGGGACCCATGTACTTCCCGCGCTCCGAGGCGGGGACGATGTCGGCGATGATCGCCTGGGACAGGATCATGAGCCCACCGCCGCCGAGGCCCTGGAGGGCGCGGAACATGACGAAGCCCCAGAAGTCCGTGGCGAAGGCGCAGCCGACGGACGCGAGCGTGAACAGGGCGATCGCGACGAGGAAGAGCCGACGCCGGCCGAGCACGTCCCCGAACTTGCCGTAGACCGGCATCACGATGGTCGTCGCGAGCAGGTAGGCCGTGGTGATCCAGGCCTGATGCTCGACGCCCCCGAGTTCACCGACGATGGTCGGCATCGCGGTGGACACGATGGTCTGATCGAGGCTGGACAGGAGCATGCCGGCGATCAGGGCGGAGAAGATGATCCAGATGCGCTTCTGGGTCAGCAGGATGGGCGCGGCGGGTGCGCCGGCCTTCGCGAGCGGGGATGCCATGGGGCGTCGGTTCTCTTTCGTCTGGGTGGTCAGCGTGCGGCGGCGAAGATCGCCTCGGCCGCTGCGAGGTGGCGGCGGAGCAACCCGTCGAAGGGCTGCGCATTGCCGGGGGTGAAGAACTGGTCGGCGCTCCGCCGCACCAGACCGCCGAAGAGCACGACGGCCGTGTGGGCGACGGGATCCGTCGCCGGAAGGCCCTCCCTGCGTGCGACGAGCTCGGTGAGCCGCCGCTCCTGTTCCGCGTTCGCGTTGATGAAGGCGCGGAGCAGCTGCGGCTCGCGGTCGACGGCGGCGATGAACTCGCGCGCCTCGTCGGTGGTCACGCCCACGAGGTGCATGTGGGCGATCGCCAGATCCGCCAGGTCGGACATCAGGGTGGGGGAGAGGCCGACCGTGCCCGCAGGCCGGGCCGCCAGGAAGGCCTCGACGGTCGGCCCGTCGAGCCAGTCCTCGTGCTGGCCGATGACGGCCTGCTCCTTGGTGTCGAAGTAGTTGAAGAACGTGCGCCGGGAGATGCCGACCTGCTCGCACAGCTCCTCCACCGTGAAGCCGGAGAGGCCGCGTTCCGCGGTCAGCCGACGCGCGAGGGTCGTCACCGCGAGGCGGCTCTCCGCCCTGCGCCGAGAGCGTGCCCCCGATCGCTCCCTCAACGTGTCATGCACGTTGTGCAGTGTTGCACTATCCGCGTGATAGTGCAACAAACGTACCGCCGCTCGCCCCGGGAGAAGTCGCGACAGCGGCCCGACCGTCGCCGTACGCTGGAGCAGGTGGCGAGCATCGGGTACTCGGGGGACGACAACGTGGTCGACCTCGCCGAGTTCCGGAAGCACTCGGAGGACCGCAAGTTGCGCCGACTCTTCGCCCCGGACCCGGACCCGGAACCGGAACCGGCCGTGCCGCCGGTGGCGGAGGCCGAGCCGACCCCCGGCGGCGGACTCGTCGTCGAGGTCGGCCGGGACGTGTGGCCGGGCACCTCGCCGCTGGACGCCCTCACCGCCAAGGCGGACGAGCGGGACCACGGGATCATCGCCGAGTGCCGGGCCGCGGCCCTGGCCGACGGGCACGAGAGCGTGGATCCCGAAGACGTCGAGCACGGCACGACCGTGCTCCGCGCATTCCTCACCCGGCTGGGGGACCGGGGTCTGCCGCTCGCGGGGCCGGGTCCCCTGTTGGACGTGGCCGTCGCGTTGGTCATGCTCGACATCGACCCCGTCGGCACCTGGAGGGGCGAGCCTCTCGCGGCGACGCGCGACCACCCGGTGCGGCTCGTACGGTCCGCCGCGACCGCGATGGGCCTGGTTCGCACGCGCGGCCGCGCCCTCACGGTGACGCGCCGCGGCGCGATGCTGCGCGAGTCGCCCGCCGCCCTCTGGGACCACATGGTGGGCTGCCTCCCCCTCGAGCGGACCGCGGGTGGGCGGGAGGCTGCGCTCCTCGTGCTGTTGCTGACGGCGGCGGGGCGCGCGACACCGCACGGAGGCTTCGCGGAGACCGTGAACGGGATCGGCGGGCGACTCCGGCTGAACTCGCCGGATCCCGACCACCGCCCCCGGAACACCCTGCGCGAGGCCGCCCGTACCATCGACGTGCTCACCTGGGCCGGATGCGCGCGCATCGGCGGCGTCGACACGGAGCGAACGGGTCGTCCGCCGTTGGCCGGGCTGCGCCGGGGCCCCGCGCGCACCCTTGCCCGCGCCGCGGTCGCGCGCCTGGTGTGACCCCCGCGGGATGCGCCGGTGCCATCCTTGTGCCATGTGGATCGGCTGGATCGAGTTCGACATCCTCCTCGGCGACGTCCACTCCCTCAAGGAGAAGCGCTCGCTCGTGCGCCCCATCGTGGCGGAGGTGCGCCGGAGGTTCTCCGTGAGCGTCGCCGAGGTGGGACACCTCGACCTGCACCGGCGCGCGGCGCTCGGCGTCGCCGTCGTCGCGGCGGACGGGAAGCACGTCGTGGAGGTCCTCGACGAGATCGAGCGTTTCGTGGCGGCGCGGCCCGAGATCGAGCTTCTGTCGGCGCGCCGGCAGTACAGGACCGACGACGACGAGTGACCCGGGGGTGTAAGCCTGGGGGGAGGGACGCGCCCGCGCCCGACGGAGAGGAATGCATGTCAAGGGAACAGAACGTCCAGGCGCAGCAACGGCTCGGCGAGCTCATCGCCGCGAAGGACGTCGACCACCTGCACGAGGTCTTCCACGAGAACGTCGTGGATCACGACCCCGCTCCGGGCCAGGCTCCGGGCGTCGACGGCATCAAGCAGTTCTGGTCCGACTTCCTCGCCGCGGTCCCCGATCTCGAGCTGGGCGTCGAGACGCTCGTCGCGGACGAGGACAACGTCGTGGTCGTGCTCACGATCACCGGGACCCACACCGGTGCCCTCATGGGCATCGAACCGACGGGGAAGAGCATCTCCGTGCGCGGCATCCAGGCGGGGCGATTCGAGGACGGCATGCTCGTGGAGCGGTGGGGCTCGACCGATCAGCTCGGCCTGCTGCAGCAGATCGGCGCGGTCGACATCGGGTCGTAGCCGCGACGCCCGCGGGTCTCGCGGCGGCCGCTCAGCCGATCGCCGTCGCGATGACCCGCGCCAGCCGCTTGCGCACCAGGTGGTCGTTCCCCTCGACCCTGTGCACCGTCACGTGCCTCATCTGCTCGACGATGCGCAGGCCACCCGGCATGAGGAAGGGATCGAGAGTCCCGTACACGACCTCGACCGGTCCCTTCACCGACGCGATGTCGCTGACGGTCGTCTGCGACTCGATCGCGTTCTCGAGCGAGAGCACGAACGCCGTCCAGGTGCGCTCGCTCACCTCCAGCACGTTCTTGATGGGCGAGAGCCGCGCGAGCATGGCGGCGTTGCGCATGGTGAAGGTCTTGTTGTTCCTCAGATACTCGTACGCCCGGAGGTAGAGGCCCATCGCCGCCCGCTCGACCGGGTCGCCCAGCGCAGAGGGGGCCACGTACACGGGAGGCGCGACGAGCACGAGCTTGCTCACCCGTTTCGCGTGCGTCGCCGCGTACCGGCTCGCGATGAGGCTGCCCATCGAATGGCCGACGAGCACGAAGGAGCCCTTCAGCGCGATGGCGTCGAGGGTGTCACTCAGCGCATCCACGTGCTCCTCGATCGTGAACCTCGCCGATGAGGGCGCCACGGACTCGCCGAAGCCGAGCAGGTCGATCGCGATGACGCGGTGCCGGTCGGTCAGCAGGGGGACGAGGTTCTCGAACGTCACGGCCGACGACGCGATGCCGTGGACGAGCACGACGACGGGGCCGGATCCCCGGTCGACGGCCACGTGCAGCGGGGGGATCCGCCGCCGTCGCCACCGATCGAACCACCCCATGCCCCCGATTATGGCGTGCCGCCCCGACCGCGGGCCCCGCGTCACTCGGTGATGGGCCAGTAGGTGAAGGTCGTCGCGTCGATCGAGTCGATCTCGACCGCGAGCCGGCGGACGACCGTGCCGCCGGGGATGATCAGGTCGCAGGTGAACGTCGCACCCGCCTCGATCGATGCCACGCCCGGACAGGCGACCGCGTAGCCGGCGTTCGCCTCGCGGTAGTCCGCCTCGATCGTCTGGCGGATGCCCTCGACGCCGGCCGCATCGGAGGCGCTGTCGAAGGCGGCGAGGTCGGCCGCCCCCATCTCCTGCTCGAGTGCCGCCGCGAACGCCGTCCCCGCGGCCGCCAGGACCAGGACCAGGACCAGCGTGAGGTAGGAGGCGGCCACGGTCGCCGCGGTCCCCACCCAGAGCGGCGTCGAGCCACGCCGGACGGAACGATCGAGGTGCACGGTGCGCACCACGAGATAGACCACGGGCGACAGCAGCACCCAGGCCGGGTGGGCGACGCGCGCGTGACCCCATGACCGCAGCTTCCGCGCATCCGGGACGGCGAAGGCGAGCGGGAGCACGAGCATGACGAGGCTGAGACCGTTGGCCACCGCGGCGGCGGCCAGTGCGGCGGGGTCGTACGCGCGGTAGAGGTCGTACGCGCTGGAACCGAACAGCACGAGGTACGGCGGCACCCACGAGACGAGCGGGAACAGGGCGAGGACCCATGCCTGAGGCGTGTTCCACCGGTACTGCGGCGCCGCGGGCACGTGCGCCGGGGCGTGCGGGAAGGAGGCGGGCGCGCCTCCGACCATCGCCGTCGTGCCGGTCTCGCTCACATCGAACCCCCTCTGTCGTCGACTCATGCTGGCGGTCCGGTCGCACGGCCGCCAACCCCCGACCGGGGGACCACCCTCGCCCCCTCGCCCCCTCGCCCCCTCGTTCCGCGCGACCCGGGAGCGGGATGCCCGCTCGGCGCTCGCCGCGTATTCCGAGTAATGATGATGCGGAAGGCGCGAGCGGCCCCCGCGTCCTCCGACTCGGCCGGAACGCGACGGGGAGCGCCATGGAACCCGATCTGACGATCTTCGTCTTCGCCATGGTGGTCCTCCTCCTCTCGGCGTTCTCGTCGGTGCTGCAACGGGTGAGCCTGCCGGGGCCGCTGGTCGCCCTCGCCGCCGGTGTCGTCGCCGGTCCTCACCCTGCTCGGCGTCGCTCTGTCGATCCCCGAGTGGATCGCCCTCGGCTGGGTCGCGCCGCTCGCTCTGACCGTCGCGCTGCTGCTGCGTCGCTTTCTCGCCGTGTGGGCGGTTCGGCCGCTCTTCCGCGGGCTCGCCGGCCGATCGGAGACCCTCTTCCTCAGCTGGTTCGGCGCCGTCGGCGTGTCGGCCCTGTTCTACGCCCTGCTCGCCGAGCGCATGACGGGGAACCGGGAGGTGTACCCCTACGTCACGCTCTCGGTGCTCGTCCGGTGGTGGGGGAGGCACCCCTAGGCTGGACCTTTCCCGTTCCCCGAGCGAAAGCGATCAGATGACTCGGCACTTCCTGCGCGATGACGACCTGACCCCGGCAGAGCAGGCCGAGATCCTGGACCTTGCCGTGGAGCTGAAGCGAGACCGATTCGCGCAGAAGCCGCTTGCGGGACCGCAGACCGTCGCCGTCATCTTCGACAAGTCCTCCACCCGCACCCGCGTGTCGTTCGCGGTCGGCATCGGCGACCTGGGCGGCAACCCGCTCATCATCTCGACGGCCAACAGCCAGCTGGGCGGCAAGGAGACCGCGGCGGACACCGCTCGCGTGCTCGAGCGCCAGGTCGCGGCCATCGTCTGGCGCACGTACGCGCAGTCGGGGCTGGAGGAGATGGCGAACGGCACGCGCGTTCCCGTCGTCAACGCGCTCTCCGACGAGTTCCACCCGTGCCAGCTGCTCGCCGACCTCCTCACGATCCGGGAGCACCGGGGCGACCTCGCGGGCCAGACCATCGCCTTCCTCGGCGACGGGGCGAGCAACATGGCCCAGTCCTACCTGCTCGCGGGGGCGACCGCCGGCATGCACGTGCGCGTCGCGGCGCCCGCCGCCTACGCCCCGGCCGCCGACGTCGTGGCCGAAGCCGAGCGGATCGCCGGCACCACGGGCGGATCCGTAGCGGTGCTCACCGATCCCGCAGCCGCCGTGCGCGGCGTGGACGTCGTCGTCACCGACACGTGGGTGTCCATGGGCTTCGAGGAGGAGAAGGCGGCGCGCATCGCGGATCTCGGTTCCTTCCAGGTGACCGCGGACACGATGGCTCTCGCGAAGGACGACGCGATCTTCCTGCACTGCCTGCCCGCCGACCGGGACTACGAGGTGGCCTCCGAGGTCATCGACGGCCCGCAGTCCGTCATCTGGGACGAGGCGGAGAACAGGCTGCACGCGCAGAAGGCGCTGCTCGTCTGGCTCCTGCGCCAGTCCTGACCCCGCAGTCCCGACGGCGGCGACGGCGCGTTCCGGCCCACGAGTCGCGGTGACTCCGCACGCCTAGAATTGCCACGGCCGACGGCCGACGGCACGACGCACCGCGGCGTTGGCCCGTACGGGGTGCCGGGCACGGCCGGGGCGTCAGCCCTGATCACACACACGCTGAGCGCAAAGGTAGGAGCGGCATGACCGACGACGTGGAGTCCGGGGTCGGCGCGGGAGCGCAGGGACACGATGGGGAGCCGCGACTCGACGTGCAGGCCGGCGCCGAGATCGAGACGGACACCGGGCTGTACGACGAGGGTGTCCTCGATCCCGAGAACGAGCTCCAGGACGAGCCCGGCGACGCGGGTGCGACGGGTGCGGCCGCGGGCAGCCGCGCCGGCGCGGCGGGTGCGCTCTGGGGCGGCCGCTTCGCGGGCGGCCCCGCGGCGGAGCTCGTCGAGCTCAGCCGGTCGACGCAGTTCGACTTCCAGCTGGCGCCGTACGACATCGCCGGGTCCATCGCGCACGCGCGCGCGCTCGGCGAGGCCGGCTACCTCAGCCGAAGCGACCGCGACCGCATGACCGCCGCGCTCGAGACCCTGCTCGCCGCCGTGCAGGACGGCAGCTTCGCTCCCGAACCCGACGACGAGGACGTGCACTCCGCCCTCGAGCGCGGTCTCATGGCCATCGCCGGCCCCGAGCTGGGCGGCAAGCTCCGCGCGGGCCGCAGCCGCAACGACCAGATCGCCACGCTGGTCCGCATGTACCTGCGCGACCACGCGGCGACGATCTACGGGCTGGTCATCCAGCTGATCGACGCGCTCGCCGCCCAGGCCGACGCGAACGAGGGCGTCATCCTGCCCGGCCGCACGCACCTGCAGCACGCCCAGCCGGTGCTGCTGGCCCACCACCTGCTCGCGCACTGCTGGCCTCTGGTGCGCGACCTCGAGCGCCTGCGCGACTGGGATGCGCGCGCGAACGTCTCGCCGTACGGGTCCGGCGCGCTCGCCGGCAGCACGCTCGGCCTGAACGCCGCGGCCGTTGCGAGCGACCTCGGCTTCGCGCGCAGCTCGGAGAACTCGATAGACGGCACGGCCGCGCGCGACGTCGTCGCCGAGTTCGCCTACATCACGGCCCAGATCGGCATCGACATGTCGCGCCTGGCCGAGGAGATCATCCTCTGGAACACGAAGGAGTTCGGGTTCGTGCGGTTGAGCGACTCCTTCTCGACCGGGTCCTCGATCATGCCGCAGAAGAAGAACCCGGACATCGCGGAGCTCGCGCGCGGCAAGTCCGGGCGGCTCATCGGCAACCTGAGCGGCCTGCTCGCGACGCTGAAGGGTCTTCCGCTCGCGTACAACCGCGATCTCCAGGAGGACAAGGAGCCGGTCTTCGACTCCGTGCTGACCCTCGAAGTGCTGCTACCCGCGTTCACGGGGATGATCGAGACGCTGGAGTTCAACGCGGAGCGGATGGCCGAGCTCGCGCCTCAGGGGTACTCGCTGGCGACGGACGTCGCCGAGTGGCTGGTGAAGCAGCACGTCGGATTCCGCGACGCCCACGAGATCACCGGCGAGCTGGTGCGTTTCGCGGAGGAGCGCGGCATCGAGCTCGACGAGGTCGGTGACGACGACCTGCTCGAGATCTCGCCTCACCTGACGCCCGACGTGCGCGGCGTGCTCAGCGTGCGCGGTTCCGTCGACAGCCGGGACGGTGTCGGCGGCACGGCGTCGAACCGGGTGGCGGAGCAGCTCGCGGAGCTCACCGAACGCGTGCGCGTGCTCGGTTCCGCCGCCGCGTTCGGATCCGCGCAGGTGGAGACCCGAGGATGACGCAGCCACGCGGGGCGAAGCGCCCCGGCGATCCGAAGGCGACGCGCTCCCGCGTGGTCACGGCCGCGGTGGTGATCGCGTCGGCGGTGCTGCTCTACGTCGTCATCAGCACGGTCGCCGCCGGCCGGTTCTTCTAGGCACGCCCGTGCACCTGTCCGACGTGCTCGAGCGGCCCGCCCTCGAGGTGGCCCCGCTCGTGCTCGGTGGCATCCTCACGCACGAGACGGCCGAGGGTTCGGTTTCGCTGCGGATCACCGAGCTCGAGGCCTACCTGGGCGAGAAGGATCCGGGGTCCCACGCCTTCCGCGGTCGGGGTAAGCGCAACGCGGTGATGTTCGGTCCGCCCGCTCGCCTCTACACGTACTTCACGTACGGCATGCACACGTGCGCGAACATCGTCTGCTCGCCGGAGGGGACCGCGTCCGGTCTGCTGATCCGCGCGGGCGAGATCGTGGACGGCATCGACCTCGCTCGCGCTCGCCGTGGCGCGGCGGTGAAGGATCGGGACCTGGCCCGCGGCCCCGCGCGCCTCACGGTGGCGCTCGGCATCACGCTCGCCGACGGCGGCTCCCGCCTCGACCGGGCACCGTTCTCGCTCGCGCTGCCCGAGCATCCCGTCGCCCACGAGACCGGCCCGCGCGTCGGCGTCTCGGGGGCGGGAGGCTCGGCGGAGTACGCCTGGCGCTTCTGGGTGCCGGGCGACCCCACGGTGTCCCCGTACCGCCGCCACAAGAACTCGCACTAGGGAACGCGCACAGGGTCGGGGACCGCTCAGCGCGTGAGGAGCACGATGCCGGCGCAGGTGGCGGCCCAGAGCCAGCTCACGAAGGTGCCGATGATGAACCGCTCTCGGGCCTCGGCCGCCTCGCCCAGCTCGCTGAAGCGCCCGACGCCCTTGATGGCGATGATCACCGCGAGCCCCTCGGGGTATCCCGCGAGGATGACGGCCACGACCGACAGTCGCTCGAGCATTCCGATGGTCACGCCGCCGCGCATGACCTCGCGCTTGGGCTGGTGGGCCGCCTCCGTGCCGCTGGCGGAGTGACCACCGGCCGCGACGAGGATGCCGCCGTGCATGCCGCGGAGCACGCTGCCGCCGGTCGCGATGTCGAGCACGGTGGTCACGAGCGGGCCACCGCCGATGACCGCCGCGACGACCATGAGCATCGAGAGGATGCCGCTGGCGGCGGGGTGCGGCGCGAACGGCAGGAGGGTCCCGAGCAGCAGGGTGGCGAGCAGCGCGCCGACCATGGCGTAGACGAGGGCGCGCTGCTGCGGTCGCCGGTTGACGATCACGGCGAGCACCACGGATGCGACGGCGCCGAGGAGGAGGAACATCCACAGCACGACGTTGAGAAGGCCGAGAGGATAGGTGATCATGCGGGATCCTTCCGGGTGGCCTCCGTGTCGAGGCGTTCGAGGAGTTTAGCGAGGCCGGGCAGAGCCGCCTGCTCCGTGCGCCAGCCCGCGGTCCGCAGTCGCGTGCTGACCGCCTGAGGCGTGATGCCGAGGCGTGCGGCGACGTCGCGCTGGGTGCCGCCGGACGCCATCCGGTCGACGACCTCCCAGCCCTGTTCCGTGCGGCGGTCGCGGGCGAGCAGCAGCAGCGTGATCAGGGCCTCGACCTCGTCGGGGGAGATGCCGGCATGGTCGATCGCGACGCGGTCGCCGTCGGCGCCGTCATTCGTGGTGCTGTCGCCCTCGGCACCGCCCCCGACGGCGAGGGCGAATCGCGTCGGGGACCGCTTCGCGGCATCGACCGCGTCGCGGGCGGCGATGAATGCGTCACCGGTGGCCGCGCGCGTGTCGGCAGGCAGGGGGGTGCGGACGCCGCCGATGCCGAGTCCGACGCTCCAGTGCTCGCGCCGCGTGAGGTCGAGCACCATGGCGAGGGCGTCCGCGGCGCCGGTCAGCAGCGCCTGCACCTCGTCCCCGGCCGTGCGGTCGACCGGCAGCTCGAGGGCGTGCGCGAAGCGGCGGTTGAGGTGGTCGAGCACGGTGCCCGCGCGGTCGACGTCCGCCCGGCTGCCCTTCTGATCAGCGGTGACGACGAACATCCCTACCTCCCCTCGGCAACAATCTCACAGGCTTGATGCATGCAGATCAAGGCTACAGCATTGATCATCGGTAATCAATGCTGCAAGCTTGACTGCCGTTCGACTCCAGCCGCCCCTCGCGGCTTCCCCTATGAAGCCATGCTTCCGCCCACCACCGACAGTGCAGCGGACGACCCTCCGCGCGGGACGCGAGGGCGCTGCCCGACGCGCCGGGTGCACCGGGAGACCCGCTGGTAGTCTGCTGTGTCGTGTCGACACCCGCATCCGACGTCCTCTCGCGCCAGCAGAACGACTCCTCGTTCGCCGATGTGTGGGAGGAGATCGTCTGGCGGGGCTATGTCCACGTCTCGACGGATGCGGACGCGCTGCGCACGCTGCTCGCCGGGCCGCCCGTCACCTACTACTGCGGTTTCGACCCGACGGCGCCCAGCCTGCACCTCGGCAACCTCGTGCAGCTTCTGCTGCTGCGCCGGCTGCAGCTCGCGGGGCACCGGCCGCTCGGCCTCGTCGGCGGCTCGACCGGCCTGATCGGCGACCCCAAGCCGACCGCCGAGCGCACCCTCAACACGCACGAGACCGTGGCCGAATGGGTCAGCTACCTGCGCGGGCAGATCGAGAAGTTCCTGAGCTTCGACGGCGACAACGCGGCCCGCATGGTGAACAACCTCGACTGGACCGCGCCCATGTCGGCCATCGACTTCCTGCGCGAGATCGGCAAGCACTTCCGGGTCGGCACCATGCTCAAGAAGGATGCCGTCAGCGCCCGCCTCAACTCCGAGCACGGCATCAGCTACACCGAGTTCAGCTACCAGATCCTCCAGGGCATGGACTTCCTGGAGCTGTACCGCGACTACGACTGCGTGCTGCAGACCGGCGGCAGCGACCAGTGGGGCAACTTGACGAGCGGCACGGACCTCATCCACCGCGCGGAGGGCGTGAGCGTGCACGCGATCGGCACGCCGCTCATCACGAACTCCGACGGCACGAAGTTCGGCAAGAGCGAGGGCAACGCGGTCTGGCTCGACCCGGCCATGACGAGCCCGTACGCGATGTACCAGTTCTGGCTCAACACGGACGACGCGGACGTGATCGACCGCCTGAAAATCTTCACCTTCCTGCCGCGCGCCGAGATCGAGCGACTGGCCGAGGCGGTGGCCAGTGAGCCGTTCCGCCGCGAGGCGCAGCGCGCCCTGGCCTGGGAGGCGACCGTGCTCGTGCACGGGGCCGAGGCGACCGAGGCCGCGATCGCGGCGTCGCAGGCGCTGTTCGGGCAGGGCGACCTGTCCGCGTTGGACGCCGACACGCTGTCCGCCGCGCTCCGGGAGCTGCCGAACACCACGGCGTCGGCCGCGGCGACCGTCGCCGACCTCCTCGTCGCCACGAAGCTCACGCCCAGCCTGAGCGCGGCCCGCCGCGCCGTCGGCGAGGGCGGCGTGTACCTGAACAACGAGAAGGTCTCGTCGGCGGAGACCACGCTGGAGGGCGCGTTGCTCGCGGAGCGCTTCGCCGTGCTCCGGCGCGGCAAGAAGACGCTCGCCGGCATCTTCGTCGAGTGACGGGCCCGTCGTGCGCACGCTGTTCCTGAACGGCACCGTCGGCGCGGGCAAGACAACGGTCGCGGGCGCCATCGGCGCGATCCTGCGCGAGCGCGGGGTCGCGCACGCCGTCATCGACCTCGACGTCCTGCGCGATGCCTGGCCCGCGCCCGCCGATGACCCGTTCAACTCCGCCCTCGAGCTGCGGAACCTCGCGGCCGTCGCCGCCAACTACCGGCAAGCCGGTGTGACGCACCTCGTGCTCGCGGGCGTCATCGAGACCCTCGACGGGCGATCCGAGTACGAGCGCGTGCTCGGTCTCGACCTCCGGGTCTGCCGGCTGGACGTCGACCTCGATGTGGTGCGGCAGCGGCTCGCGGGCAGGCACGCGCTCGAGAGCTCCTCCCTCGCCTGGCATCTCGACCGCTCCGGGGAGCTGCAGGCCATCCTGGAGTCCGCGGCCGTCGAGGACTCCGTCGTCGACGTGACGGCACTCTCGGTGGCGGATGCGGCGGCGGCGGTTCTCCGCGCGACCTCCTGGCTCTGACCCGGGCGCCGTGCCGTGGTGCCCGGCGACCCCGTGCCGCTAGAGGAAGAGGCAGAACGGGTGGCCCGCGGGGTCCAGGTGCACCCGCACGTCGTCCTGCGGCTGATACTCGGCCACCGTCGCGCCGGCGGCGACCGCGTGGGCGCTCGCCGCATCCAGGTCGGCCACCTCGATGTCGAGGTGCATCGACATCTGCGGGTCCCCGGATTCGGCCGGCCACACCGGGCGCACGTAGTCGCTCTCGGTCTGGAAGGACAGGCCGGCACCGCCGTCCGGCGCGGCGAGGGTGACCCAGCCCTCCTCCTCCGTGCGGATGCTCCAGCCGAGCAGCCGCCGGTAGAAGGCGGCCAGTTCGCCCGCGTCCGGGGCATCAAGCACGGTGGCGTGGAAGCGGAGGAGGGGCGGTGTCGTCGTGTCGTCGTCGCTCACCGCGCCAGTCTCCCGCTCCCCGGCGTCCCCCTCAAGTTCCGCTGGGAGAGGACTCGCACCTCGGGGAGGCCCGGGAAGCGTCCGTTCCCGGTTAGGATTGAAGCCCGTGGCGGATATTACGAGCGCGGACCTGACGAGCACGACGACGAACCCGAAGATCACCAAGCACATCTTCGTGACGGGCGGTGTCGTCTCCTCCCTGGGTAAGGGCCTGACGGCGGCCAGCCTCGGCAACCTCCTCACCGCGCGCGGCCTGCGCGTCGTGATGCAGAAGCTCGACCCGTACCTGAACGTCGACCCGGGCACCATGAACCCGTTCCAGCACGGCGAGGTCTTCGTGACCGACGACGGCGCCGAGACGGACCTCGACATCGGCCACTACGAGCGCTTCCTCGACATCAACCTCAACCAGGCCGCGAACGTGACGACGGGCCAGATCTACTCGTCCGTGATCGCGAAGGAGCGCCGTGGCGAGTACCTGGGCGACACGGTTCAGGTCATCCCGCACATCACGGACGAGATCAAGCGCCGCATGCGCCTGCAGGCGACGGATGAGCCGCAGCCCGACGTGATCATCACCGAGATCGGCGGCACCGTCGGCGACATCGAGAGCCAGCCGTTCATCGAGTCGGCGCGCCAGGTGCGCCACGAGCTCGGCCGCGGCAACGCCTTCTTCGTGCACGTCTCGCTCGTGCCGTTCATGAACGCCTCCGGCGAGCAGAAGACGAAGCCGACGCAACACTCCGTTGCCGCGCTGCGCTCCATCGGCATCCAGCCGGACGCGCTCGTGCTGCGCAGCGACCGTCCCGTATCCGAGGGCAACAAGCGCAAGATCGCGCTCATGTGCGACGTGGACGAGGCCGCCGTGGTCAACGCCGTCGACGTGCCGAGCATCTACGACATCCCCGCGATGCTGCACGAGCAGGGCCTCGACGCCTACATCATGAACCAGCTCGGGCTCTCCGCGAGCGACGTGAACTGGGAGGGCTGGGCCCGCATCCTCGAGGCGGTGCACGACCCCAAGCACGAGGTCACCATCGGCCTGGTGGGCAAGTACATCGACCTCCCCGATGCCTACCTCTCGGTCACTGAGGCGCTGCGCGCCGGCGGGTTCGCCCACCAGACGAAGGTGAAGCTGCGCTGGGTCGCCTCCGACGAGTGCGAGACCCCCGAGGGCGCGAGCAAGCAGCTCGCCGACCTCGACGGCATCTGCGTTCCCGGCGGGTTCGGCATCCGCGGCATCGAGGGCAAGCTCGGCGCCCTGCGCTTCGCCCGTGAGAACGGCATCCCCGCGCTCGGTCTGTGCCTCGGCCTGCAGTGCATGGTCATCGAGTACGCGCGCAACGAGGCGGGACTGCCCGAGGCATCATCCTCCGAGTTCGATCCCGGGACGCCGCAGCCGGTCATCGCCACCATGGCGGAGCAGGTGGACATCCTCGCGGGCGGCGACTTGGGCGGCACCATGCGCCTCGGTCTCTACGACGCGGACCTGGCCGACGGATCCATCGCGGCAGAGCTGTACGGCGCGCCCACGGCGGCCGAGCGCCACCGTCACCGCTACGAGGTGAACAACCACTTCCGCCAGCAGATCGCGGACGCCGGCCTCTGGTTCTCCGGCCTCTCGCCGGACGGCCGGCTCGTCGAGTACGTCGAGCTGCCCCGCGACGTGCACCCGTTCTACATCGGCACGCAGGCGCACCCGGAGCTGCGCTCGCGCCCGAACCACGCGCACCCGCTGTTCCGCGGACTCGTGGGAGCCGCCCTGGACCGCCAGAACGCGAGCCGCCTCTTCGAGGTCGCGGAGTCCGCGGCCGAGTAGCGCGGCGCGGCTCAGCGGCCACCGCGCTCGGGTAGCGTCGAAGCCGGCCGACACGAAGGAGCACCACAGCATGATCGAAGACGAGGCGTTCGACCCCACCGTCACCTCGAGCGAGCAGGTGTTCGAGGGCAAGGTCTGGGACGTGCGCCGCGAGGTGTTCGAGTACAACGGCGGCGAGCTGACCCGCGACTTCGTCGATCACACCGGTGCGGTCGCGATCCTGGCGCTGAGCGACGAGGGTGAGGTGCTGATGATCAAGCAGTACCGGCACCCGGTGCGCCACCGCATGTGGGAGATCCCGGCCGGTCTGCTCGACAAGCAGGGCGAGGACCCGCTCGACGCGGCGAAGCGCGAGCTCGCCGAGGAGGCGGACCTCGTCGCCGGCGAGTGGCACCTCCTCAGTGAGTTCCACACCTCGCCCGGCGGCAGCGACGAGATCATCCGCGTCTACCTCGCGCGCGGCCTCGCCGATGCCCCGGAGGTCTTCGACCGCGCCGAGGAGGAGGCGGACATGGAGAAGCGCTGGGTGCCGCTCGACGATGCCCTGGACGCCGTGCTCGCCCGCCGCCTGCACAACCCGTCGACCACCATCGCCGTGCTCGCGGCGTCGATCGCGCGCTCGCGCGACTGGTCGACCCTCGGCGACGCCGACCAGCCATGGCCGCGGCACCGCAAGCTCGCCGCGTCCTGACGGAGCGCGCGCCGGCGGAGCGCGCGCCGGCGGAAGAGGGCGAGAGCGGCGGACCCGAACAGGGCCCGCCGTCGCCGGTCGCCGGCGTCATCGACCGCTACCTGCGGCACGTGACGGTGGAACGCGGCCTCTCCGCCAACACGCTCGCGGCATACCGCCGCGATCTCGAGCGCTACCGCGGCTTCCTGGCGGAGCGCGGCACGACGGACCCGTCCGACATCCGCTCCACGGACGTGTCGGCGTTCTCCGGTGCGCTGCGGGGCGAGGGATCGCTCACGGCGTCCTCGACGGCGCGGATGCTGTCCTCGGTGCGCGGGCTGCACCGGTTCCTGCTCGAGGAGGGCCTCGTGCAGGACGACGTCGCCCGCGAGGTGCGGCCGCCGAAGCTCGCGAGCCGGCTGCCGAAGGCCATCACCATCGAGCAGATGGAGCGGCTGCTCGCCGCGACTGACGGCGACGACCCGCTCGCGGTGCGCGATCACGCCCTGCTGGAGCTGCTCTACGCGACCGGCGCCCGCATCTCCGAGATCGTCGGACTGAATGTCGACGACGTGATGACGCTCGGCACGGAGGACGATGCGGACGGCGCGATGCCGGGCGACATGATCCGGGTGACCGGCAAGGGCGACAAGCAGCGCCTCGTGCCGGTGGGCCGCTTCGCGCGGCAGGCGCTCGACGCCTACCTGGTGCGGGTGCGGCCCGGGCTCTCCGTCAGGGGCGGGTCGACCCCCGCACTGTTCCTCGGTCAGCGGGGCGCGCGGATGTCGCGGCAGAACGCGTGGCTCATCATCCGGGCCGCGGCGGAGCGCGCCGGGCTCGAGGGGGAGATCTCGCCGCACACGTTCCGGCACTCGTTCGCCACGCACCTCCTCGCCGGCGGTGCCGACGTGCGGGTCGTGCAGGAGCTGCTCGGCCACTCGTCGGTGGCGACGACCCAGATTTACACCCTCGTGACGGCGGACACCCTCCGCGACATGTACACGACGTCCCACCCCCGCGCCCGCGGCTGAGGGCGCCCCGCTCCGCCCGCCGCCGGTGTCGAGGTGGTCCTCGGGGGACCGGTCCCCATACTCAGCCCGTGGAGGGTCTCGCCGAGGCGGCGCGCCCGGGTGGCAGCGGGGGAGGGGCGCGCCCTCCCGGTACACTCGAACGAGCCGGTCGCCCCTCGAAGATCGGACAGGCTAGTGAAGGCGTCGGTGTGACTCGAAGCGGTGTTTCTCGAAGCGGTGAAGGTGTCGCCGAGCTCCCCGGGCTGGAGGCCCCGGTACTCGGCCCGACGGGACGTCCGGTCACCACGTTCGCGGAACCCGCGCCGCTCAAAGGCGTCGGCCCCGCGCGCATCATCTCGCTCTGCAACCAGAAGGGCGGCGTCGGCAAGACCACGACGACCATCAACCTGGGCGCGGCCCTCGCCAAGTACGGGCGTCGCGTGCTCGCGGTCGACTTCGACCCGCAGGGTGCGCTCTCGGCCGGCCTCGGGGTGCAGACGCACGACGCCGTCACCATCTACGACCTGCTGCTCGGCTCGGTGAAGGACCCGCACGAGGCCATCATCCGCACCGGGGTCGAGAACCTCGACATCATCCCCGCCAACATCGACCTCTCCGCCGCCGAGGTGCACCTGGTCAACGAGGTCGCCCGCGAGCAGATCCTCGCGAGCGTGCTGCGCAAGGTCAGCGGTGAGTACGACGTGATCCTGGTCGACTGCCAGCCGTCGCTCGGCCTGCTCACCGTCAACGCGCTCACCGCGAGCCACGGCGTCATCATCCCGCTCGAGTGCCAGTTCTTCGCCCTGCGCGGCGTCGCCCTGCTCGTGGAGACCATCGACAAGGTGCGCGACCGCCTGAACCCCGCGCTCGAGCTCGACGCCATCCTCGCCACGATGTTCGACTCCCGCACGCTGCACTCGCGCGAGGTGCTGCAGCGCGTCGTCGAGGCGTTCGGCGACCGCGTGCTGGAGACGGTGATCGGCCGCACGGTGAAGTTCCCGGATGCGAGCGTGGCGGGCAAGCCCATCATCGAGTTCGCGCCGGAGCACCCCGCCTCGCAGGCGTACCGCACGGTGGCGCGGGAACTGATCTCGCGTGGCGCCGTCGCCTGACGACCCGCCCGTCGCACTCTCCGCGGTGGCGGAGACGGACGGCTCCGCATCGGCGCCGCCCGACCGCTTCTCGGTGAGCCTCGCCAACTTCGAGGGTCCGTTCGACCTTCTGCTGTCGCTCATCACGAAGCACGAGCTCGACATCACCGAGGTGAGCCTCAGCCTCGTGACGAACGAGTTCATCGCCTATCTCCGGCGCATCGAGTCGGAGAGGGACCTCGACCAGGCGAGCGAGTTCCTGGTCGTCGCGGCGACGCTGCTCGACCTCAAGGTCGTCGGGCTGCTGCCGCAGGGCGAGCTCGTCGACGCCGAGGATGTTGCGCTGCTCGAGGCGCGGGACCTCCTGTTCGCACGCCTGCTGCAGTACCGGGCGTTCAAGCAGGTGGCGGTGTGGTTCGGGGAGCACTTCGAGGCCGAGGGCGGCAGGCATCCGCGCGCCGTGCGGCTGGAGGAGAAGTTCCGTCGCTCGACGCCCGAGCTCGTCTGGACGCTCAGCCTCGACGACTTCGCGGCCCTCGCCACGCTCGCGTTGACGCCCCGCGAGATTCCGGCGGTGGGCCTGGACCACCTGCACGCGCCGCTCATCAGCATCCGCGAGCAGGCGGCGTTCGTCGTGTCGCGGCTGCGCACGGGGGAGCAGGTCACGTTCCGTGAGCTCGTCGCGGGCGCGGACCAGCGGGGGCTCGTCGTGGCGCGCTTCCTTGCGGTGCTCGAGCTGTACCGGCGCGCGGCAATCTCGTTCGAGCAGCTGGAGCCGCTCGGCGAGATCACGCTGCGCTGGAGCGCGGCGAACTGGACCGACGAGAGTCTGGCTACTCTGGGAGCCGACTATGACAACTGACACCGACCGCGACGCCGACACGGTCACCCCGCTCGCCGGCCTCGCGCCGATCGGAGCGATGGAGCACGAGGCCGCGGGAATCGACGAGGCGGGGCCCGTCGCCCCGGCGATCGACGTCGACCGAGCCCTCGAGGCCGTGCTCATGGTCGCCGACGAGCCGCAGAGCCTGGTCGGCCTCGCGACCGCCGTCGGCCGGCCCGTCGCCGTCGTGCGTCAGGCGATCGAGCGCCTGGTCGCGGACTTCGACGGCGAGGCCGGGGGAGTGCGCCGCGGTTTCGAGCTGCGCGAGGTCGGCGCCGGGTGGCGCATCTACGTGCGGGGCGAGTACGACGACGTCGTGCGCGACTACGTGCTGACCCAGAACCCGAGCCGGCTCTCGCAGGCCGCGCTCGAGACGCTCGCCGTGATCGCCTACAAGCAGCCGATCAGCCGCGGCCAGGTCGCCGCGATCCGCGCCGTCAACGTGGACTCCGTCGTGCGCACGCTGCTCGGGCGCGGTCTCATCAGCGAGGTCTACACGGACTCCGAGACCGGCGCCATCCACTACGGCACGACCGACCTGCTGCTCACGCAGCTCGGCATCAACTCGATCGAGGAGCTGCCGCACATCTCGCCGCTGCTCGCCGACGGGGCGGAGGGATTCGATGACATCCGATGAGCACGAGCTCTCCACGGAGGGCGTGCGTCTGCAGAAGGTGATGGCGGGCGCGGGCGTCGGCTCGCGTCGCGTCTCCGAGGACCTGATCACCGCCGGGCGGGTTCGGGTCAACGGCGAGGTCGTGCGCGAGCTCGGCCGCCGCGTGAACCCGGAGACCGATCAGATCGCGGTCGACAACGTCGCCGTGCAGCTCGACACGACGAAGCGCTACGTTCTGCTGAACAAGCCGGTCGGCGTCGTCAGCTCCATGAAGGACGGCCGCGGGCGCCCCGACCTCACGCAGTTCACGGACGAGTACGAGGACCGGCTGTTCAACGTCGGCCGCCTCGACGCCGAGACGTCCGGGCTGCTGCTGCTCACGAACGACGGGGATCTGGCGCACGTGCTCGCCCACCCGTCCTTCGGCGTCGACAAGACCTACATCGCGAAGGTCTCCGGCCGGGTGACGCCGCAGACCATCGCGACGCTGCGCCGCGGCATCGAGCTCGACGACGGCTTCATCGCCGCGGACGCGGCCCGCATCCTGGCCGGCGAGCCCGGCGGCAGCCACTCGACGCTCGTCGAGATCACGCTGCACTCAGGGCGCAATCACATCGTCCGTCGAATGCTGGACGCGGTCGGGCATCCCGTGCAGGAGCTCGTGCGTCGTCAGTTCGGCCCGCTGCACCTCGGCTCACTGCCGTCAGGGCGCACCCGGCATCTCACGAAGGACGAGCTGGGCGCCCTGCTGACCATCGCGCGCAGGGCGCAGAAGGCGCAGGCCGAGGGCGGGGCCGAGGCTGCGCAGCGCCCGCCCCGTGCCGAGCGTCCGGCCCGTGTCGAGCGCCCGGCCCGCGAGGAACGCCCGGGCCGGGACCGGCAGGACCGCGATCGCCCGCGCGGTGAGCACCAGGACCGCGATGCGCAGGGGCGGGGAACGCGCGA
>Ga0210040_10001361_pt1 | contig 37352 bp, 29 predicted proteins | sample CryGeyCG12114_NA_FD_185462 | JGI IMG/M metagenome (GOLD analysis project Ga0210040, IMG submission 185462) | Groundwater microbial communities from aquifer - Crystal Geyser CG19_WC_8/21/14_NA (SPAdes) (version 2) | ecosystem: Environmental > Aquatic > Deep subsurface > Groundwater | place: USA... | reverse complement strand
TTGAAATTTGCAATGTGTTGATAAAGCCGGTTTTAGCAAGTAGCGCCTGAGGCAAATTATAGCTTAAGGTAGCTTCACGTAGCTTTACAAACGAAGCATCGCGCACATAACCTGCCCAGGCAACATACTTGCCTCTTAAGCCCCAGTAGTCCTGCGCCGTTACATATACATTATTAGGTGATCCGTCTTCCAGTACTCCTTCAAACAAGTATGGCTTGTTTGGTGTGCCGTCTTCGTTGAAACGCGGATATTCTGCCGTTTCAGCCGAAACGCCCTGAATTCTTAAGTCGCCGACAGTTCTGGAAAGTATATCGCCTTTGTTCTTCCAGTCAACCAAAAATGACAGGTTAAAGGCTTTGTAAGTAAAGTTGTTGGTAATGCCCATCGTGAATTTAGGGTTTGGGTTACCTGTTGCTAAAACACCCGGAGCTGTGAGTGGCAAGCCGTTTTGACCTATAACCATTCTACCCTGCTCATCCCTTCTGTAGTCGGTTGAGTATATCAGACCATACTGCTCCCCTACCACAGCTTGCGTGTTTGGAGACGTAAAGCCACCAATTGTTAGCCTTGTTACACCTGGGGCCAGCTCTTTAACAACCGTTCTGAATGAGGTAAAATTAACTGTTGCGTCCCATTTAAAGTTCTGTCCGGCTATAGGGCTTCCAGATATCAACACCTCCAGCCCCTTTGTAGATAATTTACCGGCATTGATAATAGTGCTGGTAAACCCTGAAGATGCGGGAACCGGAACAGCGAAAATCAGGTTCCGTGTGTCTCTTTTGTACACCGATGCATCTATATACAAGCGATCCCCAAAGAAGCTCAGTTCTGTGCCTAATTCAATCTCGCGTGTAAATTCCGGCTTAAGATCGTATTTACCGGCGGAGTTGTCATACGTAAAGCCAGCCAGGCCGTTAAACGGAAAGTTAACAGCCGTGGAGCCGAAGCCATCGCCGGCATCTGCCTGCCCCCAATAGGTACTAGTGTTGTATACGCCTGCTCCCTTGCCTACTTCGCCGATATTGGCTCTTATCTTTGCCGATGTTAAAACATTACCTGCTAAGCTTGGGAAAGCCTCCGTTGGAATAAAGCTTACTGCTACTGCAGGGTAAAATATAGATCTGTATTCCTTTGAAAGGGTTGAGGAAAAGTCGTTTCTACCTTTGATGTTTAATGTCAGATAGCTTTTGTAGTCAAAAATAAAGTCTCCGAAGAAGCCCATCAGCCTGCGCTGTGTAATGCTTCCGGATGGGTTGTAAGTCAAGAAATTTTTCAGGTTGTCAAAGCCGGGCACTACAATACCTAATCCGATAGCCTCAAGCTGTGTATCATAATTAGATATAATCTCGTTGCCTAATGTGGCTGTAATTCTAAAATTTTCGCCCACCTGCCTGTCTCCTGACAAAGTAAGATAGGAGTTAATATCACGGGAGAAGAGTTCCCGGTCTCTAACCCCTCCCGCACCCGCGGAATTTGTGTTACCGTTGCTTCGGATTCCCTTTTCATCAAATCCTTTAATGTTTGTCGTGAATACATCGCCTCCAATTCTAAGATCAGCATGCAACCACTCCGTAAAATCGTAAGCTAAGTTCAGGTTACCGTATAACCTGTTGGTTTCATCCTGGTAGTTTACATGCTCAATTGCCCAATATGGATGGTCTTCGCCCGAAAACCATAACTGACTCCCAAGTTCGTCCTGATAAGGCAAGCCTGATAAATCATAACTTCTTGGCGCGTAAATTCCTCTCCATAGCGGGTTAGATCCCTGATTGCCTGCCTGCGTTCTTTCAGACATGTTATTTATATAATTTACAGAGGTGTTTACAGTTAGTTTATCTGTTATGCTTGTTCCTGCATTTACACTAAAAGAATTTCTTTTTAGCTCATTGTTAGGCACAAGTCCTGTTTCGTAAGTATTCCCATAAGATATTCTATAGTTATACTTCGCAGTAGCACCTGAAAAGCTGATTGTGTTTTGTGCAAACTTAGAATGCTGCAGAATGTCTTTAACATTATCGGGGTAAGCCCTGAGCACCTCTTCATCACCAAACCAGTTTGTAACTGTCTGTCCGTTTATGCGCGGTCCCCATGAGCCGGGTACGTTGTTGATATAATTGCCATTACTGCCTTGTGCATATTCATTCTGGAAATCAGGAAACCTGTTCATTGTTCCTACGCCGTAATTTGAGGAGAAATTAACCTGATTCTTCGTCCCAATCTTTCCTTTTTTTGTGGTGATAAGAATAACGCCCGAAGCCGCTCTTGACCCGTAAAGCACTGTTGCCGCAGCACCTTTCAGCACACTTATACTTGCAATGTCATCAGGGTTAATATCAGAAGCGCGGTTAGATCCTGCCACACCTGCGTTTACACTGTTATTGCCGCCACTGTTATCAATCGGAACGCCGTCTATAACAAACAAGGGCTGGTTGCTTCCGGTAATACTCGAGAAGCCACGAATAGTAATGTTAGAGCTGGAAAGCCCTCCGCCCGTACCTGATATCTGCACGCCGGCAACTTTACCGGCCAGGGCATTGGTAACATCCGTAACAGGTGCCTTGGTAATTTCCTCAGAAGTAACCCCACTAACTCCATAGCCAAGTGACTTCTTATCTCTTTCGATACCAAAGGAAGTAACTACTACTTCCTGCAGTTGCTTTGTATCTTGGGCAATAGCAATATTGTATACATTCTGATCTGTAACCTTTATTTTTTGCGTTGCAAAACCGATAAAGGACACAACAAGTGTTGAACCCTCGGGTGCCTGTAAGCTAAAGCTGCCATCAGCATCTGTTTGCGTACCCCTTGCAAGACCTTCAATAACAACTGTTACACCCGGCACGGGTGAATTGTCTTCCCTGGAGACAACTTTGCCTGTAATTTCTTTATCCTGCGCATAAGTCATACTATAGATGCCCAGGAATAGGAGAAATAAGAGTAGCTTTTTCATCATAACAAAAACATTAAAGGTTTATTTCTTAATGAAATGTACTTAAATATGGGTTATAATTTCAGGGTGTAAGCATCAAAATATATCCGAAGACAATATTAGTTTAGCAATAGACACTTTTGGTTAACTTTTGCTCGATTAGATTACCCTATATTGAATGCAGATTGTAAAATGCAGATAAGCAGGACGCTTCTTAAGGCTATGGCCAGCAGTAAGTTTGAAACAAATGGCTTACTGCCTTATATTGGGGAGCATTTATACTTTACGCAAAGGTCCAAGTATGGCATACTAAGCCTGAATACAGCCCATCCTGCTGGTAAGCCAGCAGGATGGTAGCTGCCGGGAGGCATAAGGGTTTGGCAACGATTTGGTAACTTGAGCAGTCAATAAAACAGATAGAGGAAAATAGCATACACCGTTTCAGGCATCACGCCCCGACATTAAACTAACTAATTTTAACACATGCAAAAGCGTTTACTATCATTAGCACTTCTGATGGCCCTTGGGGGAACAGCTGTAGCTCAGAAAAAAACAAAGCAGCCCCAGGCTACACCTGCCGCCGAGAGGCTGCAAGCCTTAGCGCAGAGACAGCAATTAGCGCAAAAGTCACTGGTGAGCAACGTAGCGTTCCGTAATGTAGGGCCTACCATCATGAGCGGCCGCATAACAGATATTGAAGGCTCTCCAAAGGATGCCACTACCTTTTATGCCGCTTATGCTTCCGGAGGCCTTTGGAAAACCACCAATAATGGTATCACCTTTGAACCGATTTTTGATGAGCAGGCCGTGATGACCATAGGTGACATCGCTGTAGACTGGAATAACAACGAAACTATCTGGATAGGAACCGGCGAAAGTAATTCCAGCCGCTCTTCTTACGCAGGTACAGGTGTATACAAAAGTACGGACGGTGGCAAAACATGGCAGCACATGGGCCTTGACGACACGCAGCACATCGGCAAAATCATCATTCACCCAACCGACCCCAATACCGTATGGGTAGCGGCACTGGGCCATCTTTACTCGCCAAACAAGGAGCGTGGGGTTTATAAAACAACAGATGGCGGTAAAACCTGGAAAAAGACACTTTATATAGACGATAACACAGGTGCCGTGGATCTGCAGGTAGATCCAAAGAACCCGGATAATGTGTATGCTGCCATGTGGCACCGCGAACGGCGTGCCTGGAACTTTGTGGAAAGCGGCAAAACTTCCGGTATTTTCAAATCAACAGACGGAGGCAACAGCTGGGCCGATATCAGCACGGCAGCTAATGGTTTTCCGGATATAGATGCCATTGGCCGCATTGGGCTTAGCATTTATCCGGACAACCCTGATATCATGTATGCACTGGTAGATAATTTTGAGCCCCGCACAGAAGAGAAAAAAGATGCGAATAAAAGCGCATTGAACAAGGATTCCTTCTCCGGCATGACAGCGGATAATTTCCAGAACGTGAAGGACGAAGACCTGAGCCAGTTTTTGACCGAAAATCGTTTTGGGAAAGATTACACCGTAGCGCATGTGAAGGAGATGGTGAAGAGCGGGCAAATTCAGCCTGCCGCCCTCAACGAGTATCTTGTAGACCCGACCAATGTGCCGTTACCTGATGTAGTAGGCGCCGAAGTATACCGCACCGATGACGGTGGTAAGCACTGGAAAAAAACACACACCGGATACATAGACGACCTATACTCCACCATTGGTTATTATTTAGGAACAATCCGTGTGTCTCCGCAAAACCCGGACAAAATCTATATGCTGGGAGTGCCTATTTTTACATCTGACGACGGCGGCAAAACCTTCAAATCGATTGGGAGCCCTAATGTGCACTCCGATCATCATTCTCTTTGGATAGACCCGAACAAGCCTGAGCATCTTATAGAAGGAAATGACGGCGGTCTGAACATCTCCTATGATGCAGGCGAAAATTGGTCAAAAGTGAATGTGCCTTCGGTAGCGCAATTTTATGCAGTTGAAGTGGACATGGCTAAACCATACAATGTTTATGGCGGCCTTCAGGACAATGGTACCTGGTATGGTCCAAGCAACTATGTACAGAGCAATGCCTGGACAGCTAACGGCAAATATCCTTACCAGCGCCTGAGCGGTGGTGACGGCATGATGGTACAGGTAGACAGGCGCGACAATAACATAGTATATGCCGGCTCTCAGTTTGGCAGCTATTCCAGAATCAATAAGCTAACAGGCGAGTCTGCCTCTATAAAGCCAAGCCACAAATTAGGAGAGCGCCCGCTACGTTTTAACTGGGAGTCGCCGATCCACCTGAGCCGCCACAATCAGGATATCTTATACTTTGGCTCTAACAAGTTACACCGCTCACTGAAGCAAGGTGATGAGATGGAAGCTTTATCTGGTGACCTGACCAACGGCGGCCGCAAAGGCAACGTGAGCTATGGCACCCTCACATCGATAGATGAGTCACCGCTTCATTTCGGTCTTTTGTACACCGGCTCCGATGATGGCGTTATACAAGTTTCAAAAGATGGCGGTTACAACTGGCAACGCATCTCAGGCAAGCTGCCTCAGAACCTTTGGGTGTCTACTGTGGTTGCTTCTAACCATAAAGAAGCCAGGGTATATACTTCCCTTAACGGCTATCGCTGGGACGATTTCACACCTTACCTGTATGTATCTGAAGACTATGGCAAAAAGTGGGAGCGGCTAGGAAACGGCTTGCCACAGGAGGCTATCAATGTTGTGAAAGAAGACCCTGAAAACCCTAATCTTCTGTATGTAGGCACAGACCATAGCCTGTATATATCCCTGGACAGAGGCAAAAATTTCATGCGCATGTCTAACAAGATGCCTGCTGTAGCGGTGCATGACGTAATTGTTCAGCCGCGCGAAAAAGATTTGATAGTTGGTACACACGGGCGTGGTATTTACATCGCTAATATAGCGCATCTGCAGCAACTAACGCCGGCGCTGCTGGCTGAGAAACTGCACTTGTTCACTTTAGAGCCTGTGCAGTATAGTCCTTCGTGGGGGCAGCAGCGCAACTCCTGGAGAGAGGAGGCCGAGCCGGAACTGACAGTTCCATTTTATACTTCAGCGGCAGGCACTGCCACAATTCAGGTAAAGACAGAAAAAGGGGTGGTATTGAAAGAATTGAAGGACCAGAGCGAGCGCGGCCTGAACTATGTGACTTACAACCTTTCTGTAGATGAAGCTAAAGCGCAAGCTTATGAGGCAGAGCTAAACAGTACGAAGAAAGAGGGCGAGAAGGCTTCAAAAGTAGAGCCGTCGGAGAACAAGGTGATTTACCTGCAACCCGGCAAGTATGTAATAGAGATACAAACCGCCGGCACCACCAAAAAACAGGATTTTACCATCAAAGCGGCACAACGCAGTACAAGAGGCGAGTAACCGTTGATTCTGTATAGTATAAAGAGCGGTAACCCAAGTGAGGTTGCCGCTCTTTATATTTCAGGTAAGTGAACAACCGCTATTTACAATCCTGCTGCTTTCAGGATTATGTTGGTATCAGGGCCCTAAACCAAAGGCAGCTGTATCGTAAACTCAGTGTATTCCCCTTCCTTCGAGTCAACGTGTATCTCGCCTCCATGGCCGTTAGTAGTTATATCGTAGCTGATAGAAAGACCGAGGCCGGTGCCCTGCCCGGTTGGCTTGGTGGTGAAAAAAGGCTGAAAAATCTTATCCTTTACTGCTTTGGGAATACCGGTACCATTGTCCCATATCTTAATTTCCACTTTGTCGTCCAGGAGATAGGTATTTACCCTTAGTTCAGGCTGGTAGCTGCTGTCTCCTTGCTTGAGCTTGTTCTGGGTAGCATAAAAAGCATTGTTGTAGAGGTTCAGCAGCACCCGGCCTATTTCCTGTGGCACCAAGTTCACTTCCCCCAACTGCTCATCGAAGCGGGTGGTAAGCGTAGCCGTAAAGCTTTTGTCTTTCGCCCGGAAACCATGAAACGACAGGCGCAGGTATTCATCCGCCAGGGCATTTAACGCCACAGGCTGCTTCTCTCCGCCGGATGCCCGCGAATGCTCCAGCATATCTTTCACAATGCTGTCGGCCCTTTTTCCATGATGATTTATCTTCGCCAGGTTCTGCTCCAGTATCCCGATAATTTCAGCTTCCTGATCGGCATCTCTGGTTTCTTTTTGGCTTTCTTCCCGCAGTTCCTCTATCAGTTCCAGACTAACCTCCGAAAAGTTATTTATAAAGTTCAGCGGGTTCTGTATTTCGTGCGCCACGCCGGCGGTCAGTTCCCCCAGCGAAGCCATCTTTTCGGCCTGTATTAGTTGCTGCTGTGTTTTCTGCAGCTGGTCGTAGGTTTTTTTAAGTTCTATGTGGCGCAGCCGGTGTATTTCGGCCGTTCTCTTTTCCGCTTCTATCTGGTTGGTGAGTTCCAGGTTTTTAAGTTTGGCGCTGGCCGACAGATTGATGACTTCTTCCTTGTGGAGGTGGAACTGTTCATAGCAGCTCAGGGCCTGCTCATAATTCCCCGTTTTCCTGTATACTTCTGACAACGCCAGATAAATATCAAACATCAGATACTTCAGATTTACCCCTTTGGCTGTGGTCAGGGCCTGCTCCAGGTAGCTAATGGCTTCGTTGTAGCTGGCATGGGCTATGTATACTTTAGCCATGCTGGTGCACAGGCGGCAGAAGTTAGCCGGAAACGGATTGGAGTGCTGCTTTGCCTGCGCCAATGCTTCAGCATACAGCTTCTCTGCCTCACCAAGCCTGTTCATCCCGAAATACAAATCGCCAAGGTAGTTCATCGACACTAGCCACCCGTGTGTTTCCCCTATTTCCTTCCGCAGGGCCAGGCTTTCGAGCAAATGTGCTTCTGCCTGCTGATATTGCTCCCGTTTCTGCTCCACAATAGCGATGCCTACCAGCACAGCCGCAATGCCGGCGCGGTCGTTTAGCTTCCTTCTGATTTCTATACAGCTGGCATAGTGGTTATAGGCTTCGTCTACGTTGCCAAACTGAAAATTAATATAGCCCAGTTGCATCAGGCAGGCCGCCTCCCCTTCTTCGTCGCCAAGCGCCTGCCGTAAAGCAATGCTTTGCTGGCAGGACACCAGCGCCTGGTTGTAATCGCCGATGCTCCTGTATATTAGGGCCAAGTTATAGTGCGCATGACCCTGCCCCTGCTTGTCTTTCAGCTTGTTAAAAATACGGCCTGCTTTGCCGTTCAGCTGCAAGGCCGTGCTATAGTTGGCCAGCACCATTTCTGCAAAACCCTGGTTCAGGTAAGCGTCGGCTAGCCCTTTCTGGTAAGCTGCTTCTTCGGCGAGCGCAACAGCCTCCCTGCTGCTTTGCAACGACATAGAAGTGTTGGTGTGCCGGAGCGCATAAGCAAGGCGGTTCAGCAGGTTTACGCGGCAAACCGCCTCCTTGCATTCCTGCAGTTGCGCTTCCAGAAGCCGGATACTTTCATTTATAGCACTCACATACCAAACTGTGTAAGGTGATAATCCGCATGGGCGTACGCCAGATACCCCCAGTCGTCTCTGGACATTCGTCCAAAGGCTGTATGAAATTTACTGAGCGCAGGCGTATCAATCAGCCGATCTACGGTGACTTTGTACCGCTGCTTTTCAGATTCTATATCCCCGACAGTTATACCTAAGCCCACCACATCCACCTCCGGAAATGTTTGTATATTCCCCTTCTCCCGTCCGGGCGGTTTGATGTTGTTCAGAAACATCCATTTAATCATCGTGCGGGTTAACAAAGTACTCCTATCGGGCATTGGTATTTCTTCAAAAGCCATACGATTTGCCTCTGAGAGGTGGCGAAGCATTTGTGTGGCTGTTAGTTTGCCCCACATACCTTTGGTATCGGCGTTGAGCTTCTCCACCCGCTCGAAAAGGAGCGATTTTATCCCCGGTTCGAAAATGCTGTGCTTCATTTAAAAAAGATATTAATGGATTGTAAACCTTTGGTAACCGGAACCAACGCCTCTTAAAATCACCTATACATTGCACTCCTAAAATACAATAAATTTTTTAAATTATTATTTAAATCTCTCGAAGAGTTTTATAAAGTATGAGAATATAAAAAGCAGCTGCAGAGCTGTTAGACCAGAATATATGTATCAGGAACCCAATATTATTTCATCAAAAGGGGTAATGGCCTGAACAACGTGAGTGACCTGATGAGCTGATAGTTGCCTGAGCAGAGGTCTTTCCAGGAGATAAGCTTTAATATATTAAAGCTTATCTCATATAATTTATACATAATAAAACAGCTAGTGCTTTCCATGTGCCAGTGGATTCACAGGCAAAAAGACTGAAATGTCCAGCAAATAATATGCTATTTTATTCTGTTTATAATGAAACAAAACAATATAATATTAGTAAACAAAATAAGATATAAAGCTATTTCATAGATGAAATGCGAGATCAGTAACTCCTGGCTTTATTTTTTTGACAACTTCTTCTTCTGGTACCACAATACTCTTTAGTATAAAAGGTTATTGGCGGTTTTCTCTTACTCCTTCTATTTAACTATAACTTTCAATCTTGTTGCTTCTGTGCACTGATAGTATAATGCATTTCTTGCATTATAGGGTTATAGCCAGAGTAGATTTAAGTTATACGATTTTGATTTTAATTTTTGAAATTATGTCATGGATTTCAGGTAATTGCCAGGATGACCGAAACTTCTCCTGTTATTATGGATCTGTTTCTGGGGAGTGGCAAACGTGGTGCCGGGATTCGGATGATGCTTGCCCACAATACGATAGCGGTGGATGGTTAATAAAATACGAAGACCATAGAGAAAGTAGCGGAGGGTGGTAATTTTAAGATTATGCCACTTTCTGAACTGGCCATATCTGTTACTACAAGCTCCATTGCTTTCATACTTTACTACCTTTCCTATTTTTCCTTTTAAATTTTAAATCAATGGCACATTCTAGACTTGATCCCAGGAACAATCAAAGAGTTTCTGAAATAGTACAGAGAATTGCACATGTAAATTACATTCCGTTAGTTCATGAGCATGACATGATAGAAATTGAAAAAGTGTTCCGCAGTATTCCCTCCATGGATTTTCCTATAAACAGCGCTGCTGAGCTCATAGAAAAATTGGGTGGCTCGGGAAAGGAATATACGATCGCCGAAGTGAATGTAGATCCAATGCGGATGATTAAATATATGCCTTCATATTATTTTCCGATAGCATCAATCGAAAATTTTATAGAAAAATTAGCAGATCTTATCAGAGATAATCGCAAGAAAGTAGATGTGCCTGCGGAAATGCATTCCATTAGAAGATACGTGTCCCATCTTCAGTTCCCTATCCGTTCAAATGAAGAACTATTCAGGCAAATGAATGAAAACGAACGATATGTCTTTCAGGGCAGAGATATAAATATCAAGGAAATGATTAATAAAATCCCCAAAGATGTATTCCCTTTTGAATCACACGAAGATTTCGAAAATAAAATAATTTCTGTAATGGTCAATAGACCGTTGATTGTAAAAGATTAAATTATTTAGCTAAAGGCCTTATTGCAATAAATACCGGAGTAAGCTATTCCGGGTTTATTTGAAGCTTCGCTTGCCCATTTTAAAATACAAATCGGGCACTGGCTTTACTTGTATTCCTTCACTTATATCTCCGTCTACAAGAGAAACTCATATACTTAAATTCTAAACAACTTCTATATGAGCGACTGGCCCGTACCTTTTTTACTGGACGAATTATGGCTAAAAACACGCCGGACAATTGTCCACAGGCTGGAAGAAAAAGGGTTGTGGTTGAATTCAGATGAGTATAGCTCCCTATGGAGTGATCAAAAAGAAGTAGGGCTAGTACTCAAAAATAGTCTCCTCAAAAATGCCCTTGGGCCGCATGATTTTGCTATAATCAACTCCGAAGCAGTTTTTGGAAAGCTTAATCACATATTGAAACATAAACTGCCTTTTTCCCTTGCCTTTGGGCACGAATTAGGAGCAGGCTTTTACACTTTAGTTTCAGAAGATCAGGAAAGGAAGCACCAGATAGCTCAAACTACTGCCTTGTTCAATTTAGGTATTTCTTTGTTCGATTTTTTCCTGGATAGCTCTGAGGAAGAAGTAAAAGATGAATTCAAATCTATTTTTAACAGCCAGGCTCTACATGATATACAAAGCAATAAAAATGCGGCCCCGACCTTTTATACGCGCTGCGATGCAATAGAACAAAATGAAATCAGGATTTTACTTAAAGTCATCGCTTGCTTTTATCAATCCCTTTATTCAACCATTCAAGAATCGGGTAACAGACATATTATAAAAAAAATTAACAAGCTTTTATTAAAGGCTTATCAGGCCGAAATAAATTCCCAATTACAGCAGGACATAAATGAGGACGCAGATTTAAGACTGGTATCTAAAAGCAAATCAACTTTACCATTCCAGATTATTAAGAATATAGCTGTTGCTCAAATGAAAGTAGATAAAAACATTGAGCAATCTGTTGAAAGGCTGTCTTATACTATAGGGGAGATCTTCTGGTTACTTGATGATCTGGCGGATGTGGTTTCTGATTATCAGACCAATCAATTGAATTCACTTTTTTGTAATCAGAAAAGCGAGTCTTATATGATGGATGAAGGCTCCATCACGCAAATTCTGGCTGCTGATGATCTGCCCCGTCTAATAAATCATCTTTGCTCGAAAATTCAGAGAGCGGAGCATTCAATTTCTGCCTCAGGAACTGATATTGAATCAAATCTACGGTTCAGACAAATACTGTTATTTTATGTAAGAGACTGGCTTAGTTAATATCTCCATATGGTTGTAAGTGAATCAATACAGAAAGAACTTAAAAGGAGCATTAACCATAGCACCGGGTACATCCATGAAAAAAGGGCGCTTGATGGACTCTGGTATGATTTTGACACTTTAGCTGGTGCATCATCTGAATGGGTTAGCGGTTATATATTGAGCACTTTGTCTCTTCTGTCTGATTACTCCTGCCCGATCGATAGGGCGCATAAAATACTTTTAACCAGACAGAGAGCAAATGGCGGTTGGGCCTATAATCACAAGGTTCCTACAGATGCGGACAGCACATCCTGGGTAATGATGTCTTTCAGTGGTTTGCCCCTTTGGCGGCCGTCGGCTATGATCAGGGGTATTAATTTTATCAGAGATCATTTTAATCACGCTGATGGTGGATTTACTACTTATGCACCCAAAGATCATATTGAGCAGTTTATTGAAGCAAACAAAGATCTGACAAAGGGATGGTTGGGTTCTCATACATGTGTAACGGCAGTAGCGCTGCAAAGCCTTTTATTCAACAAGCTTCACTCAGACCAGGAAATTATTAACAAGGGCTGCCGGTTTTTAACAGAGAACCAGCAATCTAATAAACTCTGGAACTCCTATTGGTGGCAAGGCAATGCTTATAGCACCTTTCATTGCCTGAAAACTTTGTTGCTGGCGAAACATATTTCTATAAGGGATGCAAAAAAAGTTATAGATGAGGTTATCAGCAGGATGTCTGTCGAAGGTTATTGGGTGGAAAGCAACAACGACAGTAGCCTGTTTAGTACCGCTCTGTTCTTACGAACAGTATTGCTTTTGCCCGATAAAAAAAATTTAAAAGCTGTTTCGAAATGTGTCGATTATCTTTTACAAAGCCAGCTTACGGATGGCAGTTGGCCTTCTGCACCCATCCTCCGAATTCCGCCACCTATGATCACTAACCCTGAAACCCTGATGCAGTGGAAAACAGGTGAAATGGGTACTGGTGTAATTATCGAAGACCAGAACAAGCTATTTACAACTGCAACCATAAGCTCAGCTCTGCATCTATACAATAAGATGTTTCTTAACTAATCAATAAGCTGTTTTAAACACCAGCTCTTATTCAAGTTCAATATAAAACAAGGAGGTTATTATGCCTACACTTTCAAATTACTGGTTCAAGGATACAGACTTTCGTGGTGAAACTGTTTTTTTAAGTATTCAGCATCCCTCCGGCGGCTGGGCCTGGATTAACTGGTCAAACATTGGGGAGAAACGCAGCACGCTCACCTGGGAGCGCGAAGATAGAGAAGTAACTTACGACTTAGTAAGTCTTCTGAATAACCCTCTTGTTCTAAATTTAATAGACAGCAGTTTAGGAGATGCACAACGCACATCAGATTTAAGGATTGGATGGGTACCGAGAAAATATCTGCCCTATTCATCATCAGGCGGAGCTTTGGATTTGTTCCTTCGCCTGTCTTTCAATTTCCACATTTCTACACCCTGGTATTGTTCTGATGCTGACGGGCACATAGATTACATTATCGCTTGCTTTTTAGATAGTACAGGCACCGTTGGCGCTCGTGTTGATGGCTGGGCATTTGACTACGATGGTGGCGGGCCGTTTTGTACGGGTGAGATATCAAACAGGTTAAATTCAGCAGTACCAGGCGCAATTGGTACCCTTCAGGAACAATTAGATATTTTCCTGGGCCTTTTAGGCAGGAGACAGTTTGACTTACTCTATTATTTACCAGGGAGCGCTGAGAAGGCCGGTTCAGGAACTACGAACGTAAATGACCGTGTTTCACTGGCTTTGCTTCCCCGTTAACCCTTAAAGTAGTACTATAATGGAAAATTCAAGTGATTTCTTCAAAGACCTGCTCAGCAACTTACAAGGTTGTTTAAAAGAGTTTAACTGTGCTTCTGAGATAAAAACGTCAGAACAGGAAGCTATTCTCTATGGTAAAATTTCACATGCTGCTGAAAGATATACTATAGTAGTTCACCTTAAAGAGGAGAATTATACACCTGCAACAAGCGGCATGGGGAAGTTACGGTTCCCGGATGATGCAGCACAAAAAATCAGAATGCCTAATCTGGATGTTCAAACCTCTCAAGCAGCAAAATCTCATTGTTCTGAAGAAGAACAAGTTGAAATAAAAAATAAGTTTATGGATGACGCTAATGACATGGGCAGAGAGTTCCTGAATAAGATGAAAAAGTGATATATACAAGAGAGGCTGATTTATATTGCGACCTCAAATATTTTACATATACCTGGTGTGTATTTTACGACATCTCCAGATGAAAGCCTTACTCTCCAGATGACAACAATCTCAACTTTTTTGAAATAATCCTCTGTAAATCTGAATACTTAAACAGTTTTATAAATATTTAAAATAAAGTATAAAAGTCGAAGGATTTAGGTGAAACATCAGTCAATATTTCACCTAAATCCTTCGACTTCTTATTTTCTCGAAACACTTGTTCTAACTTGTTTAATTTCCAGGTATAAGTTAAGTATAAGTATACCTTAAACCTGGAAAAGAAAACAAGCAGCCGGTATTAACTCATCAGCGTATTTTTAATGTAATCATAGCTTTGGCTTATACTTTGGAAAGGATCCATCGCAGCGGCAAAGTTCTCCTGCTCTAAAAAAATGCGGTCAACGCGGGCAGTTTTCGCCTGATCAAAAATTTCTTTGTAGTTAATACTGCCGCTACCAATTTCAGTATTCAAATCCTGATTGTTTTTGTCCATGTCCTTCACATGCCACAATACAATACGTCCCGGATGCTCCTTAAACATAGCAACGGGATCTTTACCGGCTCTTACCATCCAGAATAAATCGGCTTCAAATTTCACAAGGTCGGGATCGGTTTCGTTTAAAAGTATATCATATCCGGTTGTATTGCCCTGTGGTATAAATTCAAAATTATGATTATGATAGGCTAGTTGTAAACCCGACTTTTTGCATATCTCCCCTGCTGTGTTCATCCTTTCGGCTAAAGCTTTGTAAGCATCAGCTGAGCTGCGAAGTGAATCTCCCAGGTGAGGTATGGTTAAGTATGTTTGCCCCACCGCAACAGCCGCAGCTATATTAGTTTGCAGCTCATCTTCATTGCTCTTTCCCAGATATCCATCCAAGCCATAGTGCCCGCTCGATGATTCAAGGCCGTTTTCCTGCAGCAATGCTTTAAAAGCCTTTGGATCAAGGCCCCAGAATCCGTTCTCTTTCGAGTAGCCATAGGTCTCTACATCGTTGTAACCTGCTTTGGCAACTTTAGGTATCACGCCTTTTACATCAGTAGGCAATAGCTCGCGCAAAGTATAGAGCTGCAATCCTACTGCACTGATGGCAGCCTTTTCAGCGGTGGCGGCAGGCTGCTTTTCTGTAGCCGTAGCCCCGGCCCCGGCAGCAGACTTATTCTCTGAGTTACATGAAACCATGGCAGGGGCTAGCACAAAACCTGCTGATAACATACCCAGTTGTTGAAGGAAAGATCGTCTTTTGTTCATTGCTCTATGGTAGAAGTATAAATATAAAAGTATTTTTAAATTTGTTTAAACGTCACATATTTTGATTGCTTGCTGCAGTGAAGTCAGCTTATCTGACTGCAGCGGAATAAACTCCTGCGCAACAAAGCCCTTGAAGCCTGTATTTTTGATGGCCCGCATGATCGCCGGATAGTGAAGCTCCTGGGTATCATCAACTTCATTGCGGCCAGGTACGCCAGCGGTATGGTAGTGGGCAATATATTGATGGTTATCTTTGATCGTGTGTATGATGTCGCCTTCATCTATCTGCATGTGGTAGATGTCGTAGAGAAGCCTGAAGTTTTCAGAGCCCGTTCTTTTTGCCAGTTCCACGCCCCAGGCAGTATGATTACAGTGGTAATCTTTGTGGTCGATTTTGCTGTTAAGTAACTCCATTACCAGTACCACCTTGTGTTTCTCTGCCAGCGGCAGCACCTGCTGCAGGCCTTCCACGCAGTTCTCAAGGCCGGTCTCATCGTCTAAGCCATTACGGTTGCCACTAAAACAAATCAGGTTTTTATAGCCAGCTTTGCTCACCAACGGAATCATATCTGTGTATTTTTTTACCAGTTGATGATGATATTGCTTATTATTCCAGCCTTCCGTCAGACTGATTTCAGCCCCATTACACATAGAAGACTGAAGCCCGTACTTCTGCAGTACGGGCCAGTCATCAGGGCCAACCAGGTCTATGCCTTTGATGCCCATTTTTTTTGCAGCAGCACAAAGTGCTTCCACTGTCATATCGTTAAAGCACCAGCGGCAAACGGCATGGTTGATGTTGCCTTGCAGCTTATCAACCATACTAAAATCATCACTTGCCAGCAAAGGATTTAACATATCTGAAGCAGTTATGGCGGCAGCTCCTGCCAATAGGTATATATTTTAAAGTTTTTTGATCATAATGTTTCGGAACCATACTTCGTTACCGTGATCCTGCAAAGCTATCTTTCCTGATTTATAGGTACCGAAACCCGGCATAGAGGCGAATTTACTTCCGGCTACGAGCGTTTTCCAATTGTAATCCCAAAGCGTAGTAGTTACTACTTTGGTGCCGTTCAGGTAAAGGTCCATCTGCCCGCCTTTGCTGATGATTTCGGCTTGATTCCACTCCCCCGCCGGTTTTACTGTTTCAGGGTTGGCGGCAACCAGGTCGTACAGATCGCCGGCGCGGTGCTTTGGTATCTTTGCGTCAGCGTGCCGCTCATTGTCCACCACCTGCATTTCCAGACCTGTGTTCCAGGTTTCATTAAATTGCGCCGTATCTTCGTGTACATAAAAAATAACGCCGCTATTACCTCCTTCAGAAATCTTCCATTCCAGTTTAAGGTCGAAATCATCATACGTCTGGTCTGTTACCAAATCGCCGCCTTCGTTCTTCTGTCCGTCTTTAGCTGATACGTCCAGATGCAGCGCGCCGCCTTCTACTTCCCAGGCATTGCCGGCAGCATTTCGCCCATAGCTGTGCCAGCCACTAGTTGTCTCTCCATCGAACAGTGGCGTCCACTCTCCTTCTGTTGCTGCAGAGGCAGTTATTTTGCTGCTGTCAGTGTCAGTATTTGTTGCTGCAGTAGTGTCTGCCTGAGGCGACTGGCAGGCAAGTACCGCTGCCAGCGGCAAAAATGCTATCGCGCTTTTTCTTATCATAGCAGCTTATTTGTTTAGCGAAAGGACATATTTTGCCATTTCTGCGGCATCTTCTTTGCTTAGATCTGGATGCGGTGTCATTGGGATCTGGCCCCATACACCGGCGCCGCCCTGGATGATTTTTGTAGATAGATAATCTATATTTTTATCATTCATTTCATACTTCTTTGCCACATCTTTATAGGCAGGTCCTACTAACTTTTTGTCAATCTGATGGCACGCAAGGCAGTCGGATGATGCAACCAAACTTTCACCTCTTTCATAGTTGTCAGTCTGCGCAGCTGCTACCTGGCCTGCACCGTCAGTTGTAGCTGCGGTTGTTTCAGGTGCTTCAGTAGTCTCTGTTGTACCAGTACCAGTACCTGTACCTGTATCTGCTTCGGCGGGTGTTGTAGCCGCGCTTGTTCCGGCAGCAGATGGCTCAGCTGCAATACCTTTTTCCTCGTCAGTTACAGCCTCATTGCTATAGGCTTTATCATAACCATCAGTTCTTTCAGAGCTGTTGTCGCAGCCAGCCAATATGGCGCAGCAGCCAAGTATAAAAAATGTTTTTTTCATTGTAGTTTTTGTTTAAGTGGTTAAATACCCAATAGTGTACGGTTTAAAGCCTCGTCGGTGCCGGAAGCGGCAAAATCATCGAAAGCTTTATCTGTTACGTGGATAATATGATTTTTGATAAACTCTGAGCCTTCACGCGCGCCGTCTTCGGGATGTTTCAGAGCGCACTCCCACTCCATCACAGCCCAGCCTTCAAAATCGTATGCAGTAAGCTTACTGAAAATAGCTTTAAAATCTACCTGCCCGTCGCCCAGCGAACGGAAACGCCCGGCACGGTCTACCCAGCCTTGATAACCTCCATAAACTCCCTGTTTGCCTGTTGGGTTAAACTCAGCATCTTTTACATGAAACATTTTGATGCGCTCATGATAATGGTCGATGTAAGCCAGATAATCGAGACACTGCAGCACAAAGTGAGAAGGATCGTAGAGCAGGCAGGCTCTTGGGTGGTTGTTCACCTCTTTCAGGAACATCTCATACGTAACGCCGTCGTGCAAATCTTCGCCGGGGTGAATTTCATAGCATAAATCTACTCCCGCTTCATCATAAGCATCCAAAATAGGCATCCAGCGATTCGCCAGTTCTTTAAAGCCTGTTTCCACCAGGCCGGCCGGACGCTGCGGCCACGGGTATACCATCGGCCACAGCAAAGCGCCACTGAAGGTAGCACTGGCGTTAAGGCCTAGGTTCTGCGATGCTTTAGCAGCATATTTCAGCTGTTGTACGGCCCATTCGGTTCTGGCTTTCGGGTTGTTGCGGTAAGCTTCCGGCGCAAAGCCGTCAAAAAGCTTATCATATACCGGATGCACGGCCACCAGTTGCCCCTGCAGGTGCGTTGATAATTCTGTAATCTGCAAACCGGCTTCATTTACGAGGCCTTTTATTTCGTCGGCATACGTTTTGCTTTCGGCTGCCTTTTGCAGATCAATAAACCGGCTGTCGGTTGTCGGAATTTGTACACCTTCAAAGCCAATCGCTTTGGCCCATTTACAAATAGATTCCAGATTATTAAACGGCGCTGCATCGCCAATAAACTGCGCCAGAAATATGCCTGGCCCTTTCATTGTTTTCATATTGTTTCAGTTGTAAAGTCGATCCATTTTTTATCGGATTTACCCGAGGCAATCGCGTTTTCAATAAAGGCCATACCCCGCACGCCATCTTCCACTCCCGGAAAATCCTGCCACTCCGGCTCCGGCTGTTCGCCTGCTTCCCGGGCCTGCACACACAAGGCAAAATTGCGGTATAGGTTGGCAAAGGCTTCCAGGTAACCTTCTGGATGGCCTGCCGGGGTACGTGTGTTGTGTTGTGCATAAGAGCTGGTATAACCGCCGCCGGTGCGGTAAATCTCTGCCGGTCGGTCGAGCCATTTCAGCTGCAGCGTGTTGGCATCTACCTGCTGCCACTCCAGGCCTCCCTGTTCGCCATACACGCGCACCTTCACGTTGTTTTCTTCGCCGGCCGCTACCTGTGTCGCAAACAATACGCCGCTGGCTCCATTATTAAACTTCAGCAGCACGGCGCCGTCGTCATCCAGTTGGCGGCCTTCCACCACGATATTGATGTCGGCGCAAAGTTTAGTTACTTCCAGGCCGCTCACATATTCAGCCAGGTTAAAGGCATGTGTGCCAATATCGCCCATGGCGCCGGCGATGCCACTTTGTTTCGGGTCGGTACGCCAGGAAGCCTGTTTGTTGTCGCCGCCTTCTTCAAAAGTACTTAGCCAGCCCTGCGGATATTCCACGTATACTTTACGGATTTTGCCCAGCTTGCCCGACGCTATAACCTGTCGCGCTTCTTTTACCATTGGGTAGCCGGTGTAGGTATGGGTGAGGCAAAATAAATTACCTGTTTGCCCGACAACATTACGCAGCGCCAAAGCTTCTTCCAGCGAAAAGGTCATCGGTTTATCCAGAATAACGTGGAAGCCGCTTTCCAAAGCAAGTTTGGCGGGCTCGAAGTGCACGTGGTTGGGCGTAACAATAGAGATAACCTGCACGCGCTCTTCTTCGGGTAATTGTTGCTCCTGCGCAAACAGCTCTTTGTAAGAAGTATAAACGCGCTCCGGCGCAAGCCCTAGCAACTCACCACTGGCTTTTGATTTTTCGGGGTTGCTGCTAAAAGCGCCACAGACGAGTTCATACATCCCGTCCAGCTGCGCCGCTATACGATGGACACCGCCAATAAAAGCGCCCTGTCCGCCGCCAATCATACCTAGCCTTATTTTTTTATGCATCTGTTATTTTCTAGAGATTTGTACTCAAACAAAAGAGACTATGGCAGCATATAAAAAGATAAAAGTATACCATCATCGCCATAAAGATTTTATACTTTACGCAAAATCCATTTATACTTATCTAAAGTTGCTCCTTTATCTGGAAGATTAAAGGTATAAAAGCTGAAGCTTAGAACTGATACGCTTATAGCATTTGTCCCTAAATTTATACTTGTTATTGTCGATTCTCTTTCTTAAAAACGAGCTTTACCGGGTAAGCTGGTTGCCGCTTCTTTCATGCACTAAATGTAGCCTGCACAAGTTAGCTTATCATACCTGGCCTAAAATAGAAACCAGGTATGATAAGCTAACTTGTGCAGGTTTATACTTTGCTGAAAGATTTATACACCCAGTGCCCAACCTTTCCGGTAATCCCGCTTCACAAACTGGTTAACCGCATCAAAATTGGTTATCCGCATGTTGTTATTATCCCAGAGCAGTTTGATATAGCGGCCGGGATAGTCGAAACCATTGCCCTTTTCCTTTGGCTTTTGAACGTCGAAGCCGCGGATAGCCAGGTTAGCCATTAGCAGCGTTTCGGTCAGCGGTCCGGCCGTTTTGAATGGCGAGCTGAGTTCTTTTTTACCGTAACCAGCGATGGCCGCTTCCACCCATTGGCCATAGTGACCGTCTGCCCCACCCGGCACGCGCGCAAACTCCTGCTTCACTTTCACCTGGCTTGTTTTAGAGGTAGGTAGCAACTGTGGGTTTTCACTATAAGTGCCGCACATCATTTTGCCTTTTGTACCGATTAGCAGCACACCGTTTCCGCCGTCGCCAAACACTTCATTTGGCCCCAGTTCTTCCGGGCGCTCCGGCTGAATACCGCCGTCCATCCAGTGCAATGTCACCTCCCCTTTGGTTTTATCTGTCTTTGGGAAAGTGAGGATAGCATGACTTGAAGGAGGGCAGCTCTCCGGGAAGTAACCCCGCTTAAACTCATCCACATATACGCTGCCTACACTGCATTGCACATCTTTAGGATAAGTTAACCCCAGTACCCGGAATGGCACCTCTACCAGATGGCAGCCCATGTCGCCAAGGGCACCAGTGCCATAGTCCCACCAGCCGCGCCAGTTAAAGGGCACCAGCTTGGGCACATAATCTTTATAGGGTGCCGTGCCGAGCCACAGGTTCCAATCCAGTTCTTTGGGCACTTCGGCTTTGGTGTCGGGCCACGGAATGCCCTGCGGCCACACCGGCCGGTCGGTCCAGCAGTACACTGTATGCACATCGCCGATAACATCTGCATCATACCATTCTGTCATTAAGCGGGTACCGTCGTTGGAGGCTCCCTGGTTGCCCATTTGCGTTACAACCTTATACTTCTTGGCAGCGTTCGTCAGGGCACGGGCTTCATAGAGGTCATGCGTCAGCGGCTTCTGCACATATACATGCTTACCCATCTGCATAGCACCCATCGCAATTATGGCGTGGTTGTGGTCGGGTGTGGATACTGATACGGCATCAAACTTCTTCCCTTCCTTGTCGAAGAGCTCGCGCCAGTCTTTATAATACTTTGCTTTCGGGAAATTTTTGATGGAGGTCGCAGCCCTCCGGTCATCCACATCACACAGGTAGGCGATGTCGGCTTTGCCACTTTTGTAGAAGTTAGCGAGATCACTTTCTCCTTTGCCGCCCACGCCAACACCAGCTACCACCAACTTATCGCTTGGTGCTATAAAGCCTTTACCGCCCAGCACATGGCGCGGCACAATCATGAAACCAGCGGCAGCCAGCGCGCCTGCTTTCATAAAGTCTCTCCTTGTTTTATTCAAAGGCGAATCAATGGGTTTATCTTCTGCCATTTCTGTATAAAATTTAGTAAAACGATGAATCGAAGTTCAGGCTGACGCCAATGCACATGCTCTTTCTTGTGCTACTGCCCTGCTGCGTATTGTACCAGCAAACAGGCGCCATTGTCAACATAAAAACTGAGCACGCACTTATTAAAGCAGTAATGTATAGTTTTACATTGATTTATCAAAGATTTATTCAATCTGCTGCTAAAAGAAGTATAGATTGCTGAATATTTTGCCATTCCAGATTCTGTCTTTCCGCGCTCCGCTTTTGTCATTTCGAGCATGCGAGAAATCTGAGTTATTTTAGGAAGTATGAGATATTCCAACTCATTATTTCGGAAGCTATGAGATACTCCAGTTTTCTCCTATCGTCGAAATGACAGCTGGGGAAGGAAAAACTTAATCCTCCTTAATTTCATCATTCAGGAACTTCCATTCTGGGTTAATCCTTTTTATCAGAGCCTCTTTCTTACTTCTGCTCCACTTCTTCAATTCTTTCTCCCGATCAATAGCATGTGCTACCTGTGCAAATCGTTCGAAGTATAATAAATTAAAGCAGTGGTACCTACCGGCAAAGGTGATAGGGCTGCCGCTATTCAGTGTATGCTCATCTAGTCGCCGTGGCAAATCATTTGTCATGCCAATGTAAAGCACGGTTTTCTTGGGATTAGTGGTAATGTAGACAAAGTAGTTGTGTGATTTCATAGTAATTGTATGCAGCCTGCTATGCTTCTTTTATGCTGTTCTAAAGTTATATTGCTATAACTGTAATTTCGAGTTTACGAGAAATCTGAAACATTTCATGGCTTCCAGAATAACTCAGATTTCTCGCATGCTCGACATGACAAATTACAATAGCAAGTCAAATCAACCTCATAATTACACGCACTATTTTCAGTTTCCTTTAAAATTGCTTATCATGGATGCGTTTACACCAAATTTATACTTCGTTCTCTCATGAAGAAAAACATTACCCACTTTTCCTGGCTTTTCCTGCTATTGCTCACCGCCACGACCGCCATTGCCCAAAAGCTACCAAACATCGCCTCCAAAACGGAAGGCATGAAAAAGTATCCCGGCTATTTTACCTTTTATTATGATGCGCCCAACGGCAAAATCTGGCTGGAGGTAGACAAGCTGAACCAGGAGTTCCTGTACGTGAACTCGCTGCCTGCCGGCCTCGGCTCCAACGACATTGGCCTGGACCGCGGCCAACTAGGCGGCGAGCGGGTAGTATATTTTAACCGCGTAGGGCCCAAAGTGATGCTGGTGCAGCCCAACCTCGCTTACCGCGCCATCACCGATAACAAGAATGAAAAGCGCGCCTTGGAAGAATCTTTTGCACAATCTATACTCTGGGGTTTTAAAGCGGAGGCCGAAGACAAGGACAAAGTGCTGGTAGACGCAACTGAGTTCCTGCTCCGTGACGCACACGATGTAACCGGAAGTATAAAACGCACCAAACAAGGCAGCTATCACCTCGATGCCAGCCGCTCGGCTTTGTACTTGCCGCGTACCAAAAACTTTCCGAAGAACTCCGAATTTGAAGCCACACTAACCTTTACCGGTGGCGACGATGCCGGCCGCTTTGTGCGCGAAGTAGCGCCCGATGTGCAGGCGCTTACGTTGCGCGAGCATCACTCCTTTATAGAATTGCCCGACAACAAGTATAAACCGCGCCCGATGGACCCGCGCGCCGGCTACTTCGGCATTTCATTCTACGACTACGCCTCGCCTATCAACAGTGATATTGAAACGCGCTACATTGCGCGCCACCGTTTGCAGAAAAAGAACCCTGGCGCAGCCGCTTCCGAAGCCGTAGAGCCGCTAATATACTATGTTGATAATGGCGCGCCGGAGCCCATCCGTACAGCGCTGCTGGAAGGTGCCCGTTGGTGGAACCAGGCTTTTGAAGCGGCCGGCTATAAAAATGCATTTCAGGTAGAAGTGCTACCCGACTCGGCCGATCCGATGGATGTGCGCTACAACATCATCCAGTGGGTGCACCGCAGCACGCGCGGCTGGTCGTATGGGGCTTCGGTAACAGACCCGCGCACCGGCGAAATCATCAAAGGACATGTAAGTTTGGGTTCGCTGCGGGTGCGCCAGGATTACATGATTGCCGAAGGCTTGCTGGCACCTTACGAAGCGGGAAAGCCGGAAAACAAGGCAATGATGGATATGGTGCTGGCCCGCATCCGGCAGCTATCAGCGCACGAACTGGGCCATACGCTTGGCCTGATGCACAACTATGCGGCCAGCGTAAACAACAATGCCTCGGTGATGGATTATCCGCACCCGCAGGTGCAGCTGACCCGCGACGGAATTGACCTCAGCCACGCCTACGAAACCGGCATCGGCTCCTGGGATAAACTGGCTATCACCTATGGCTACCAGGACTTCCCGGAAAGCACCAACGATCAGGAGGCGCTGAACGAACTGCTGGCAAGCGGCACCGCCAGCGGTCAGCTTTTCATCTCTGACCGCGATGCCCGTGCCCCCGGCGGCGCGCATCCCCTCGCCCACCTCTGGGACAACGGGCCTAACGCCACCAATGAACTACTGCGTGTGCTGGAAGTGCGTCGGAGGGCTCTGCAGAATTTTTCAGAAAACAACATAAAGCCCGGCGCCGCCATGAGCACGCTGGAAGATGTATTGGTGCCCATTTACAACTATCACCGCTACCAGACCGAAGCGACAGCCAAATTGATTGGCGGTGTAAACTATACTTACGCCACCCGCGGCGACAAACAAGTGGTAACGGAAGTAGTAGACAAGCGCGAACAGCAAAAGGCGCTGGATGCGCTGCTGCAAACGCTCTCGCCGGAGGTACTGACTTTACCGGAAAACATTATTGCCCTGATTCCGCCACGTGCGCCCGGCGTGCGCAGCAGCCGCGAGCTTTTTGCCAAACACACCGGCCTTACTTTTGATCCGCTGGCGGCGGCTGAAGCGTCTGCCGACTTCACGCTTTCGTTTCTGCTGCACCCGGAGCGCGCCTCGCGTTTGGTAGAACTGGGTGCCCGCGGCAACAGCCTCAGCCTGCAGGAGGTAGTGGCGCAACTAATAGACAACACCTGGAAGAGCCGCCGAAAGGAAGGGCTGCAGGAACAGGTACAACTGCAAACCGAGCAGTTGGTGCTTACCCATCTACTAGCGCTGGCCCGGAACGAAGATGCTTCTTACCAGGCCCGTGCCGTCGCTACTGCTGCGCTGCAAGACATAAAGAATTTTATAGAGAGCAAACAGAAAAGCTACAAAGCGGATGCCTACCAGGCCCACCTGACTTTTGCGCTGGTACGCCTTAACCGCCCGCAAACAGAAGAGATAATGCCAAGCCGCCAGCTGGATTTGCCGCCCGGCGCTCCTATTGGCAGCGGTGCGTTTTTGGGATGTGAGTAGACGTTAGTGGAAGTAAAGGTATAAAAAATGGGGCCCGCCCCTGCCGGATGTCATTTAGCAGGGGCGGGCTCTTTAAAAGTATTTTGTCAACTATCCCCAAGTACAAACACATAAAGTAAGAACAGCTCTGTTTGTAATTTAAGAACTTATGATAAAAGATCTAACCAAGTATATTCCACTAACAACAATTATTATTTCTTACTTCTTCCTTTGCGGCGGACTTTATTTATATGGCTTTTGGAGCACCTTTAACATTGATATATCGAATCTTATTAATATTACCGATATACCGAAAAGCTTTATCTTTCCCTTTGTTGCTTATAATGGTTTTTATTTCCTATACATCATAATAGACCTTTTTACAACAAAATCTCCGAAAGACGGAGATAATGATGAATATGCTATAGGTAGAGAACCTATAAAATTAGATCAAGAAAGAACTGTTATTAAATTCCTGAAATTATTTATAATAAGGATTTTTAAAAAGCTTTTCTTAAGTATAGAAGGGTGGATTCTTTTAGCTTTCTGGACAATAGTATTACTTTATGAAGACCATAAAATGGAGCCTTCGTTCTGGTTGTATTCCTGCTCAAGCTTGGCATTATTTATATCCTTTAGATTGCAAGAAGTCCACGCTCTGAAGAAACTTTTACCATACTTTTATATCAGGAACTATATTATAAATGCCTTATTATTTATTCCGATGTTCAGTTTTGGATTGGGAAGGATTACCAGCCTATCTATTTACCACAATAGTGACAAGCATTACATCAAGATAATAGGTTCTAGTAATCCTGATAAAGACTTTAGCACTGATACATTGAAGTTTATAGGTTTTGTAGGTGATAAGCTTATTGTTTCATCACTAGATAATAAAAGAATTATCTATATTAACCAATCATCTTATGATCAACTTATAGTGGAAAATCAAACTGAAACAACTACAGCTAAATAGTGCATAATTCCATTTTTCCTCTCTTTTTGCAAGTCTGAAGCAACAAAACGACAGCAAAACCAGAAAGCAATGGCTAACGGATTGCTGGCGTTATCATAAAAAAGCTGCTCTTAGGTAGCAGCTTTCGTGTTAAAAGTTGATTCGGCAACCAGCACCTCCAACGGAAATCGGAACGCCCGGTGCAGGTTTCGGATCATCTCCAGCGAGAGAGGACGCTTTCGGTTCAGCACTTTAGATACGTTGCCTTTGTTGCCCATGTAGGGCACTAGGTCTTCCTGCCGCAGTCCTAACTCCTCCATCCGGATTTTAATATATTCTATCGGGTCCGGCTCTTCTATTGGATAATACTCTTCTTCATACCTGTTTACAAGCATGACCAGAATTTCCAACTCCTCTTCCTCCGGCGTGCCTTCGGGCGCATCCCACAGGGTGCGGATCCTTTGGAGTGCCGCCTGGTAATCTGCTTCCGTATGGATAAGTTTAATGTTCATTTCTTCTAAAGCCTTATAGTACTTCTTACACATTAACTCTTCTTTGCCTTGTTAGAGGTCTTTGATGTTAATTTTATCGTATTCAGCATGAGTGCCTATCCAAAGCACAAATATTCTTTTTGCTCTGAATCCGACCAAAGCTACTAGTCTGTAATCATTTGCTTTGATGTTGAAGACTACCTTGCCATCTGCCACCATTTCAGCACCCGGAAAATCCCGGCGCATTTCGTTTACACTGCCCCATTCGGCTTTTCTAGTTGTCTTAAACCAAGCGGTTAAATAGGGTTTAGCGGCTGCATGTTTTGCATAATATTCGCGGATGGCCTTATAACTGATAACATGCATTTGGCTTAAGTGAATTTACGATAAAAGTAGTTATTTGTAGTCAATTTGACAACAATAGAAAATTTATTCCTTATCCACTGATTACTTCCTCCTGCACTTTTGGGAATTTATACTTCGCATAGCAACTCCAAACAAATTTATACTTACACTACCCGCAGTTAGACTTTCCTAGGTATAACTTGCCTCACTTCAATTATTTACTTGCCTGTTTGCCCGCCGACGGCGATAATTATTGCACCAGCGGCCATGAGCACCGCCCCTAAAATCACCTGCCAGTTCACCTTTTCGTTAAGGAAAAAGAAGGCCAGAACGATGGCAAATACCAGCGACAGCCGTTCCAGTGGCGACACACGCGAGGCATCGGCCAAACTCAGCGCGTAGAAGCCGAGCAACGAGGAGACGCAGGTGATAATACCGGCCAGCACCAAGTAAACCCACACGCGCTTCTCGATATGGGCCACATCCGGCAAGTTACCCTGCCAGGTCACCACGCCCCACGACACAATTAATATCAGCACCGATTGTATGGCAAAGACAAGGCTGGAGTTTACCTGCTTGATACCGGCTTTAGATAAGACCACAACAACGGCTGACGTGACTGCGGCCATTAAAGCAAAAACAATCCACATAAAGTTTTTCATGTAAAGCCGCTTAGGTTATATGCTGACTATTTATAACATCAAAGTTTACAGGTACGGCGCATACTTATCTTATGTTATTGATTGCTAATCCCTGCCCTGGTGTTAAGTATTAATGTTACTTCCGCATAGCCGCAATTGTACCTGGCAAGGTAAAAATCTGCGCTATAAATGGCCAAAAACAGGCAATTAAATGCCATAAAATAAATGAGCCGTTGCTGTGGCATTTCTACAAGCAACGGATCATTTATACTTATTTTAAAATGTCACAGTATTACTGTTTCAGCACTTCCACATCAATGTAACTATCGTTAAACACCGTTTCGGTCGCCTTCACATAATCGCTTTCCGTGGCTTTATAGGGATTGGGCACAAACTTCTGTGGGTTGCGGGCAAACAGCGGAAAAGCGGTGCTTTGTACCTGAATCATCATGCGGTGGCCTTTCTTGAAAGTATGCAGCACGTCCTGCAGGCGCACGTTCACGTCGGTTTTCTGATTCGGAACCAGCGCTTCAGGCTTTTCGAAACTGTTGCGGAAACGTGCCGGCATTATTTCTGAACGCACCATCTGCCAGTAATTGCTCAGGATGATATTTTTGTTCGGCATGTAGTCATTGTTCTCCGTATCCGCCGGATAAACGTCAATCAACTTCACGATAAAGTCTGAATCGGTTCCGGTAGAAGCTATTTTCAGGTGCGACATAATCTCGCCGCCTAAGGTTACGTCCTCATCCAACACATCCGTCTGATACACCAGCACATCCGGGCGTCGGCCTGCAAAACGCTGATCTTCGCTCATGTAGTTATGCGGCGTGAAGCCCATGGTTGTGGTGTTATCCTCGGTATACGGAACCGGTTTGGCAGGATCGCTTGTGTAAGAAACTGAACCGGCCGTAGCAGGTGCGGTCATGCTGATTTTGCCGTCAGCGCCCAGGTATAACTTCTGGTGCGTTGCCGTAGGAACCGGCCACTGGTCAAATGTGTCCCATTCTTTTTTGCCGGTATCAAACATGTAAGCTACCGGCAAGCCGGAGTCTTTACCGCCCTTGTCTTTCAGGAAATGGTTAAAGAATTTTGCTTCGATGTTTTTCTGGTAGAACGTAGCAATGCTGTCACCAAAGTATACATTGCTGTGCATAGTATGGCCTGTTTCGCGCGACCAGCGGCCATGCCCAAAGGGGCCCATTACAATGGTATTATAAGCTCCCGGATCAGTCTGCTTTATCTTTTTAAACATGTCCAGCGGGCCCGACGCGTCTTCTGCATCAAACCAGCCGCCGACAAACATAATGGCCGGTTTTACTTTGCCAAAATGACGTGGTAAGCTGCGCTTCTGCCAGAACTCATCATAGTTAGGGTGATTGATGGTTTCCTGCCAGAAAAAGTTATCGTGGTAATATTTATCCGCATTGGTAAGCGGGCCCATGTCCAGCAGAAACTGGTACCCGTCTTTTGTTTCCGGATGTATGATTTGGTCTGAATACCAGGCTTTGCTGGTTGTATCAGTTTTCTGCACGCCAAAAACAGGGAAAGTGAAGAAATAACTTTCCAGGAAAGCGCCGTTGTGGTGGAAATCATCAAAAAAGAAATCAGAAATGGGCGCCTGCGGAGAAGATGCTTTTAAAGCCGGGTGATCGGACAGAATCCCGGCTGCAGTATAAAATCCCGGATAGGAGATTCCCCACTGGCCGACTTTCCCGTTGTTATCTTCTGCATGTTTCACCAGCCAGTCGATGGTGTCGTAGGTATCAGACGCTTCGTCCACATCTTTTTTGCCTTTTTTGTTGTCGATGATCGGGGTCATGTTCGTCCAGGTGCCTTCGCTTTTATAGCGGCCGCGCACGTCCTGGTACACAAAAATATATCCTTCCTTCATCATCGTTTCTGAGGGGCCCAGGCGCGCAGGCATCTTATCGGCTCCGTAAGGCGCAATGCTATAGCAGGTGCGCTGCATCACAATGGGATATTTCTTCTTCCGGGAGGCGTCTTTGGGCGTATAAATGGAAGTGAACAGCTTTACGCCGTCGCGCATGGAGATGTACACATCTTTTTTTGTGTAATTTTCCTGCGCATAATCGCTTTGTGCCCATGCAGTGTTACAAAAAACAAATGCAAGCAGCACGAGAGAGTATATTCTTTTCATGAAATAGAAGTTATAACCGCAATTTATAAAAAATGACTTCAAAGAAAGACAAGTTACATAAGTATCATAATATATAACATAAAATTCTCCCGCCCGATGATATCAATTTAATCGTAGCCTTTGCTGCCATACCAGGCATCTCTTTGTAGAGACAAACCACGACTGTCCGGGCAAAGTACGCTTGCTAAAGCTACAGCCAAAAATCAAAGAGTAATTTACGCGTCATACTTGCTATATCGGCTTGGACTAAGTCACCGTATCTCCAAACTCATACAACTTGCTGCCGCAGAGTGCCGGCTGTAGACTCTCCTGCTTCAATAGATAAATCAACCGTTTTTCGTACTTTTGGTTTTGGCACGTACAGGCGCTACCTCCTCGTATACCCTTGGCAGGGTTAACTCCAAGGATAGCGCCCAGGATAATATGGAACCGATAAGACTAAATAAATTTATAAGCGATACGGGCACCTGCTCCCGCCGCGAAGCCGATAAGCTGATTGAACAGGGCCGGGTAACGGTAAATGGTAAAATACCCGAAGTAGGCACCAAAGTAACGGTGCATGATAAAATACGGATTGATGGCCAGACGCTGGAATTGAACAGGGAAGCGCCCGTTTACATTGCTCTGAACAAACCTGCCGGCATCACCACAACCACTGATTTGTCACAACGGGACAACATCATCCGTTTTGTAAATTACCCGGAACGCATCTTCCCCATTGGCCGCCTGGACAAGGATTCGGAGGGACTTATATTTCTGACGAATGATGGCGACATCGTAAACAAAATTTTACGGGCGGGCAACAGGCATGAGAAGGAGTACTTGGTTACTGTTGATAAAACTATCACCCCGGATTTTATTAACAAGATGAGTACGGGTGTGGGCATATTGGGCGTACAAACAAAAAAATGTTTTGTGGCGCAGGAAGGGCCAAACCGATTCCGGATTATACTTACACAAGGCATGAACCGCCAAATCAGGCGGATGTGCGAAGCGCTGGGCTATGAGGCACTTACGCTGCAGCGCATCCGCGTTATGAACATAACGCTGGCAAAGCTCCCGCTCGGCCAGTGGCGCAACCTCACTGAAGAAGAGATCAGAATTATACAAAGTATGGTGTCTGGCTCTACCAAAACAGAGGAAGGCTCTGTTAGCCGGAAAAAAGCGGCCGCTTCAGGCACAGGCGCTGCCCAACTAGGTGGCCGTGGCAGTGCTCCAGGTGTGTACAGGTCTGTGAGTAAAACAGGAATAGCGCGGCAGGGTAGCTACAAAAGCAACGCTGGTAAAAGAGAAGAACAAGCTGCCTCCGAATCTAAAGGCGCACGCGGCTCCAGGGGAGCAGCAAAAGGCAACTTAAAAGGTGTACCAGGCAAAAAAAGCGATTTTAAAGGTCCTGCAAGAAGTACAGCTGCACCAGGCAAAGGCTTTAAAGCAAAACCCGGAAGTGCAGCCGGCAACAGAGGCGCAGCAAAAGGCGGTGCCGGAGGTGCAAGAGGTGCCGCTAAAAACAGTTCTGCAGGTGCTTGGGGCAAGCCTGCTGCTACAGGCAGCGTAAGAAAAGGCAGCGCTCCCAAAGGTTCATCCAAACGCTCCCGCTAAGGCAGACATTTCTGAGATTTATACTTAAGAAGAGAGCCAGACAGAAGCTAAAACAGCCTGGTTCTCTTTTTAAAGCTACGATCAGGACACAATTTAATTGATGCTTCAAGCTTTCAACTTGGAGCTGGTTTTAGAGCCAGTTTTCAACTGGCATGGTTCGGTTTGTATAGCTTCGCCAGTTTAAAACCGGCCTCATTTCTACTCCAAGTTGAAAACCTGAAGTATGGGAAACCGGAAAAATAACTAATTTATACTTATGGCCTAATCGAAGCATTTTTTAAGGAATTTACACCTCAGAAAGGGAAGTTTACTCTCGACAAGTAAAGCAGATGAGTTAAATTTGTCATTGTACCGATTGCATTTATACTTTAAAAAGAAGTGAGACGCTGTTTCAAACACCTCACTTCTTTTTTAACTCTTAACTTTAAAGTTTACTCCCAGCGGCCCATTTTTCCGAGTTGGTAATCGCGGAAGGCTTCTTTTATCTCTTCCTCAGTGTTCATCACAAAAGGCCCGTGCGATACGACCGGCTCATTGAATGGATGCGCATGCCCGAAGAGCAACACGGCATCTTCCAGCGCTTCTACCTGTAACTCCTCCCCTTCATTTTCAAACTCTACCAAGGTCAGTTTCTCCGCTGTTTCGCCATTTACCCGCACCGCACCGCGCACTACATAGAAGAAGATATTGTGCTCCGCTGCTACATTGGTGACAAAGCGGCCGCCTTTGTCCATGTCGATACTGGCTATACTGATGTTGCTCAACGAATCGATTGGGCCTTTTACATTGTCCCAGCTGCCGGAAACAACGTGTATCTTCACTTTTCCGTCATCTTCTGTGGCTGTCGGTAGCTGATCTTTTTGCAGGCCCACATACTTAGGCTCCGTCATTTTATACCTGGCGGGCAAATTAAACCACAGCTGCAAAATCTCCAGATCACCTCCTGACTTTTTAAACGCATCCGAAGATATCTCGGCATGAATCAGGCCCGAGCCGGCCGTCATCCACTGAATACCGCCTGCTTCTATCACGCTTTTACCGCCCCCCGTATCCTGATGCATGATATCGCCTTCCAGGATAAAGGTAAGCGTTTCGAAGCCGCGGTGCGGGTGCGGCCCAAACGGAAGGCCGCGATTGTTGGCCTCGTAGTGCTGCGGACCATGATGGTTCAGGAACAAAAAAGGATCAATGTATTCTACCTCACGCCTCGGGATTGCCCGGTAAGTAATTAAATCATCCACCGGGGCATAAATGGCTTTATGCTTCTTTTTAATTTTCCTCATTCCTGAAAACTTATATTTCAGCACAATTTAATGTTTCAGCATCACAGCTGCAAGCTTTTCAATAACAAGCAGGCTTGCTAAAGCCAAGCTATGGCATAAAGCAACTGTTAAGTTGCTGATAATGTTGTGTTACTCCTGCTGAGCAGTTATCCGCCAGATGGTGTTGCCTTCGTCGTCTGCTACCAGCAGCGAGCCATCGGGCAGCACAGCAACTCCTACCGGACGTCCGTATACTTCGCTCTGTTCGGCATCAGCAATAAAGCCTGTCAGGAAATCTTCCGGTTTGCCGGTGGGTTGTCCGTTGCCGAACGGCACGAATGCCACTTTGTAGCCCGAAAAGTCAGAACGGTTCCAGGAGCCGTGTTGTCCCACAAAAGCACCATTTTTATACTTGTCCGGGAAGGTATTGCCATCGTAAAAAGCCAGTCCGAGCGAAGCCGTGTGCGCGCCCATGGGCACGTCGGGTACAATGGCTTTTTTCACCAAATCAGGTCGCTCCCCTAGGCGGCGCGGGTCGATGTTCTGGCCATAGTATGAAAAAGGCCATCCATAAAACGCGCCTTCTTTCACGCTTGTAATATAATCCGGCACCAGCTCATCGCCCAGTTCGTCGCGCTCGTTTACGGCTGCCCAAAGCGTGTTGGTGCCTGGCGCCCAGTCCATGCCTACGGGATTACGCGTGCCGCTGGCGTAAACGCGTTCGCCAGAGCCGTCGGGGTTAATCTCCAATATGTTGGCGCGTCGCTTTTCCTCGTCCATACCATACTCGCCTACGTTACTCGCCGAGCCGACCGACACATATATTTTAGAGCCATCAGCGTTCGGCAGCAGGTTGCGGGTCCAGTGGTGGTTATAACCGCCTGCAGGCAGGCTGAGAATCTTTTCACCATTAGCAGCTAATTTGGTCTGCCCTGTTTTGTAGGGATAACGCATCAGTGCATCGGTATTGCCTACATAAAAATAATCGTTCAGCACCAACATGCCGAATGGCTGGTTCAGCCCGGTCATAAACACTTCGCGCGTTTCCGGTTGCCCGTCGCCGTCTTTATCGCGGAGCAGGGTGATGCGGTTGGCACTTTTTTCCTTGTCGTCGCTTTCAGCCACGAAAATGTCGTTGTTTGGGGCTATATAAATATTTCGGGGATGCTTCAGATCGGTGGCAAACCGGGTTACAGTGAAACCTGCGGGAACTGTTGGTGTTTTTCCGGCGGGCCAGCCAATGGTTTTGCTGCGCTTTTCGTTAGATGCTGTGGTGTCAGGAGCCGGTAAGGTTAAAGTGCCGTTTGTTTCCATTTTTACGGTATCTGCGTCGGGGTTATAGGTAGTGCTACTACTACTTTCGGCGTTGTTCTGCTGCGAGTTACAGCCAGCCATTGTAGCCAAAGCCAGTAAGCTTGCCGTGAGGAGTGTGAAGTTTCTGTAGTTCGTTTTCATGCGTTTGTTAAGCTGGTGTTAGTAAAAGGACATAAGTATTAAGACGTTAGACACAAGACCTTTATGTTAATTTATACTTGATATTCAGACTTTTATGCTTCATGGTAAAATGCATTATTTATTTTGTCCGCTTACTTAAATCGTAATGTTGCAATGGCGCAACATTCATTTTCAACGTGTTATTGCCAAAAACGTTAGGAGGCACATAAAGCTGCAGGTATAAATGGCAGGCGGATGTAGTAAAACAAAAAGGCGTCGCCTGCGGATTATACTTCCGCAGGCGACGCCTTTTCACATGATTAAAGCCTTAAATAGTTTCTTTTAGGTATACTTTCTTCCTGACTTTTTTCCTGTTCTTCTTCAAGCGGTTTAGCCAAAGTATAAACCCCGTAATCGGGAAGGTAAAACCAGCTATACAGGACAGAAACGCGATAATGCGCCCCGGCATTCCGGCAATAGAGCCGACGTGCACCGGGTAAAAGGTGGCACGTACGCGCTGGCCCAGGTTGCGCTCATTATAAAGGTTCTGCCCTATTTTACGGCCCGTATACTGGTCCAGGAACAACTGGTCAGAAGCACGCTCATGCACCGCATTTTTCGGCATGGTAGTAACGGAAAAAGCTGCTTCGGCATCTTCCGGTTTGTTTAAAGTATAATACTCGCCCCCGGGCAACTGCGCTTTTGCCACAGCAAGGGCTTTATCAAAAGAGATGGTTCTGCCTGCTTCCTGTTCTTTAGATTTTGGTGGTTCCGGGCGTATGTTTTCCGTGCCTGTTAAAGTATAAATGCCATTGTTGAACCATTCAAACGACCAGGCCAGCCCCGTAAAGGCGAAGATGAACAGGAAAACAGCAGTGTAAAAACCTACTACTAAATGCAGGTCGTGGTTGATGCGCTTCCAGCCGGCATTCCATTTCAGCTTCAGACGCTGCTTCAGGATTTTCATCTTTTTCGGCCACCAAAGTATAAGCCCTGTCAGGATGATGAACAGAAACAATACCGTGGAAACGCCCACAATCATTTTGCCCAAATCATCCAGCAGCAGCCAGCGGTGCAGCGAAAACATCGTGGAAAAGAATGGCATCCTTCCTTCTGACATCCCTACTATCTGCCCGGTATACGGGTTCAGGAAAGCCTGACTGCCGCCTCCTTTTCCGCCTTTTTTGCCGTGGCCGCCTTTGCCTTTTTCTTTGCCAGGCGCTCCTGCATTCGCGTCAGCTTTCTGCTTTGCTTCTTCCTTTGCGTAATTGAGTTCCACAGTCCGGGTCGGGTCGTCGTATACTTTCATGGATGTGACCTGAGCGCCTGGTATTTGTTGTTGCACCTCCGCCACCAGTTGCTCCAGGGGCACCCGCGTTGCTCCTGCTTCCACCTCATATCGCTCCGGATAAAGCGCCGCCTGAAATTCTTTCTCAAAAACCAGCGCTGCGCCCGTAAGGCAAACAAGCCCTATCACCAGTCCGGCCGCCAGGCTCAGGTATAAGTGGATGCTGCGGAAGAATACTTTCATACTTTATACTTGAAGATGTTGTGCAGACTATAGTTTATAAGCAATGGTAGTGGAAAACATGCGCGGGGCAATCGGGTTGATGCTGTTGTCATCGTGCACGTAATAGCTGCGCTTGTTGAGTAAATTAGATACTTTAAGGCGTAAGGTCAGCCTGTTTAAAGTATACCCGGCGTGGGCATCGAACTGGAAAAAGTCCGGCACCGGCATGGTACGCCAGGTATCGTCCGGTGTCGTCAGGCGTGGATTGCGGCCAGCAATTCTGTCGCCAATATAAAAGCTGCTCAGGCCCAGGTTTAGCCCGTTCCAGGCGGAGCTGCTGCTAAGGGTATAAAACAGGCTGGCGTTGGCTGTGTGCGACGGATTGTAGCGCAGGCGGCTGTTTTCTTCGTAGGTGTTGCTTTTGGTGTAGCGTGTGTCGTTGTAGCTGTAGCCGCCGATAAACGAGAAGCCACGAAAACTCCTGGTTTGCAAATCCAGTTCCACGCCCCGGCTGGTTACCTCGCCCGCCAGTTCTTTTGCAGTTGGCCTGTCGATTGGGGCGGGTAATACGGCCTGCGCCATGTTACTGTTTACGATGCGGTACACGGTCAGGTTGGCGGAAAGCAGACCTTTAAACAAGTCATTCTTAATGCCCGCTTCATACTGATCCACAAAAGATGGGGCCAGGTTATTCCCATTCACATCTATCCCTGAGTTCAGGTTAAAGGAGTTGGCATAGCTCACAAAAACGGATGTAGTTTTAGCAGGCTGGTATACCACCCCGAAGCGCGGCGTAAAAGCATCGTCAGTCTGCTTGTTTTCATTTTCGTCTGTTTGCTGGTAAGTATAACGCACACCGGCCAGCAGCTTTACTTTTTCTGTCAGCGATATTAAATCCTGCACATACATGCCAAATCGGTCAATCGGATTTTCAGTTACTTCTTTTACACTCAGGTCCGGTATATCGCGGCGCGCCTCATACTTGTTCGGGTCAAAAATATTGACGGTGCTATAGTTGAGCAGGCTGTTGAAGGCTGTATTTTCAGTATCATACTTGTCGGCATCGGCACCAAACAGCAGGTTATGCGCTATTTTTCCGGTTGTAAATTTGCCGGTCAGGTCCAGCTGCGCCAGGTAGTAGTTTTCGTTTACTTTGCTTCTGTTGATGTTCACGTTCCAGTCGCCGTTTGGCTGCACCATATTGCCACCGGTGTTAGGGCGCGCGCTGGCAAACAAATCAGAACTATAATCCTGGGCCGAAGCCACACCGCGCAGTTGCCAATTTGGATGAAGTTTGTAAGTGATGGTGGCGGAGGCCGTTTTCTGCTCAGCGGTATAGTTGCTCCATGGCACGCCGATAAAGCGGCTGCGCGGCACATCCGGAATCTGGTAATCAATGGCACCGATGCCATAATCCGGCACACGCTCGTCTTTCAGGTAATCGCCTTCCAGCAGGACTTCAAACTTTTCATTCGGCTTAAAAAGCAAAGAAGGATTGATGTAAAAACGCTCGGACTGTACTTCATCCCGGAAGCTGCCGGCATTTTCGTACGATGTGTTGATGCGGTAGGCTACTTTGTCGCTGTTATTTACAGAACCATATAAATCCACCGAAGGCTTGTAAAAGTTGTAGCTGCCCACGCGCAATGCCACTTCTCCTCCGTTCTCAAACCTTGGTTTTTTGGTTACCAGGTTAATGACGCCGCCTGCAGCTACATTGCCGAATAAAATGGCATTGCTTCCTTTCAAAACTTCCACACGCTCCAGCGCCGATATTTCTGGCATGATGCCGTTGTTGAAGCGGTAACCGTTCTTAAAGGTATTGCTGCTGCCAAAGTTAAACCCACGGCCAGCCAGTTCCTCCTGGTAGCCACCGGAATTACCCATCTGGTACACGCCGTTTACATTTTGCAGCACATCGCTCAGCCGCAACGACTGGCTGCGTTCTATCACCTCTGCGTTTATTGTTACCACACTTTGCGGCAAATCCATAGGCTTTATAGCGATTTTGCCAATGGAAGTTGGCTGCTCGTTTAAAGTCTGGTAGCCGGTTACCA
>Ga0210040_10001360_pt1 | contig 37386 bp, 24 predicted proteins | sample CryGeyCG12114_NA_FD_185462 | JGI IMG/M metagenome (GOLD analysis project Ga0210040, IMG submission 185462) | Groundwater microbial communities from aquifer - Crystal Geyser CG19_WC_8/21/14_NA (SPAdes) (version 2) | ecosystem: Environmental > Aquatic > Deep subsurface > Groundwater | place: USA... | reverse complement strand
TAGTATGCAAATCCATGTTATAAGCTGCCACCGTAGATTCGAACTTCGCTGGTGCGCCCCGTAAAATCACCACTATTTTACCGGCAGCATTTATACCTGCATAATCATCGTAGCCCAGCTCAGGTGCGCTGATGCCGTATCCAGCAAAAACAAGCGATGCCTGCACGGCCACTTCCGGCTCCTGCGGGTTTGGGTAGATAACGTACTCCTGCCCGTCGCTTAGGTTTGCGATGTGGCCCAGGCTGTCCTGGCTGTGCATCGCAGTTTGGGCACCTGTTACAGCTTTGCGCAGCTTCACGGCTTGCAGGTACGTGTTATTTTCTCCGGCGGGCTGCACGCCCAGCTCCTGAAACTGGTTCACTACATAATCTACCGCTATCTGGTAGCCTGCAGTGCCGGGTTTACGGCCCAGCAACTTATCATCTGCCAGGTACCGGATGTGTGCTTCTATATCTTTGGGGGCCACTTTACGCAGTGCCGTGGCTACTTTTTTATTTACCTGCAGCGTTTGGGGCAGGGCGTGCTGCGATACAAGTATAAAACACAGGCAGAGCAGCAGGTTTGCAGTTTTCATAAAGAAAATTTTGTGAATGTGCTGATAATTTGGTTGTGCTGATGTGTTAATTCGCGCATCAGCAATGTATCATACATAAAGCATATATACTTAATTTTGTCAGCTGTTCATAGATTTCAAGTAGCAAGACAGCATTAGCTTTATATTTTTGATGATCGTTGATTCAATTTAATATTGCTGGAACCAGGATTTTATACTTTAAAAGTCTTGTGTCCAGCGTCTTGCTACTTGTGTCCTTTTTATTTACAGGGATTTTTTCAAATATACGCCCAAAGATTAATGTCATGCGCTTATGCCAAACAAATTTCTGGCTGCTACTGGCGCTGCTGGATGCTTTTAGGTACAGATGTAACTTTGGCTCGGTAACCCGTATATATGTACTTACATTGATTTCGCTGCGGCCTGGTACAGCAACCGGAGCAAACAGTGCGGATATGCTTTTAATTTTTATAATATACCCCAAAATAAAACGATATGGCAATGACAAAATGGACAGTGGACCCTGCTCACAGCGAGATTCAGTTTAAAGTGAAGCACCTGATGATCACAACGGTTACAGGATATTTTCAGAAGTTTAACCTGGAGGTAGAAACCGAGGATGAGGATTTTGAAAATTTCTCTCAACTCACTTTTACAGCCGATATAAACTCTATCAACACCAACAACGAACAGCGCGACACGCACCTGCGCTCAGCTGATTTTTTTGATGCCGAAAATCATGCAGAATTGCGCTTTGAAGGCAAGAGCTATGAGAAAGTGAGCGACGACGAAGCCAAAGTGCAGGGCGACCTGACTATCCGGGGCATTACGAAACCGGTAACGGTAAAAGTGGAGTTTGGCGGTATGGTTGTAGATCCGTATGGCCAGACGAAAGCAGGTTTTACTGTAGATGGCAAGATAAGCAGAAAAGAATTTGGCCTGACCTGGAATGCTGTAACCGAGGCAGGAAGTGTAGTGGTAAGCGACGAAATAAAGCTTCACTCCGAGATTCAGCTCATCAAGCAAGCATAGCAATTTTCTGAAATAGTGTGAGGCCGGTTGATATTCAACCGGCCTTTTTCTTAGTGAGTAATATGGTTAGGCGCATCCTGTTTTATCTGATTATTGCTGTAGGCGTACTATGCGTTTTTCTTACTTTATTATCGCTTCTATATAACACCCGGTTCTGGTTCCTGAAAGTAATCGATTTTCCGAGAGAGCAGACACTGGTAGCCTGTTTGATCTGTCTGGTCGCTTTTGTTGCGATAAACCGCCGCTGGGTTACTTCGGCTGTGCTTTTGGTGCTCGGCCTGATTGCTGCCGCGGCGCTGCTGGCCAGTATTATACTTCCATACACGCCGTTCTGGCCTAAAGCGGCCCCGGATGCCGGCACAGCAGCAGCTAGCCGTGCAAACACTGTCAGCTTGGTGGTGGCCAATGTGTTGATGAAGAACAGGAATGCAGATGGTTTTCTGCATATTGTGGATGAGGCCAACCCGGATATGGTGCTGGCTATGGAGACCAATAAATGGTGGGCCGGCCACTTAGAATCCCTGAAGGAGCGCTACCCTTATACTATTTTATACCCCCTGGATAACACCTACGGCATGCTGCTGTACTCTAAGTTGCCATACATCCGGTTCCTGGAGCACGACAGCGTGCCTTCTTTTCAGGTGGAGGCTAAATTGCCCGGCGGCTCGTGGTTTATACTTCATGCGGTGCACCCGGTGCCGCCCGTACCCAGCCCATACCCTGATAATATCAGGAAAGAAGGTCAAAAAGAAGTGGTGCTGTTGAAAATAGGAGAGATGGTGGCAGCGCACGTAGCCCCAACCGTAATAGCCGGCGATTTTAATGATGTGGCGTGGTCCAGCACATCCAGGCTGTTCGGACAAAAAAGCAAACTGAATGATGTGCGGGTGGGCAGGGGTTTCTATAATTCTTTTAATGCGCATTCCTTCATCATGCGCTGGCCCTTGGATCAGATCTACGTCTCCAGCCACTTTCGCGTACTGGAACTAAAAAGGTTGTCTAAGTATGGTTCCGACCACTTTCCGATGTATGTGCAACTGGTGCTGCAGCCGCCAGCTGGTGACTAAGTAAAAGTATAAAAGTTGAGGGTTTAAGCAGCAGAGGAGGCGTTAAAGTCGTTTAGCGTCTGCAATTTACTGATGGTCTGATCGGAACTGCTCCGGCGTTTGGCCCGCATGCTTTTTGAAAAAACGGGAGAAGTAAGAGTTATCAAAGTATCCGAGTTCGGCTGCCACCTGGGTAATGGTAAGAGAGGAGTGCACCAGCAATCTTTGCGCTTCCAGCACCACACGGCTCTGTATCAGTTCCTTAATAGTTTTGCCAATCGTGCGCTTGCTGCTTTCATTCAGCTGCTTTGCCGTAACGTGCAGCTGTTCGGCATAAAAAGAAACCGGCTGGTGCGCCTTGTAATGCCGGTCAATCAGGTTTTCCAGATTCTGCAACTGCAAGAGCTCCCCGGAAGATGCCTGATCTTCTGGGTTTTGTGCATGGTACATGCGCGTGAGCAGAATAAGCAGAATATCCAGATAATTACGGATAATATCTTCTTTCCTGAGTTGCTTGCCTACATGCTCCCGCGCCATACTTCTGATAATTTCTGATAGCTGTACCTCTTCTGCCTCCGTAACCTGCAGCAACGGCCGGTGCAGCAGCGCATTAAAGAAGGGGAAACTATAAAGCTTATTTTGCGGATGCCCCCACAAATAAAATTCCGATGTGAAGAAAATGATATAACCGTCAGCATCAGGGGTAAGTTGCCAGCTGTGCACTTGCCCCGGGCTCAGAAAGTATACTATTCGTAGTTGAACGGTGTAGGTTTTAAAATCGATAGTATGAGTACCGGAGCCGCTGGTAAGCAGCAGCACAATGTAGAAATTATGCTTGTGCGGCTTTTGTATAAACTGATGTTCCCGGAGATGATTTGCAAAATAATTAAGATAAAAGTATTGCTCGCGGCGGGTTTGCGCGTCGAAATCCTGTATCCGGAAAATGGGCAAATGTTTGTTCGGCATGCCTGGCTAGCTGTTAGGCTGCCAATATACAATACAGCGGGCCAACTTTCAGCCAAAGTGTACGGATGCTTCTTCCACCAGGGCAAATCGGATAGCTGGTTTAAGCAAGCATGAGGCTAAACTGGTATACCCGAAAGTGCTATACTATACATGCAAAGCTGAAGAATGGCATATGTACTTTCGAAGGTGATGTCTTATAGCATGATACTTGTGCCCTTCTGTTTTACATTTCCTGAAAACACAGGTTTATACTTGAGGCGGCCCCTTGTAGCCAATAAAAAAGTTTATCCAGATGGCCCTTGACAGCCGGAATATTACGGGCAGCAAAACAATAAGCATGATTGTAAGCGACAGAATCAGGGCCAGCATGGTAACTTCTTCCATCAGCAAACTAAGCCCTAACCATATAGCCAGCACAATGGCCGTGGTAAGACCGTAGCTTACAAACATAGCGCCGTAGTAGTACCCTGGCTCGGGTTCAAACACCTGCCCACAATAAGGGCAGGCTGTGTTCATATCCGAAAACTTGCTGATATTGTACAACGTGCCTTTCGGAAATAAATCGCCTTCGTGGCATCGCGGGCATTTCATGTTCACAACGCTGTAGAGTCTGCTCTCTTTCCAACTCATCTTGTTTAAATCTTTAGCCGGTTTATACTGCAAATTTAAAGTATAACTATACTTCACTTACGGGACAAAACAGACAAAGTATAGCACAAATCAGAAGGCACTTTACCTGTAGCGTAATGGCAGGAGCAAGAAGGCGGCCGACGCATTTTCAAGTTATCCTACATGTACATCTTCATCGCCGAGCACATCCCGCACATAAAGCATTTTAACGAGCACAATCATCATGGCAATGATGGGCGTAGCCAGAATTAGGCCGAGCGCGCCGGAAAAAACCCCCAGCAGCAACTGCGCCGATATTATGAGAGCGGGCGGCATCTCGATCATCTTTTTCTGTACCATCGGCGTGAGCAAGTTACTCTCTACTAACTGAATACCCATATAAAGCAACACCACGTATAGCGCCTGTTGCGGTCCTTCGAGCAGCGCAATAAGTACTGCAGGCACCAGCGCTATAATAGGGCCGAAATTAGGTATGAACGACACGAGGCCGGCGATGACGCCAAGCGCAAGCGCCATCGGAATGCCTAGCAGCGATAGCCCTATAGAGGTCATCACCCCCACCACGGCCATCGAAAAAAGTTTGCCCAGTATCCATTTGTAAAGTGTAGAGCCGATATGATCCAACACTTCTCTGGCCCGCTCCCGCCTGGGTATCGGGAATAGTATAACAATGCCCTGCCGGTATGTTTTAGGATTAACGGTTACAAAGATGGCGATAAAAAGAACGACGTAAATATTGGCCAGGATGCCAAAAGTGCTCGATAATATCCCGAGACTTTTCTGGAGCCACCCGTTGTTGCCTTCCATTAGATTAGAAGGCGTCGGTATCTCACCCACCAGTTTTTGCCCCCATTTATACTGCTGTACCTGTTGCTCCAGCCCGGCAATCGCCTTCGGCAACTCCTCGCTTAGATTGCTTATCTGTTCCGAAACCTGCGGGGCCAGCAGCCACCAAACAACACCTATCAATGCCAGAAACAGGATAATTACCAAACCCAGCGACCAGCTAACTGGGATGCTGGTGCGCTTATGCAGGGCGTGTGCAGTGCCTCTGAAAAAAATAGCAATGAGCACGCTGGCAAACACCAGCAGCAGCACACTGTTAAAAGTATAATAAACGAAAATAACCAGCAGCAGCAATACCAGCGTGATGCCGACTGCTTTGAGTACTTTGCGGTAAAAAGGTTCTTTTGTATTTGAGTCTGATGGAATGTTGTGAGGTGTATAATCCGCCATAAAGATGGGTTACTGATAAGTAAAAAGTAAGTAATATGTAGGCAAAGCGGCGGGCAGCAGCTACACCAAAGGCATAACAACGGCTGCGGCTGTTGTTAAAGTTATACTATAAATGCTGCGTTAAAGTTGGAGCTACCACCAGGTACAAGTACTTGTAAGGCTAATGCCGCTGGAAGACTATACTATACTGTCTCCCGTCTTTAAAATTTCGGGAGTGGATACATGCGCAATCATAACTAACAAAAGCCTGTTTCTCGTAGGTAACACATAAAAAAGCAAATACATGGAACAGCAGGCTATCATAGGCATCGACATCGGGACGACTAGCACCAAAGTGGTGGCTTTTGATGCCAGCGGCAAAACCTTGTTTTATCACGCCACAGAATACCCCATCCTCAGTCCGCAGCCTGAATATGCCGAGCAGGATCCAGAGGAGGTTTTTGAGGCGGTGCTTACAGCGCTCAAAGCCGTGACGGGGCAGCTTTCTGAGAGTAGTTATACTTTGGCAGGCGTTAGCTTCAGCAGCGCCATGCACAGCGTAATAGCCGTAAGCGCAGCAGGCGAGCCGCTCACCAACAGCATTATATGGGCCGATACCCGAAGTCAGAAAGAGGCAGCCAGACTAAAGCAAAGTACTCTGGGCCACACAATTTACCTGCAAACCGGTACGCCGCTGCATCCTATGTCGCCGCTGCCCAAACTGTGCTGGCTGCGCGATCACGAACCGGAGATTTTCCGGCAGGCCTATAAGTTCATCGGCATCAAAGAATATGTATTGTTCCGGCTGTTTGGGGTATATAAAGTTGATTATTCGATTGCCTCAGCTACCGGCCTGTTTGATATTTTCTCCTTACAATGGCACACCGAAGCACTTAAAGTTGCCGGTATTACGGCAAGCCAACTGCCGGAACCTGTGGTGCCCACCTATGTATTCAGGAATTTACGACCTACATATGCCGATCTGCTGAACATACCTGCCACGATGCCTTTTGTAATTGGGGCAAGTGATGGGTGCTTGGCCAATCTTGGCGCCAATGCCGTGCACCCGGGCGATGCAGTGGTTACAATCGGTACCAGCGGTGCCGTGCGTATAATGGCACACAAGCCTGCTACCGACCTGCAGGAGCGGATATTCAGTTATATACTTACTCCCGATCATTTTGTGCTGGGCGGTGCCGTGAACAACGGCGGCGTGGTGCTGCGCTGGTTCCGCGATAATTTTTACGAGCCCGAAGCAGCGAGTACAGCACCCGGAACTGACATGTATGCGCTGTTATGTGCCAAAGCCGCCGCCATACCTGCCGGCGCAGACGGACTGCTGTTTCTGCCATACCTGTTGGGTGAGCGAGCGCCCATCTGGGATGCTTCGGCTCGCGCCTGCTTTATCGGAGTGCATTATACCCACACCCGCGAACATTTTTTGCGCGCCCTGATGGAAGGCGTAATTTTTGGCGTGTATAGCGTAGGCAGGGCACTGGAGCAAACCACCGGACCTGTTTCTGCCATATATGCCAACGGCGGGTTCTCGCGCTGCAGTACGTGGGTGCAGATGCTTGCTGATGTTTTTAACAAGCAAGTCCATCTTACCGAAACTGCCGAAGGCTCGGCGCTGGGCGCGGCCATTATGGGGATGTATGCCCTCGGAATAATCGAAAAGCTGGAGGACGCGGGAAAGATGACCACTATCCAAAAAACTTTTGTGCCTGATCCGGCCACGCATCAGCACTATATGCAAAGTTATGCCGTATTTGAGACCCTTTACCCCAAGCTGAAAGACAGCTTCAGCCAGATCTACGGCTACTAAGGTTCAGTTGTAAGTGTTTTGGATCGGTTTAGCACGATTCTAAGGAAACCAATAGGATTAATCGTGCAGTTATTTTCCCGAATACAGCCATTATAGGCATGTATTATGTGCTGCATATCAGAAGAAGCCAATGAAGTATAAACAAAACTACAAGACAGATATTTTCTATAAACATCAGCATTTAAAAACATTTAGCAATTTATCCAGCAGCTGGACGTGCTTCTGTATTTTTATAGATATAGGAATCAAGCCATAGGTTTTTTACATTGAGTGCGCAACACTCAAAAAACTTGTCGCCATGTCGCTCTTGATCGTTATTCTCGGGGTACTTGCCCTGCTGCTGCTTATCCTGGTTTTCAAGCTGAATGCTTTTATTGCGCTGGTGCTGGTGGCTTTGGGCGTAGGGGTGGCCGAGGGGATGCCCGTGGGCGAGGCGCTGGCTTCGGTTCAGAAAGGTATAGGCGATACCTTGGGATCGCTGGCGCTTATACTTGGTTTCGGGGCGATGCTGGGCAACCTGGTATCAGAGAGCGGCGCGGCGCAACGTATCACCTATGGCCTCATCAAGCGCTTTGGCATCGGCAATTTGCAGTGGGCCATGGTGCTGACAGGCTTTGTGGTAGGCCTGCCCATGTTTTACAATGCCGGCTTTGTTATACTGGTTCCGCTGGTGTTTGCCGTGGCTGCCTCTGCCCGGATGTCGCTCTTGTATGTCGGCGTGCCGATGGCTGCTGCTTTGTCGGTAACGCATGGTTTTCTGCCGCCTCACCCGGGGCCAACAGCAATTGCGGTTATATTTGGTGCTGATATTACGCGGACGCTGCTGTACGGCCTCGTCCTGGCTGTGCCTGCCATTATTGTTGCCGGGCCACTTTTCAGCCGCACACTCAGCAGGTATAAAACCTCACCTCCCGAAAATCTATTTAAACTGCGTGAGCTTACCGAAGCGGAAATGCCCGGCTATGGCGTGAGCATGTTTACGGCCCTGGTGCCCATTGCCCTGATGACGATGGCGGCTGTGCTCAGCCTGATTCTGCCTGCTGGCTCCGGCTTAAGGCAATTCTTCGGCTTTATCGGTGATCCGGTGATGGCGCTGCTTCTTTCGGTGCTGGTAGCTATCTATACTTTAGGGCTGAGGCGGGGCAGAACTATGGCAGAAATTATGAAAGTAATGACCGATGCCGTTGCCAGCATCGCCATGATCCTGCTTATTATAGGAGCAGGCGGCGCGCTGAAGCAGGTGCTGGTAGATTCCGGCGTCGGCTCCGACATTACAGCATTGGTAAGTGGCACCAACCTGTCGCCGTTGTTTCTGGCCTGGCTGATAACGGCTCTGCTGCGCGTATGCCTGGGCTCTGCTACGGTGGCGGCCATTACGGGAGCGGGCATTGTGGTGCCGCTGTTGGCAGGAACAGGCGTGAGCCCAGAGTTAATGGTGCTGTCGGTGGGGGCGGGCAGCCTGATGTTTTCGCATGTAAACGACCCCGGTTTCTGGATGTTTAAGGAATACTTTGGCCTCACACTCCTGCAGACCATAGCCACCTGGTCTATCATGGAAACCATCATATCGGTGATGGGGCTGCTGGGAGTGCTACTGCTGGAGCCGATTATTTAAAAAGCAGCTTGCAGCAAATTCTACGGATGGGGTGAAGAAAACGGGCACATGGCTGTGGAGCTGCATCAGCATTTTTCAACAGCCAGATACAAATAATAAGATATAAAATCTATGGGTTTATACTTTGCCATCAGCTTTTATACTTGGTGATAAACCATTTGAACAACATTCCCATTTCAATTTAATCTGTCATCTGCTCAGGATGCGTCTGCAGGTATTTCTTCACAACCGGACACGAAGCTTGAATTTTATACCCGTTCTGGCGGGCATAGCGCAATCCTTCTTCTATCAGTTTCTGAGCTATTCCTTTTCCCCGGGCAGATTCCGGTACATAAGTATGGGTAAAGTCCAGCATACCCGCAGCCGGAAGACTATAGGCCAGTTCGGCTTCTTCCTCGCCCAGCACTACTGTAAACTGCTGGTATTTTTTCTCGTGTATAATGTTGATTTCCATACTTGTCTGGGTAGTGTGATGATAATAATGGAGGCAGGTATAGTATAAATAACATTGCAACTGCCTGGCTCTCTAAGTATAACAGGAATACTTTAAGCAGGCTGCAGATAAGTATAAATATGCACTGGTTTCGATGATGTTTCTGGTGCGTGCCCGAAACTATAATTATGGATGAAGCGCCGCCGAGTAGAAAGTAGTACGTATAAGTAGCCAGGCATCAGACAAAAGAATTTCAAGGTATAAGATATTGGCTTTGAGCTGCCTGTGCCTGAATTAATGATAATCAAAGTCTAACATTGCTTTTGTCTCATTACTTAATAGAGACGAAAGCCGTACCTTTGCAGCTTTTCTAAACTAATGACGCGTAAACAATATATCACCATTATACTAATTTTAGGTGCGCTTGCCACTATCAGTCCGTTTTCTATCGACATGTACCTGCCGGGCTTTCCGGCTATTGCCCGTGATCTGCATACTACTATTGCGCGGGTACAGCTCTCGCTAACCAGCTATCTGATTGGTATATCGGCCGGGCAGCTATTTTACGGGCCGCTGCTGGATAGATTTGGTCGTAAGATGCCGTTGTACCTGGGGCTGATTATCTATATTATTGCCTCGTTGGGCTGTGCGCTTACGCAATCGGCAGATGCTCTGATAATGATGCGTTTTTTACAGGCAGTTGGTGGTTGTGCTGGTATGGTAGCGGCACAGGCACTGGTGCGCGATCTATTCCCGGTGAATAAAACGGCACAGGCATTCTCGTTGCTGACGCTTGTTATTGCGGTGTCTCCGATGGTGGCGCCCACAGTGGGCGGCTACGTAACGGCGGCTTTTGGCTGGCACTCCATTTTTATTATACTGGCGGTTATTACAGGCCTGATTTTGCTGGGCGTATTTTTTGTGCTGCCAGAGGGTAAAAGCGCAGATGCAAGTATTTCGCTGCGGCCAAAACCTGTGCTGAGTAACTTTTTTACAGTGTTGAAGCAGCCGCAGTTTTTAATTTATACTTTAGCCGGCGGTATTGCCACGGCTGCGCCGTTTGCTTATATCGCGGGTTCGCCGGATGTGTTTATGAACATCTATAAAGTAAGCGAGCAAGAGTATGGCTGGATTTTCGCTTTTCTGGCCTTTGCCATGATTGGCTCCACGCAGCTAAACCACATACTGCTGAAAAAATTTAGGAGCGAACAAATTATCCAGGTAACCATGTATTACCAAACGGCGGTGGGTATACTGCTGGTGGTGGGGGCCTGGTATGGCTGGTACGGCAAGTATAGCCTGATTGTCCTGCTCTTTATTTTCCTTACGGGGCAGGGGCTTACCAACCCTAATGCTTCGGCGCTCTCGCTGGCGCCATTTACCAAACATGCTGGTAGCGCCTCTGCATTAATGGGCAGCTTCCGGATGGCAATAGGTGGCTTGGTTTCTGCTGCGGTAAGTGTGCTGCACAATAATACGATTTTACCTATGGTAGTGGTAATGGCTCTTTGCGCGGTAGCAGGGCTGCTTATACTATACATTGGTAACACAGCTATGCGCTACAAAGCCGACAAAAAATCAGTCGGAGATGATACCTCAGTGCTGATTTAGTCGTTTGAGTGTAGCGTTGAGTTGCACTTTACTTTTGAAAATCATAAAACTGCTATTTATAGGCCAAACCGCTTTGGAACATCTACTGTAAAAATTTGCGACAATCGTATGCACCCTGAACTTGCCAAGAGGCTAGACATAAAAGATGTAGAAACTTTTGAGAAGTCATCAGATTTATTCGAATTGCCACATATTAGGCTGCTAATGCATAATTGAAGTTGTTTTATCTGAGGTTGTCAGGCACCTAATAATGCCTGACGAATATATTTATATAAGAAATTGTAACTTTTTATTCGCAAAATCATATACAGGTAATCAAAATAATTGGATGAAGTGATAAACATGGTTTTGTTGGGAAGATTACAGCTTATCGACCGGCAATAATTTATACATCCTGCTTAGCTTTGTTAGCAAATAACTGTGGATGAGGTTAGACCTATAACAGGGATTTGATCAGAATAAGGTTTATCAATTGCAGAAGTGAATGAATACATTGAAAAAAGAATCAACTTTTAGCCTTCAGTTTTTACTTGCCTTTCACAGAAGAAGGACAATCATTTTACTACTTATATTTACCGTGCTTGTGGTTACCGTAATTGCCGCTGTCAATTCAGGGCCTTATGTTATTTCGTCTACCCCACAAGACGGCGCCACGCATGTTAATGTCAACACAACCAGCATTGCTGCTAATAGTTTATACGTACCTGAAGAGTCTGACTATCTGGGTGGAGTAAACAATGCCACGATAAGCCACAAAACAGTGAAACTGCAGAAACTATTGAAAGGGGCGAAAATTGACGTACTGGGGGTGGTGCAAGGTTCTGGTGGGGGAGACGTTATTAGTTTTTCGCCTACATATCCGCTGGAGCCAAACACAAAGTATAAATTTACGATAACGAGTGGTGTAAAATCATACAGCGGTGCTTCGTTTGCACCCTACGAGGCCATTTTTCAAACAGCTGCCGCCAAAACAGAAAACACCGGAAACCTACATGTTGCTTTCACAAAAGTGCCCATTCCCGGAACGCAGCACAAGTGGTATACAACGATGACATTTGGGCCTGACGGTAAGTTTTATGCCCTGCGGCTGGATGGTACGGTGGAGCGTTTTAAGGTAAACCACACCAATGGAATGCTAAGCGGGCAGGAAGAAATTAAAACGCTGATAAATAAGTATGGTGAGCGATCGGCCATTGGCCTGGCTTTCGATCCGGCGTCTACGGCCGATAATTTGATTGCGTATGTTTCCCATAGCTCCGCAGGCTTGGGGAAATCGCCTAAGTTTGACAGCAACATATCGCGGCTTAGCGGGCCAGCCCTGGGGAAGGAGCAGTTAATTATAACAAAACTTCCGCGTTCCAACAAAGATCACCTGGTAAATAGCATGGTATTTGGCCCCGACAGTGCTTTATACTTCTCGCAGGGAAGCAACACATCAATGGGAGCTTATGATAGTTTCTGGCAGCGCGAGGAAAGTCTGCTATCTGCTACCGTGCTGCGGCTGGATCTGAAGAAGCTGAACACAATGAAACTGCCGTTAAATGTGCAGACCACAACTAATCAGCAATTTATAAATAATGCGCCTGCAGATGATATACGCATGGCTGATGGCACCTATAATCCTTATGGCGCCAACGCACCACTGACTATCTATGCCTCCGGCATACGGAATGCTTTCGATTTGGTGTGGCACAGCAACGGGCAGTTATATATACCAGCCAACGGCTCTGCGGCAGGTGGCAACACACCGGCCTCAGTGGCAGGTACCCGCCGCCCTAATGGCACGTTGTATAGTGGTCCTAAGATACCGGCTACATCAAGTGTGGTAGTGCAGAGCCGCTGGATACTTCGTAAACTTTTCCGCTTAAGTTTGGTAAGTGCTCTGTTCCCATCGGTAAACGCTACTGTACAAAACGACTGGCTGTTTCGCGTCAATCCGCTAAAGCCTGTAGGATATTTTGGGCATCCCAATCCGCTTAGGGGCGAGTATGTTGTCAATAGGGGATATACCGACAATTTAAAGTATTCGCCGACCGTAATTCCAGATGCCAACTACCGGGGTAGCGCGTACAATTTTGGTTTAAACAAATCGCCGGACGGAGTTTTAGAGTATAAGAGTGATGCCTTCGGCGGAGCATTAAAGGGCAAATTGCTTGTATGCCGGTTTAGCGGTGGCGGTGATATTATTATTCTCGAGCCAGGCGCGATGACAAAAGATCCAAACGTTACCTCAGCCAGCAGCAATGATAGTGTTTACGATATTGTGCGGGCGGCAACAGGCATGGGCTCAAAGGTAATAGCTGGTATGTCAGGCTTTGCCAATCCGTTGGACATTGTAGAGGACGTAAAAACCGGCAACCTATATGTAAGTGAATTTAACAGGCAGGACGATCCAGCAAAAACTGCTCAAATAACTCTGTTGCGTGTTAAAGAGATATCCGTGCCTGAAACAATTGTGGCACAGAAGCAAAAAAATCAGTAAGGTAGGTGCCATCCAGACAAGAAAGCAGATCGTATGATAATAATTAATTCTGCCACTAAGCTGAAGTATAATATCTAAAAAATATAATATATAATTTGAAACCAAATATTTTTATTTATAGTATGATTAACTTAAAATCCTTTAATATGAAAAATGTAAATCTCCTTACCCTGCTATTAGTAGCACTTGTCTTTAACCTTTCGTCTTGTAATAACGACGAGGACGAACCAACACCGATATCTGCCAAAACAGAATTTCTTACAGCTTCCAAATGGAAGATCTCTAAAATAGATTTTAACGGGGTAGACGTTTCTGATGAATCGAAATATCCTGACATTGCGGAAGTTAAAAGTACTCAAATCAAGTTTAACAAAGACGGTACTTATACACAAACAAGGACTGACGGCACTGAAACCGGCACATGGAAATTTACAGACAGCGAAACTCATTTGCTGTTTGGCCCTAACCCATCAGACCAGCACGACTGGGAATTAGTGGAGCTGAATGATAATTCCTTTATAGGAAATACCACTTTTACGTATGAAGACGGTCCAATAGATGTGCGGGTAGAGTTGGTACACGCACAGTAATAAAACTTTATTTTATACGCATAAACAGCAAAGCCTTGATTATTATCAGGGCTTTGCTGTTTATAAAATCTTTGGAATTGGTAAATTCTGAAATTTACTATGCCTTATGTTTGATACGATAAAAAAATCTGCTAAAAAGAAGCTACGCAGCCTTATAAGGGCTTTTAGAGGCAAAAGAGAAGAGGAGAAAGAGTTTTCTAAACGCATAAAGTATAGGCATGCTGCCTTCTGGGAACCAGCAGATGCCGAAACTGTCCGGAATACGAACATGGATGCTTCTGATGCGCCGGAGAAATGGAAAGATGTAGAAAACTGGCAGCGTAAACTTAGCAACAAACATAACTCAAGAGAGTTTGCCAGAATGCATGACTGTAGAGTTCCTGAGTTATACTGGCGGGGCAGAGACTGCAGCCAGATAGATTTCGGCAGCTTGCCCGCACAATATGTTATCCGGCCTACTATCGGGCACTCCTGCAACTCTGTTTTCCTGATGGATAACGGAATGAATTTAATGGATGGGCAAACTTATTCCAATGCGCAAATCACCAAAACCCTAAACAAGGCTTTATCTAAAAACCGACACATGCAGTTTTTAATGGAAGAGTTTGTAAGAACAGAGAAAAGTGAATATAAAATTCCGGACGATTATAAGTTTTATATGTTTAACGGAAAGCTTTCTTTTGTGCAGGTGATTAACAGATTAAACGTGAAAGAAGGGTTTACGAGCTTTTATGACAAAGAATGGAATCTTCTGGAAAACATAAATTCTATTTATAAACAAGCAGCAGACCTGCAGGAAAAGCCCAAGTGCTTTGATGAAATGTATGATTTTGCTGTAAACCTGAGCAAGTCCTATGAAATCTTTGTTAGAGTAGACTTTTATGCTACAGATAAAGGCGCTGTTTTCGGAGAGTTTACACCTACACCAGGTCTGGGAGCTGCATTCACATCTTTTGGCGATAAGCTGCTGGTAGACCATTGGGATAAGTTTTGCAAAGGAATGGTCTAATAAATTTATAGCTTTTGCATCTCCTGCCAAATAAGTATCAGCTACTTTCTCAGTAATAAGTTTATACTTTCAGATATGCCGTCTTTTTAGCGGCTCCAGCAGATAAACCAAGCCATTAATTTTGATTTCATAAATGGTGGCAAGTTGCATGCCCAGCTTTCCCTGCGGAAAACCTTCGCGCTGAAACCACTCAAGGTAAGATACAGGCAAATCGCAGAGCGTAGTGCCTTTATACTTGCCAAAAGGCATTTTTGCCTTTACAAGCTCGGTTAAGATAGCAGGATCCGGCTGAGATGATTCTGGCATACTTTAAGATCTTTTGTTGATGGTAAAAAGGCTGGCACATTGATAAATAAGAATATAGCAATAAAACTGATATGTCTGCTAGCGCCATAGTATGTATAGGTAGATAGCAAGCTGAAAACCAATAATTTACTTTATAAGTCTGATAAGCAGCTTGCAGTGCTTAGCGGGCAAGTATAAGTTTTTATCACAGCAAGTATGAAAGTGACCTTTTACGCTTTCGTCATTTCAATATGGTCGATGCCGTCCTCATCATATACTTCACCGGACTGCTCAAAGCCAAAGAGCTCATAAAATTTTTTTGCGTAAACTTGCGCTCCAATCTTGATGGGACCTGTGCCATAAAGGCGATAGCATGCTGCAATGGCCGTATTTAATAATATTTTACCTACACCGGTGCCACGCACATGGGGGCTGGTTACGATGCGGCCAATAGATACGGCATCGGGATAAGAAAGTCCATAAGGTACCAGCCGGGCAGTAGCAATAAGCAAATCTTTGTTATATAGCAGCATATGGGCACATTGCTGATCTTTATTGTCCTGGTCCAGAAATATACAAGTTTGTTCTACTACAAATACTTCGCTCCTGAGGCGCAGCATATCATATACCTGGTAGGGAGTCAGCGCATCAAATGCCTTACATATTTCTGTCAGGGCCATGTATAATCCGGGTATAAACTTTCAGGGATGTAGAGGATATAAAAATTAAGTATAGTGATCATGCGTTACTTGTTAAAAAGCCTCCGGTTACTACACCGGAGGCTTTTTAACAAGTAACGCTTCTTACTGCGACCATCCGGTCGGCTCCCGGTCCCAGCGGTGCTGCTTCAATTCTGTCAGCAGATCTGATGGCAGACCATTGCCGTCACTGGCTCCAAGATTAGATGCTACGTGATGCGCTTTGCGCATGCCTGGTATGGTGGTGCTGATGTTTGGATTGCTCAGAATAAAACGCAAGGCCATTTCAGCCATTGTCATACCTGGCGGCACCAGCGGCTTTAGCTGGTCAGCATGATCTACGCTGGCGTTCAGGTTTTCGGGTACAAAGTAGGTGCTGCGCCAATCGTCTTCCGGGAAAGTGGTTGATTTAGTAAAATTACCTGTCAGCGTGCCTTCATCAAACGGAACGCGGGCTATGATGCCAATATCCAGCTTTTCGCAGAGCGGGAACAGCGCATCTTCCGGTGCCTGATCAAAAATGTTATAGATAACCTGCACAGCGCTAATGTGGCCTGTGCGAAGCGTATTAAGTACATTTTCGGGTTCCCAACGGTTTACACTAACGCCCATGTGCTGAATCTTACCATCAGCTTTTAACTTTTCCACGGCCTGTTGCCACTCATCGTTATTTGCCCAACTATCTTCCCATACATGAAATTGCTGCAGGTCAATGGTTTCTACACCCAGGTTTTTGAGGCTCTTCTCTGTGTACGCAATAATATGATCAGCCGGAAAGCAATCTGTTAGTTTATACTCCGACCTGGAAGGCCATTTCATGTTTTTGGGTGGAATCTTAGTGGCTGCATACAGCCGCTTGTCGGGGTGGCGCTTTAGCAAGCGACCCAAAATCTGCTCGCTCAGGCCGGCACCATATCCCCATGCTGTGTCAAAAAAATTACAGCCCCCTTCCACAGCTACATCGAGCGAGCGATCTGATTGTGTTTCGTCAGAGCCTGTCCAACCTGCCATTCCCCACATCCCATACCCGATTTCACTCACCTGCCAGCTCGTGCGGCCAAATTTTCTATATTCCATAATTGATATTAAAGTATAATAATGGCTAACAGCAGGTTATTCTTTACCTTTCTTTTTCTCCTGCTTTTCAACTCTTTTCTCTTTTACTGTTTTAGCAGGCTTTTTCTTGGCCTCTTTTTTTGCGTCTTGTGATTTGCCCATAACGGTTTAGTTTAAGTTTTAGAAAGCAATATAATCATTTACACGTACTGCTTTGTCATTTTTTTGTTCAGCATAAGTATAGCAGGCGTGTGAAATGCTCAAGTACCAGTTGCTGTACACCAAGCTTTAAAAATACTAAATGTTGGTCATAAATCCAGCAATGAAAAATTGATAAGCAGGATACAATTTAACACTTTCTCTGCTCTTCACTTATCTATCGTCTTGCATGATGGGGTCTGTAGAAGTAACATTTTTTAAGTATAGCAATGCTGCTATTTTGTATCATACTTTTTTGCTGTAATAGCCTATACATGTGAGCGTTGAAAAGGGTATTGATCTATGAGAAGCATCTCTTTTAGCCTTTTAAGTAATTATAAAATTTAGTGCATTTAAGGCAGCATAGCTTTGCATTAAACTATATACAATCGTCGGTTGTTGTCTGGCAGAAGATTATAAATTTGGTACAGTTATCATTACACTATAGCCAGGTATTTTTAATGTATCTTTCAGTCTACAAAACGGCTCTACTTTGGAAGTAGTTTTAACCACAGAACATAAAACCGCACCATGAAATTTGATATCAATGATTTTATTGATCGACTCAGACGGCAGGCACTCACAAAACAAGAGGCAGGAACAAGAATTTATGAAGAAATTAGACTGGCAGAGAACACAAAGGTAGGTTTCCTTGATCAGGCAGAGGAAAATCCTGATTTTTATATACTTATCAGCAAGGAGGCAGACCAATATATTACCCGCCTGAAGGTGATACACAATAAGATTTCGCCTACGCCAACAGCGCTGGATCAGGAAATGTATCAGGGGGAGCAACAAACTATTGACTTGGTGATGGAGCTTATCAGGGAAATAGAAGCACAGACGCGTACTATTTAAGTATAATATAGCGGAGGCTTTAGTTGAGGATTATCTACCCTTTTCCCAGTTATAAAACAGCAAGAGCTGTTACACCGCCTGTTCTATTAATGTTTGAAACAGATAGTCCATACACTTGGTACTATATTAATATAAACGCCCTGCAGAAATTTTATCTGCAGGGCGTTTATATTAATATAGTACCAAGTGTATGGACTACTAAACTTATGTTTTATTCTATTATCAGTTTGGCCTGTTCATCACCGGATGCGGCCTGGGCCTTTATGATATACATACCTGCACTCATTTGCCGGGTTATCGGCATTTCGGTAGTAGCGATTCCCTGTGCATCGGTTACGACAGTCTTGGCCTGCATTAACTGTCCTAAAGCATCGTACATGGTGATAGTTACCGGTTCCTTTTCGCCAAAGTGGTATAGCTCAATATACACCTTGCTGCTTTGGGTGTTAGGATTAGGATAAACCTTCAGGCGATAATTATCTTGTATCGTTTCGTTGGTTGCAGCCGCCTTGGCCAAATCAGCTTTTTCGGCTGTAAGAACAGTTGCTGAGTCAATGCCTGCTGCGTCAGATGTATCCTCGTAAACAATACCCAAGCCTTCCAGGTCTACTTCTATTTCCTGGTTCTTTTTCTTTTTATGGCTGGTTACCGCAAGCTTTGCTTTTTTCTTTCCTTTAGATGATGGGGTAAAGGCGACATTAAAAGTAACGGAGCTGTTTTTCTTTATCTTAATACTTTTATTAGGTTTGGCATTAGGTGCTCCTATCATTTTAAATTCGCCGGCATCTGCTCCGACAACGTCAATTCCTTCAACACTCAGGGTGCCCCTGCCGGTGTTGGCTATTGTAACGGCATGATAAGTAAGTTCAGCTTCGGTAGAACCAACTACTTCGGTAGCCGAAATCACGGCTGGGTAAGCTGAAGCAAAACCTTCAATATCTGATGGCTCGCTTACCCTTAGCAAGGTTATCTGCGCCTCTCTGGTAGTATTGTCATTCCAGTTAAACTCGATAACATAGAGGTTGCCTGTTTGTACATCCTCAACAATATCCAGCGGATTAATAAAGCCCGACATGCCTACCAAACCATTGGTGCCCGCGCCGGTTTGTGCCTGCACAATGTTGTATACATTGTCGTCGCTGCTAGCCGAGGTGATAGCAGGACTTTTTACCATTGAGCCAGGCTCCATCACAATAATATCGCCACCGCCGCTAAAACGGCACACCAGTAATTTGCCCTTCAATGCTCCGTCAAAGGCACCGCTCTTATACTCAAGCGCACCATTTGGTGATTTATTGGTTTCAAAGTTATAGGCGTTGCCCCGATAATTCGAGTCCGAACCCAGGTTGGATGGATACTTCGGATTATCTGCGTATCCCCGGTTAGCTACATACTCGCCCCGCATCGGATTTGGGTGGCCATAGTAGCCCACCGATTTGAGCGGATTGATACGGAACAGCCAGTCGTTTTGCACTTTTATACCTGAAGTGGCGGCAATAGTCGGGCCGTTGTAAGTGGTGCCGTTTGGCCGTCGGGTGCCCGCTACCGAAGCCGGGGAGTTGCCGCCAGCCGCAGAGCCATTGGCTGGCACATAAAGCTGCCCGTTGCTGTGCCACACCAAATCAAAGGCGTTGCGCACGCCCGAAGCGTAAATGGTGAGGGGCGAACTGGAGGCATAAGGATTATAAGTGCCATCAGGCATGCGCATAGAACTACCCGAAGCATTGTTGATAGTGCTCTGGTTTGAAGTTGTTTTGACATCCAGCGGCAGTGTTACGTTGCTAAGCTTTTTCATGTCCAGCCGAAGCACCGCACCTGACAACAAGCTCTCATAGCGTTGCCAGGAACCATCGTAATTACCCATCGAGCTGTTGCTGCCCTGTGTAAAATATAAGGCGCCATCAGGTCCAAAAGCCAGGCTGTTGACCAGGTGGTCTTTAGCTGAACGGGGCAGCTTGGTAACCAGCAGTTGCTCCTTATCCAGGTTTGCACCACTTAACCGCGAGATGTTGCCGTCAAACTCGGGCGCAGATTCCAGGCCGGAAGAACAGTGGGAGACATAGGCAATCAGGTTACTGGCTGTAGATGCCGGGTCAAAAACCAGTCCTACCGCAGAACGGTTGCCATACTTGTTAACGACGGTGTTGATAAACTGCTGTCCGCTGAGGGTGCCATTGGTATGGTTGATGGTAAAACGCTCCAGCCTGCCATCCAGGCGCAGGGCGTACAGCTTACCATCAGGGCCGATCGTGAGCGAAGTATACTTCTTGTTCTGCGTACCGGGAATGGAGACTTTGGTGAATTCAACAGCCATAGGATCAGATGTCTCGATGGCGTCACCGGTGGTAAAGGCCGCTTCGTAGGGTTTAAAGGCTGCGCCACTATAGGACTTCACGCCATCTGTTACCATAAATTTATACTTGGTTTTCGCCTCCAGGGCAAAAGTAGGCGAGAAAGTAATGGCATCACCGCCGCCTGTGCCCTGCACCACGCCCAATACCTCAGTAGTGGTAGTACCCAGTTTTAATAGCTTGACAGTAGAACTGGTAATGGTGGAATTATCTACGCCGCCTTTGTAACCTGCCACTTCAGGCACATATAAGTCGTTGGCAGCGACGCTGGACGTGTTTATGCTGACATTGGTAGCACCGTTGGCTGGCGACGAAGAAATGACGTATGGTTGGGGAGAAGTGACAGTAACTTTAACAGTAACTTTCCCGCTGGTATACCCTGAAGCAGCAGCACTAACCGTTGCTGTATAAGTGCCTGTCGGCAAGTTTCGGGCAGCAGCATAATTAAAGGTGACATTCGGTTCTGTTGCGGCATGCGTAGCATCAAAACTCAGCCAGCCTGTGCCACCACTGCTGTAAACAGCAGACAAAGTATACTGCAAAGCAGTCTGGTTTAAGGAATTGCTCAGGTCCAGAGAAAAAGTATTAACTGTGCTGGTGCTTCCTTTTTCAAGAGCCAGCTCCTGCGCATTTGCCGACCAATAGGTATAAGCACCATTGGTAACTGGAACGATACGAGCCGAGTTGATCTTGGTATTCGTGCCGCCATCTGCATTAATGGTAAGGAGACCATCGGAAACTGTAACCCGCACGGTAGCGGTCTTAAATCTGGTTGAAGTGCCTGCAGAGCCGCTGGGTTTAAAACTAGCTATAGCCTGCACCCCTTCTACGTTTATGCTGTGGCTTTCAGGGAAAGGAAATATACCGGCATCGCCGGCAGTAACTGTTACATCATAAAGACCATTTTGTACTTTTGCTTCCCAGTATCCTTCTGCTTTGGTTCCATTAAAGGTGCCCGTAATTATATTAGCCTGCATGTGCATCAATGTAGCCAGCAGCACATCTGAAGGTGTGCCCCGATTACGGCCATTGCCTGGCACGTTGCCTCCTACTGATATATTTAAGAGGCTGCCGTCGGAACGTTTTTTCCAGCCATAGGTCAGGTTGTTGCCCTGATAGGTGCCGGTGCGCAGGCCAAAAGGCTGGCCATAGTCCCGCACCCAGCCTGTAGGCGGCACAGTTGCCGGATCCTGAAAGTTGACCAGGATCGTTTGCTGGGTAACAGTTGAGGTTTGATTTACTACTGTAAAGGAGATTGTTTTAGCCGTACCGGCCGTGCCGCCACCGCTGCCAAGGGTATAAGGCGTAGCTTTTAAAGTATAGCTGCCGGCATCTGGTGTCCAGGCGCCATCATCGCCCATCAGGTCGTATGGCCCCTGCGACTCGGTTACACTGTTGCTTTCGGTGCCGCTCAGGCTAAATACCACGCTGCCTACTTTTGTTGGGCTGGTATTGGCCCGGATGTTCAGGTTTTTTGTTGGCAACACTGCCAAATCTAGCGTGCTGCCATTAGTAAGCGTTTGGATGCTCTTTTTTGTGTCAGCATTGTATAAAGTAAGGCTCGTTACCTGCTGGGTAACAGTTGCGCTTTGATTCACTACTGTAAAAGAGATGGTTTTAGCCGTACCGGCCGTGCCGCCACCGCTGCCAAGGGTATAAGGCGTAGCTTTTAAAGTATAACTGCCCACTGCCGGAACCCATGCATTATAGGTGCCGCTGTTATCCCCGAACAAAGCATAAGGGGAGATATTTTCAGTTACATTCTTGGCTAGTTTACCACTTAAAGCAATCTTGACACTACCTAGTTTAACCGGATTGGTATTAATCCGGATGTTGAGGTTCTTGGTGGGCAACGTAGCAAGATTAAGCGTTGCGCCGCTTGTTATTGTTTGTATGTCCTTCTGTGTGTCAGCATTCACCAAGGTAAAGCTCGTTACCTGCTGAGCGAGGGGAGCCACCATATCGTTGGCACCCAATGTATTGCTTTCTTCACTTAAGCGGTTACCCATAGGTGCCGTATCCAGTGCATAAGCCTGCAGGTTAAGTATGAAACTAATAAGCAGTAGTGCCGGTCCTTTGCGAATTAGCGAAACCGGAAAATGAAGATATGAAGCGTAAATATTTTTCATTTGTAATAGCTTGGTTGAATTTAGGGAGCACAGGTCAGGAAAGTTATCCAAAGCCAGTGCCAGCGGATGCGTTAGATTTGAATACAAAGTTTACGACTTTACGGTCTTTCTTTGATGGGGAGAGTATTCTTGCAGAAAAAATCTGACACTTTAAGACATAAGGAAATTCCGGTATACTATAATTAAAATATAGCTTTTTGGAAGTTATGGCGCTTCCTTATGAGGTTTAAATAAAAGTAAAACTATACCATCGCAATTTTCCCAGGTTTTAAAGTTATTATTAAATCCATTAATAAAAGCATGAGGTTCTCCCTGAATAGGTGTCGTTTAAGAGCCAGGGACTTATAGGTGTGCACGAAGGTCTTAATTTATATTTTCTTCTACGTTAATAAAATTACTTTTATTCAAAAAAATCGTATTAAAAATATAAAAAATATTTGCAAATATTCTATTGATGTTCTTTAAATAATTGCATAAGTTGGTGTAATAAACAAAATCCTATGGCGATGACCTTATTAATTTAGTAACTGTTCTTATTCTTGTAGTAACTGAAATGAAAGTTTAGCTATTTTTACGGAAAGAATGGTAGCAACAGATGATAGTGAAAAGCTTGTATAAGCAAGAACGGCATTGTGGCGATGTGTTATATTAATGGTAGGACTATGAACGAAATAAGTTTTGCCACTTGTACACCTAGTTTCATATAACTGTCAGATAGCCAAGTGTAAATATTGCATATTTTGTAAACTCCTAACCTGTAGTGATGCTTTAGCAGAGATTATACTTGTTAGCAAAAAAAAGTACTGTAGCGTGAGGAAGTCACAGAAATATAGCTTGTATGTTGATCAGATTCTTTACCTCGACCGGTTATACATTATCGAAGTGCTATAAGAGGAGGATTTGGAATAAGGAAGAACTTTCTGGCCTATAAAAGGTCTCTGAGCAGGAAGTCGATTTATTTACTTACCTTAAATAAGTATAAATTTATATCTTTGATTTTATTTTAACACTTATATATATAATTATGGAAATACATTTATTCTTCCCAACTAGGCAGGACAAAAAAGTTGGACTAGTTCTTCTGCTTGTATTCCTCCTTTATGCGCCGTCAAAGCTTTTTGCTCAGTCTGATTCGCTTATTTTTGGTGATGATTTCAACCGCGATTCTCTAGGTGCTGATTGGCAGGCAAGCGCCACATGGTCTACAGTAGATAGTATGGCCACAAATTATATCGACGGAACCGGCGGGACTTTAAGAACCACACGCTATTTTGCTGCAGATTCTTATGTAATAGAAACTGCAGCAAAAGGCTTTACAAACGACTACTGGCGCCAGTTTCGTATTGTTTTCGGGCAAAAGAGCCTGGTTAGTGATAGTGCCTATGTGGTTAGCTATACTCCCGATGCCGGCGGACAATTTGCTTTATCACGCGCTACAGACAATATATATTTTCCGCAGCTTCTGGATGAAACTATTATTTATCCGGATTTGGATTCTCTTCAGCTTTACAAATTTAAAATCGCAAAGTATAAAAGCGGCTTAATTCAAGTATTTATAGATAAAGGCGAGGGCTACAGTACCGTGCCGGTTTTAGAAGCAATAGATTCTACTTACCAGCAGCTGGGGCACTTTGGATGGCAGGAAGATACACAGACAGCGGCAGAAAGCTTTTATGTAGATTGGTTTAAAGTTTGGAATACGCAGGTTGAGAAACCTGCCACAGGAGAAAAACCGGCAGAAGACGATCTGGTTACGCAGGTATCTGCATCCAGCGGAGCAGCTTATCAGGTAACAAAGCTAAATGTTGGCGTGGCGGGGTTTGTTGACCGGAACTATACTATTACCTCCGTTCCTGCTTATCTGCAAGGCGCTTCTCTGATACAAACTGCCATGAACGACAAAGCAGACACTGCCAGTTCTTTTCTGACAATGTTTATCAAGAAAGACGCTATAGTATATATAGCTTATGATCCGAGAGGAAAACAAAAGCCGGCGTGGCTTGCAAGCTGGAGAAAAACGAATGACACCCTCGGGATTTCTGACCCAAGTTCAAGCTACCTGGAGATATACAGCAAGGTAGTACAATACGGGCAAGTATACCCACGGCCATTTATACTAGGCGGTAACCTGCAAATACCGGCTGGCGGATCGGAAATGAACTACCTGGTAGCCGTGATTGAAAAGCCCTTAAACAGCAAGCTGGAAGCGGAAGACGCTACATTAAATGGCGCAGTAGTAGCAACCGATCATAAAGGATATAGCGGCACCGGGTTCGTAGATTTCGTCAATCCAACAGATGATTACATTGAATGGTCTGTAAACACGGCTGTTCCGGGGTATTATAGTTTAGGCATTAATTTTTCTAACGGCCTCGGGAATATCCGTCCGGTTCAAATAACAGTAGATGAAAAATCTGTGGTGACGTATCCATTTTCTGGTACCTACAGTTGGGAAAGCTGGGCCTTCTACAGCGGCCCGAGTGTATACCTTGCCAAAGGTACACATAAAATAAGGGCTACTGCCGCAGGCGCTAGCGGGCCGAACCTTGATTTCCTGAGCCTTAACTATGTTGCTGCACCTGTGGAGGCAAATCTGGCAATTTTAGGTTCTGAGGCAGTTGAAAGCAACAGCAAATACAGCAGAACTTCTGATGAAGAGTCTATTGCTTTCCCCAATCCTTTTGGAGAAAGTACAACCATTTCTTATTCTTTAAAAGATAAAATGCCGGTTTATTTAACTGTTTACAATATGCAAGGCCAGAAGGCCAGTATTTTAGTAGATGAAATACAGGAACCTGGAGAGCATAATGTAATATTTAAAGCAAATTCGCTTAAAAAGGGGCTCTATATTTATCAGTTAAAAACAGGAAATAGTTTGCGTGTTGGCAAGTTATTAAAGCAGTAGCCGCAAGTATAGAAATTTACATAAAATAATAAAAGCTCCTGCATAGCGGGAGCTTTTATTATTTTATGCATTCGCAGTACCTGCCGGCACTAGCAAACTGCTGATAAAACACGCGCTGCATTGCTGTTTTATGCCTGCAAAGCCGCTGTTGATTGATAATCCAAGTAAGAAATAGCGGGCAAGAGAAGGAGGGCGTCCAGGTCTGCAACTTCCGGCCATACTATCAAAACCGGGTTATAGGCAAAATTTGTAGTGCATAATGTTCTTACCTATGCCATTGTTAAAGTATAAAGGGCGTAAATATAAGTTATACTTAGGATTATTGGCGAAATCTACAGAATTTGTAAACTTCGTTTAAGGATTTATACTTGCGGAATGTATGGTCCGCTAGACAAAGCAAAATTTATCCTATAAATTTCATTTTAAAATAATATGGCACTTTCTTCAACTTCCTCTATTCTTGCTACGCTCCGGAACAAGCATACTGCTATAAACTGGCAACAACTCCTGACTGATATTATCGGAGCTTATGATTGTTCTACCGGAACTATTCACATTCTGGACAAAGATACACAATTGCTTAAACTACAGGCGCAGCAGGGTATACCGCCATTCCTGTTACCAAAGATGGCTGCTATACCTATAGGCAAAGGCATGGCTGGTATTGCTGCCGAGCGCAAGCAGCCTGTGGAGATGTGTAACCTCCAGACGGACGAATCGGGAGTGGCGCGGCCTGCGGCAAAGGAAACCAAGGTAGAAGGTTCTATCGCTGTTCCGATGCTGCTTGATGGCGAACTTTACGGCACGCTTGGAATAGCAAAACCCGTTCCCTACGATTTTACGGAAGAGGAAACAAAGGATTTGATGAAAATCGGAGAGGAGATGAGCCGCTATATTCAGGCAAATCCGACGCTGGCCGCATAACCTTTACAGCCAGAAAATACATAGTATAACTTTTGCTGCTTCTGCAGCAAAAGTTATACTATTAAAACATTAGGTTTGAGCAAGCTATTGAATCAGCAGCCTATAAAATGCTTTGCCGGAGGAGGCATTTGCTTTAACAACATACAGGCCTTTTTTATAGGCTGCGATAGTTAAGACGGCCGAGGCTTTTCCATCATTATCCGTTACAAGGGTTTTGGAGTAAATTTCTCTTCCCACCACATCATACAGCATGATTGTTACTTCTTCTCTGCTGGCAAAGTGCTCCACCACAACCTGCGCTTCTTCCTCCGTTGTAGGGTTCGGATATACCTGCACCAGCCTTGCTTTTGCTTCTACCCCAGGTGGAATGCCGGTAACATTTTCGCTGGTGCTGTCTGTAAATATCTCCAGACCGGCTATCGCCACACGATCTGCGCTAGGATTAAACTTAATGTTCAATATCCTGTCTGTCACGTTTACCTCAAAATCTTTGACTAAAGCTGTTCTGTAACCTACCTCTTTATAAATATCAAAGTTGGCCAGCCGCAGTTCATCTTCGATGGTAATATCAAATAATCTTGCTGCCTCCGCAGACCAGTAATTCTCCACAAAATGCATGCGCACAATATATCGACCATCATTTATCGGAATCTCATACCGCGTTTCAGCCAGATTTTTTGCAGCGGACAGGTATGTTTGGTATAGCACATCATCGTCTGTTGCGGCAACAGGAGTCGTTACAACCTGTTTGTCTAGTTTAATAGAGCCTTTGCGGTAATCTCTGTCGGCTTCCCATACTTTGCCGCCAATAGTTATACTTTGATCTGCGGCACCCTTGATACGCTTTACAAGCACAATAGTAGAATCAGCGTCTCTTGCTACACCATAAAGCAGGATGCGGAGCGGCGAATCTGAACTATTATAATGTATCAGCAAGGCTGCATTTTTTATGCCCCGGCTAAGAGGATTGAAATCTACCGTTACATCAGTAGTTGCCTGCACAGCCAGCGTAGTAGTAGCTGGCATAGACGCTGTAAACTCATTTTGGCCAGGGCCGACAATCTCTACACTTTTAATTTGAATAGCGGGATCGCTGCTGCCGTCGTCATAAGTTTTGCCTTGGCTACTTAAGCTTATCGTTAGCTTTTCGCTGTTGTTTACCATTACAGAATCAAAATAAAGTGCAGAAGGATCTGCTGTAAGCTCTGAATAATAAGCTGTACCTTTTTCCGGCCTTATATTACGTATAAAATATACATTATCCTGATAATCATAGTTTGTGTAGGGGTTGCCGAGATAATCGCTTCCAACAATATAGGCATTTGGTATAATATTACCAATGGCATCTATAGCCCTCCAGATACGCATACCTATTTTATCTTGAGAGTTTCTGGTCCTGTCAGAATAGGCCGCACCTGATCTGATACCGAAAGCTCCGGTAGGGTTGAAAGTGCCTTGTGCAAGTTTGGTGAGGTCGTTACTCTTTCTAGGCAGCAGCGACTGTCCGTCTAAGTTATCATGCGTAAATAACGACTTCAACGGCTCATTCGGATAGTACCATTCGAAATTCTCTACATCGTTGCAACAACCATGGTAGGCAGCCATCTGAATCACTTCAACAGGCTTGCTCTCATCAACTCTGACAAAGAAAGACGATAGAATTTCATCAGAGCCCAGAACAATAGATTCGCCGTTGTTAGAGCCGTCGTCGTGGTTATAGCCGGTATTGGTTTTAAAGCCAAAGGCATTAATAATATCCTGTGCCCAAGGCTCATTTACATCTTCTCCTTCTTTTTGCCACAGGCCGTGTAAGTGCACCTTTTTGATAGGAGCCTGTTCATCATTAGATGCAATGTAGAGGGTGTCATGGAGCACTTTAATGCGATTGCCCTGATCTCTGGCAGTAAATTCTATCGTTAAACTTATAGCTGAACCAGCTTTAACAGTAATTGGTAATGATGTCGAACTATAGTCCGAACTTCCCAACTGGTCAATCTTCCAGGCGCTGGTGTTAGACAACGATAAATCATTGATAATAAGTGCGCCAGTGCCCTTGTTGCTGACCTTGAGCTTCACCTTGTTATGGTTCTGGTTTAAAGGCGTGCCGTTGCGGTGCCAAGGTATCTGGATGTTTGAAAAAGCAAGGTGATCGGGTGCAGGAAATTTATCTTGGTTTTCTACTACCATGTAAGGATTGGCTGCTGCTTGAGGTATGCCCTTATAAGTGGTAGCATTGGAGCCACCGGTATAATACAGGTTTCCTCCTAAAAAACCAGCTACCCCGGAATAACGCGCTGCCGGCAGCGACGTAAGATTTCCCCAGGTATTTGTAGCCGGAGTATAGGCAGAAACCATACTTGTCCGGTGGCCGTGGCTGGTTTCTCCGCCCAATACCAGCAGGCGATCATTTGCCACAATTATAGAAGAAGAGATATGTCCCCGCCCATTTGTGCCCTCGGGCGCCGGCAAATCGGCCATCTTTGTCCAGCTATCTGTAGCCGGGTCATACCTGTGTACATCTTTCTTAGTGGTTAGTTTGCTGTCATGCCCGGTCTGGCCGCCAATATAATAGATCATCCCCTCAAAAACAGCCGAACCGGCGTGTTGCCGGGGCGTAGGTAAAGCAGCCAGTGTTTCCCAGCCGGCATCAAGATTGTTTAGATCCAGGACATAATGATCGCCCAGGTCCTTGGTGCGTGCTGCATTGGTGCCGCTGATGTGGTGGAGCTTACCATCAAGATATTCCAGCTGTCCGGCTGCAACTACAATCGGCAGGTCAGGCAGCCGGCTATACTTGTTCTCTGCCACGTTATATTTCCATACCTCTTTGGTACCAAAAATCTGCCCTGATCCTTCGGCGTTGGAAGTATAGCCGCCCGCAAAATAAATATCTGTTCCATCGTTAGTGAATCCGGCGTGTGTAACACCGCCATACTTGGTGCCATTCATAGGCGGCATAGGCGCAATGGATTTCCACGTGTTGGCAGCTGGGTCGTATACATAAGCCCGGCTGGTAGGAGTAAAAACAGATTTCTGGCTATCAAAACCGCCGAAACTATATAGTTTGCCATTTACCACTTCGCCCTGCGCTTCGCTAACACTGTAGGGCTGGCTGGCTGCGGTGCTCCAGCTAATATCGCTGAAATCGGCTACATTTAAACCTGCTACACGAATGTTCTTAAAAGAGGATTGCAGAAAGTTTATTGTCATTAGTTTAGCCAGAGCCGGTTGTACAACTGTGCCGGTAACAGCTTTTATTGTACCTGCCCAGCTTGCTTTGCCTGCGTAAGCCTGGAAATTAAGTAGCAGTCCAGCCAATAATGCGAGAGACCACTTATAATGCACTGAATATAATGATTGCATTCTAAAGTATAAATATTTTGTCATTAGATATGTATTTTCAACTAGTATACGAATTCCTCCTGATTAGAGCCGAAATATTTTGCCAGCAGGTACAGCGTTTGCTGCAGCGTGTTGTATTTTATTGGGCTACCGGCTCTGCTTTTAAAGTGAGAATAATGCACAGGTGGTATGGGCAACTACAGACAATAAATGGTGAATTTAAGGGATACTATTATTAACTAAGGGCTACTATTCTTATGCGGTTTAAGATTTTGAAAACCCGAACAGGGCTCTGCCAATTAGAAATCATGCGGCCCTTACGGCTCAACGACACGTGATCCGGTTACAGGTCAGAATACGGCCAATACTAGTTTTAGTGTTGGCGAAAATGGACAGCAGTGTCCATAAAGGGCGATACCGTTACAATTAAAGTATGTTAAAACAGATTTGGAATTGATTTTCGGGGCCGGACCAAACTTTAGGCAATGCTGCTTTTAAGTATAAACACTTTTCTGATTGATACATTTTCGGAACAATGCTATAAAGTTGAAAGTCAACTATAGCGTAAAATAATAATTGGATTGCCTTTAAATGATTGTGCAACCGGCTTTTGTGACTCATTACGCCGTTGATAAAAATTTAAAAGTATTGGAATGCTCTGAAATGCTATTTTGCTCTTAATGCCTACATTTGAAAAAACAAACAGGTATGAGCAATACAAAGATTTTATTTTGGTCAATAACCGTGGCGCTGGGCGGATTTCTGTTTGGCTTTGACACCGCTGTTATTTCGGGTGCCGAAAAATCCATTCAGGAAGTATGGAACCTGAGCGTATTCGAACATGGCTTAACGGTAGCTATCGCCTTAATTGGAACTGTAGTTGGTTCGCTGACAGGAGGCATACCGTCAGACAAATTTGGACGCAAGAATACGCTCTACGGAATAGCCGTTCTTTATTTATTGTCCTCGCTTGGTACAGCCCTGGCGCCTGAATGGATTACCTTTCTCATCTTCCGTTTTTTGGGAGGCATTGGTGTCGGCGTCTCTTCTGTAGCGGCACCGCTCTATATCTCAGAAATATCTCCTGCAAAATCCAGAGGCAGGCTGGTGGCGCTGTTCCAGTTCAACATCGTGTTCGGTATTTTGATTGCTTATCTTTCCAATTACCTTTTCGCAGGTATAGGCGAGCATGATTGGCGATGGATGCTGGGCGTGCAGGCATTCCCCTCGCTTATCTTTTTAGTGGCTATATTTTTTGTGCCGGAAAGTCCGAGGTGGTTGCTGCTTAAAAGGCCAAATAAGATTGACAACGCCAGGAAAACCCTGCAAATCGCTAACCCGGACGCAAACATAAGCCAAATGGTAAATGACATTATGTTGTCTGGGCAGGAAAGGGATGCCGATGGCAGAAAAGCATCTCTGTTCTCTAAAAAATACTCCTTACCCATTACGCTGGCTGTTCTGTTTGCGTTCTTTAACCAGATGTCGGGCATCAACGCCATTATTTATTACGCGCCCCGCATTTTCGAAATGGTTGGCCTTGGGCAGGAGTCTGCTTTGTTGTCCTCGGCAGGTATAGGCCTGGTAAACTTCCTCTTCACATTGCTGGCTATGAACGTGATAGACAGGTTTGGGCGCCGCACCCTTATGCTCATTGGTTCTGTTGGTCTGATTATAACATTAGGTTTGGTAGCCAGATCATTTTACATGAAAGAGTTTAACGGTATAGAAGTGCCGGTTTACCTGTTCGTATACATTGCCTTTTTTGCCTTTTCGCAAGGAGCCGTTATCTGGGTGTTCATTTCCGAAATTTTTCCTAACCAGGTGCGGGCTTCAGGGCAGGCATTGGGCAGTTTTACGCATTGGATAATGGCTGCAATTATCGCCTTCAGCTTTCCGTATGTTTCAGAAACCCTGGGCGGCGGTAACACCTTCCTGATTTTTACCTGCATGATGATTTTGCAGTTGATTTTTGTATGGCGCCTGATGCCGGAAACCAAGGGTACTTCTCTGGAGAAGATTGAAGAAAATGTAGTCTTCTACTAAGCAAAAATCAGTATGCATCATAAAATAATCTGTTTCGGAGAAACGCTGTGGGATATTTTGCCGAGCGGGAAAATGCCAGGCGGCGCACCCATGAATGTAGCTATTCATTTAACCTATAGTGGCTTCGCACCGCTTGTCATCAGCCGGATAGGCAACGACGATCCCGGCAAAGAACTGTTACGCTTTCTGCAAGAAAAAAAAGTTTCCACCCAATGGATTCAGATCGGGGAGACTTATTTAACAGGAGTAGTGAAGGCTGACATCTCTGACAAAAATGAAGTAATTTACAAGATTGTAGAGCCAGCTGCCTGGGATTATATAGCGTATGACGAACAGGTGGCAAAGCTCGTGGCAGTAAGTGATGTTTTTATATACGGGAGCCTGGCCGCCAGAAATCCGACATCGCGGAAAACGCTGTTACGATATCTGAAACTGGCTAAGTTTAAGGTAATAGATGTGAACCTGCGGCCACCTTACTATAACCAGGAGCGCATAGAGGTTTTACTTGATTTTGCTGATACAGCGAAGATGAATGACCAGGAACTGGAGGAAATTTCAGGATGGTTTGGCTGGGAGGGCAACGAACAGGAGCAGATGCAGGCGCTAAAGCAATACTTTAAACTACAGCTACTTCTTGTTACGCGTGGCGAAAAGGGGGCAGCAGTATTAGCAGAAACTGGTTACCAGGAGCACAAAGGCTATAAGGTAAAAGTGGAGGATACTATAGGTAGCGGTGATGCATTTCTGGCTACATTCCTGAAGAATTACCTGCAGCAGGAGCCTATACAAAAAGCTTTGGCCAACGCTTGCCTGATGGGAGCATATGTTGCCGCCCAAAAAGGTGCCACACCCCAGATTGACTTATCTAAGTTTGAAAGCTTACCTTCGGCCCTCTAGTTTGCCACAGCAAAATTTACCTGTTTTGCAACCCGAAGCAGGTCTGGGCAATTTGATTTATACTTAGCCGGCTTCCTTTGCTAGTATCAGATATAGCATTTAACTAGCCCGGCAAGTATAGATTATATAGATGGTGACAGAGCCTATCGGAAAAGCTTCAGCAAAGAAAACTATTAAATTCCCCTCCTTTTTTAAGGAGGGGTTAGGGGTGGTTTTTATGATTTGCTCTTTGATAAGTTCTGTCGCTGGCTATAGGTGAATTATATTTTTATGAATAAAATTATGATCCGCTTTTAAAATTGTTTGGATTGTAAGTGACACGTTACCGGTATAGTGCATTATATAGCACCTCTATAGGGTGCAGTGCTTTGCGGCCGGTGCCATCGTGTATTTGGTGGCGGCAACTGGTGCCGGGCGCTGCAATAATTACCTCTTCCGGTTGCTGCCGAACTGTCGGAAACAGCACCAGCTCACCTACCTGCATGGATATATCATAGTGTTCGGCCTCATAACCAAAAGAGCCGGCCATGCCGCAGCAACCCGATGGGATGACTTCTACTTTATAATTGGGCGGCAAAGTGAGCATCTGCTGAGTATACAGCACTGAAGAAAGTGCTTTCTGGTGGCAATGTCCATGCAGCTTTATCAGCCGCGCCTCGTCTTTAAACAAACTTTTATCAATGTTGCCGCTGAGGATTTCGCGCGCGATAAACTCATCAAACTGCAGGCAGTTGATTGAAAGGCTCTTGGCATCATCTTCCTGATCGGCGTCTACCAAATCTATGTATTCATCGCGGAAAGAGAGGATGCACGATGGCTCTATTCCTACCAATGGCGTATCACTGGATATTAAGTCTTTCAGCAAAGCCACATTTTTCTGCGCCAGTTTCTTCGCCTCCCGCAGCAGGCCTTTTGACATGTAGGTGCGTCCGCTTTCCTCATGCTTTGGAATTTCTACAGTATATCCTAAGCGCTCCAGCAGGAGCACAGCTGTTTTGCCGATATGAGTGTCGTTATAGTTGGTGAATTCATCGCAGAAAAGATAAACTTTCTTTTTTGTATGCTGCTGCTCGTTGCTGCTGCTTAACTGTTGCTTGTGCTTCTTAAACCAGCTGCGCAGCGTTGTTTCCTGCAGCATAGGTAAAGTTCGCTTTGGCGCAAAACCCATCATTTTCTTGGCTATGGCGGCAGTGGTAGTATTCTTAAATAGGAAGTTGTACACGCCAGGTGCCATGGCGGCCAATTGGTTTGCTTTAGTAAAATTACCTACCAGGCGCGTGCGGAACGGAACGCCATTGGCATCATAATAGTGCTGCAGGAACTCCGCCTTCAGCTTGGCCACGTCTACGTTAGAAGGGCATTCTGACTTACAGCCTTTACAGGAGAGGCAGGTGTGCATAGTGTCCATGATTTCCTCATGGTCGAAGCGATTGACTTTTGTAGAACGGGTCAGGAATTCGCGCAGCATGTTGGCCCTGCCCCGTGTAGTGTCCTTTTCGTTGCGGGTCACCATATAGCTTGGGCACATGGTGCCTCCCGTCAGGTGTGTCTTACGGCAGTCGCCGGAGCCGTTGCATAGCTCTGCTGCCCGTAATACGCCATCCGACTGGCTGAAGCGGAAAACAGTATCAAAATCTGGTGTCTCCTGCCCCGGTTCATAGCGCAGGAAGGTGTTCATAGAGGGCGTATTTACAATTTTGCCAGGGTTGAAGATGTTGCCCGGATCCCATACCCGCTTTACTTCCTCCACTAACTTATAGTTATCTTCCCCTATCATAAACGAAATAAACTCCCCGCGCAGGCGGCCATCGCCATGCTCGCCGCTCAAAGAGCCTCTATACTTTTTCACCAGGTGCGCTATCTCGGTGGCAATGGCGCGGAAAAGTTTGTTGCCTTCTTCTGTTTTCAGGTTGATTATTGGGCGCAGGTGCAACTCTCCGCTGCCCGCATGGGCATAGTGTACGCAAAACAGGTTATACTGCTCCAGTGTCAGGTTAAACTCCCGGATAAACTCCGGCAGGTCCGCCACATCCACAGCCGTGTCTTCAATCACGGCTACCGGTTTGGCATCGCCCGGAACATTAGATAGCAGCCCGAGCCCCGCCTTGCGCAGGTTCCATACTTTTTTGGTATCCGGGCCAGTCACGAGCGGATAATAATAGCCAAGCCCATTAGTTTCCAGATCCTGCACCAATGCTTGCGCCCGTTGCTGTACTTCTTCCATGGAATCGCTTCCGAACTCTACCACCAGTATGGCACCCGGATCCCCTTTCACGAAAAAGCGGTTCTGGCTTTGCTCAATATTCGTTTTGGTGCACTCTAGTATATAGTGGTCCATCAATTCGCTTGCGCTGGGATTATAGCGCAACGCCACAAGGTTAGCTCTTAACGATTCGTCTATACTATTGCAGTGGATGCACAGCAATCCGGTTTCCTTTGGAGGGAGCGGGTTCACGTGCAGCTTAATCTCTGTCAGGAAAGCCAGCGTGCCTTCAGATCCGGCAATCAATTTGCAAAAATTAAAAGGCGCTTTACTGGCAGTGAAAGGTTCTGATTCCAGCAGCAGATCGATGGCATATCCGGTATTGCGGCGCTGCACGCTGGGCTTCGGGAACTCACGCCGAATATTTTCCTGTGTAGGTATATGCGAGAGCATGGCCTTTGTTGCCTGGTAGATGCGGGTTTCGAGGGGGCCGGAAGAATTCTGGCCCCGGCACTTTGCCTCAAATTGTGCCTGGCTCAATATTCCGAATTCAGTTTCTGTGCCGTCGCTTAAAATGGCTTTTACAGAAATTGTATGTTCGCGGGTACTGCCGTATACTACTGAGTTAGAGCCACAGGAGTTATTGCCCACCATTCCCCCGATCATGGCCCGGTTTGCTGTGGATGTTTCCGGCCCAAAATAAAGCCCGTACTGCTTCAGAAAAAGGTTAAGCTCATCTCTGATAACGCCCGGCTGCACCCGTACCCATTTTTCTTCTGGATTTACCTCTAAAATTTGCGTAAAAGTGCGCGATACGTCTACTACAATATCATTGCCTACTACCTGGCCAGCCAATGAGGTACCGGCTGTGCGTGGAATAAGCGAGGTGCCTTCCTGACGTGCAAAAGCAATCAGTTTTTTTATATCAGCAATGGATTTGGGGAAGGCAACAGCTTGGGGCATTTCCCTGTAAGCCGAGGCATCCGTGGCATACAGCGTACGCATGGTAGTATCGAAATAAAACTCTCCCTCCAACTGCCCGGAAAGCTGTCTCAGTTTTTCTGGATTCATATAGTTTAATAGAAATATATCTGCTGCCGGCAGAAGGAAGCAAAGCATCTCCTGCTATGACTGGTTAAGCTGTTACTAATGCTGAATTTTAATTAATGTTTTAGATCTTCGTCAATGCTTGCTGCTGTTCATTATATCTATGGCAAGTTAAAACGCGTGCTTTTTCAAGATTCACAAAGATTATTATCCCGAAGGTAAGCAGAGGATTGCGAAAGTCAAAAAGAGAAATAGGAAGCAGCCGACGCAGCAGGTATGCCGGTATAAAAGCAGCTTTCTTTTTAGGTCTATAGATAGAAAAGGGAGCTTATTTCAATTACACCCGCAATTCCTCCCAACTCCAGTATAGCCCTTGGCAGGGCACTGGCCTATCTATGTTATCCGGAAAATAAGACAACTGGAAAAAGCCTGAAAAGCAGCCTGACGATAAACTCTTATGTCCATGGATTAAAGAAATAAAAAGCATGTTAAAAGTTAACCTACATATACTTGTAGTGAGCACTTGCTTATTTAATCTAATAAATGCATATTTAGCAAGTATTTATGTGATTATAGCTTAAGCATAAAAATGCAATAGTTCAAGCTTATAAAATCGTAAATGAGTATTTGCTTACTTGTAGTCAATGGCCATGGAGGCTCTTAGATTTATGAGATTCGTTTCATACTACCATGCAAATAAAAGAAGCGGCAGAAAGGCTTTTTTAATATCCTTCATGCCATAGTATATCAAGGCACTTCTGCTTCAGATTATCGAATTTAATTTTGCTTTTAGGTAATACGCTTAAATATTCCTTTAAAGGATCATGTAGGTTCAGGTTATTCCACTTAATAAGTTATTTTATACGATGGAGCTTTTAGATAGAATTGATGCCACATCTGCAACCCCTAAATATTTGCAGGTTGCAAATGCTGTAATTGCTGATATAGAAGATGGTATTCTGAAACGCGGGCAAAAAGTTCCATCTATTAATGAGACCAGTGAAATGTACTATCTTTCCCGCGATACGATAGAGAAAGCTTACAAGGAACTGCGCAAAAGAGGAGTGATCTGCTCCGTAAAAGGGAAGGGGTGCTATATATCCGAGACAGCAAACATCAATAAAATGCGTGTTCTGCTGCTTTTCAATAAGCTCAGTGTGTACAAAAAGGCAGTTTATTATGCGATACTAAAAACTTTGGGTGACGATGCCATCATAGATTTGCAAATACATCATTTTGATGGCAAAATATGTGATAATCTTATTGAGGAGAGCCTGGGCAAGTATAACCATTATGTTATCATGCCTCATTTCAAGGAGAACACGAATATTGCTTTGCAGGCCATTAAAAAGATTCCTGTTGATAAACTGGTCTTGCTTGACAAAAAGCTGGAGGGTTACTCCGGGGAATGTGCCGCTATTTACCAGGACTTTGAGCGTG
>Ga0210040_10001359_pt1 | contig 37387 bp, 26 predicted proteins | sample CryGeyCG12114_NA_FD_185462 | JGI IMG/M metagenome (GOLD analysis project Ga0210040, IMG submission 185462) | Groundwater microbial communities from aquifer - Crystal Geyser CG19_WC_8/21/14_NA (SPAdes) (version 2) | ecosystem: Environmental > Aquatic > Deep subsurface > Groundwater | place: USA... | reverse complement strand
TGCAGGAAAACCAGCAAAAGCAAACTGCCGCCGAAGCGCACCTAAACGATTTACAAGCTTTGCTGTTGCTGGAAACCCGGGTGCAGAATTACGAAAAAGACCGCGATATATTAAAACCCGGCTCTCCTTGTCCGCTCTGTGGTTCGGAACTGCATCCGTTTGTAGTGCATCAATACCAAAACCGGGTAAGCGAAGTAGAAGCAAAACGCAATGCACAGCAACAATATCTAGCTAACCTGCAGGCCCAGTTAACCGAACAAAGCCAACGCGTTACTTTGTTAGAAGGAAAAATCGCGGCTGATCAGGAGCAATTTACCTTACTGGTAAAGGAAGCAGAAAGCCTGGTTCAGAAATTTAACTACAATAACGAACAGTTGCCCAAACCGCTGGAGATTGAAAAAGAACAAATTATACTGGCGGTTTTAAAAAAGAAGCAACAGGAATTTGCGGCTTACCGCCACACGCTGCACCAGCTTCGCACACTGGAAAACAGTTTAAAAACTACCGAAGAAAATTGGCTTAAATTACGGGAAGCAACTGTAGCCACGGAAAACCAGATTACCCGGAGCCAGGATAAAATTAACAGCGCCGCCCAGTTGATGCAACGCATAGCGGCCGAACTTTCGGACTTGCGCGACCAGGAAATTGCTTTTACCGCGGAAGCCCGCAGCTTTTTACAGGAATTTAATTTAAATTTTGATTATGTCAACCGGGTAGCATTAATCAAAGAACTAACCAAACGCGCCGAAGTTTACGAGCAAAATAATGCCCTGCTGCGGGAGTTGGAATCAAATCGCATAAAAATAACTACCGAACTAAAGCATATACAGGACGCGCTGGCCGAAAAAAGAAAATCGCTAATTTCACAAGCCGAGCAGGTAAATGAGTTACAAACCAGCTTGCAAGCCCTAAAAGCCGAACGCGAACAATTATTCGGTAATAAACAACCCACGCCGGAGCGGCAGCGCCTGCAAAAAGAAGCCGAAGAGAAAACAACAGTTTTAGAAGCTTTGCGCCAGCAATTGCAGGAAAGGCAAAATCAACTAAGCCGGAGCCAGGAGCAGCACACCGAAAGATTACAGGAAGAAGCCCGCCTGCAACAGGAATACCAGCAGCAAAGCCAGGCATTGCTGCTGCAACTCCATCAAAAAAACATTAATTCGATTGAAAACCTGGTACAGCTTTTCTTATCGGAAGAAGACGCCAACCAAATAGCAAACCAACAAAGGCAACTGGAAAACAACCTGACTTCAGCGGCGCAAATGCTGCAGCACACGGAAAAAGAACTCCGGGAAGAAGCGGCCCGCCAATTAACCACCGAAAGTGAAGAAAATTTACAAACCGAAATGCAGCGCTACGATAACGATCTTAGTTTGCTGAACCGCGAAATCGGCCGCCTGGAACAACTGCTGCAAAAAGATGAAGAGCTAAAGGAAAAGCACCAGGCCATTGCCCGGCAACTGGCCGTGCAGCAAAAAGAAACTACCCGCTGGGATAAACTGGCTGTATTAATTGGTTCCGCCGATGGTAAAAAATTCAGCAAGTTCGCGCAAAGCCTAACCTTATCCCGCCTGGTGGCTTTGGCCAACCAGCATTTACTCAAAATTAACCAGCGCTACCGCATCCTCAAAAACCCCGAACAGGATTTAGACTTACAAATTGTAGACACTTACCAAGCCGATGCCGTGCGGCCCATGACCACGCTTTCGGGCGGAGAAAGTTTTTTGGTGAGTTTGGCGCTGGCGTTAGGTTTATCGGACCTGGCCGGGCGGCAAGCCCAGATTGGCTCTTTGTTTATTGATGAAGGCTTTGGTACCCTGGATGCCGAAACCCTGGATACGGCCATTACTTCGTTAGAAAACCTGCAAGCCAGTGGCAAAATGATTGGCATTATTTCGCACGTAGAAGCGCTGAAAGAACGCATCAGCACCCAGATACAGGTAATAAAAATGGCCGGTGGCACCAGTAAACTTAAAGTTGTGGGGCACGCCACGGATGCTTATGTATAAGATCTAAAATAACAATTTAGTCAGTCTGATTTGATATAAATGAACAATAAATATCTGCTGAAACTTTGGTTACCCGCTGCCCTCATTTGGCTAGTTCTTCTAATTATTTTTTTTAATTCCGGCAAAGAAGATTATCAAACTACTCTACTTCCGGTTATAGTTGCAGTAATTGGCTTTGTTTTATTGAAAGCCTTTATTGGGAACCGTATAAAGCAACATTTCAAAAAACCTTCTGCTGAAAGTGTCCTTAACTTTTATGATAAAACTTTTAAATCAGCCCGAATACCGGAAAGTGAATTTTTCAAAGCTCAGGCTAAGTCTATTGCTTTGTCGCTATACGGTGAATTTGATGAAGGAATATTAATGGTCTCCCAATTTGATATGACTCAAAAAGCACCTCTGTATCAAGCTGCCCAAATAATTGCCATTGTGATTAACAATTATTTGCAAAAAGCAAATTTACCGGAGGCGCTTACTTTGGCTAAAAAAGCAAAAGAATTGGCGAAAATAAGTAAGATTGCTCCAGGAAGTAAAACCTCAGAAAAGACCTATACCACTTATGTTGAAATTGGAGAAATTCTGAACAATAATTTGAATAATGAAATTATCAAGCACCTAGAGCAGGGCTTTCTAAATTCTACTTTCATCTTAAAAATTCAGATTGCCTGGGCTTTAGGAATAGTTTATACCAAAACTAATAATTTAACTAACAAGAAGGAAATGTTAGATTTCTTAACTAAAAATGCGCCTTACTGTAAACCGCTTTTTAACTTTGAATAATGCTTTTCAACTGGCGCCAAATTCAATCAGGTATGTATTTGATAAAAAAAGCTTGTGCCTTCTGCTATTAACCTTTAGCTATAAGCGCCAGTTACACTTTGTTTAGCTGGCGCTATTTATAAGAACCCCAGCGTAACGCTACCACGTTATTTGCATTATTATGAAAACTCTTACTGCTAAATATCTTTCTTACATCTTGGTATTTTTGTTGATCTCCTGTCAACAATCAGAAAAATCAACGGCAGAAGCAACCGCATCCGGCTATAAAGTAACCGCCATTAAAGACGGTGATACCATTGAAATATTGAAAGACGGCAAACCATTAACTGTGCGCTTATTGGGCGTAGATGCCCCGGAAAAAAAACAGGATTTCGGCACCCGCTCCCGCCAGTTTACCTCCGATTTATGCTTTGGCAAAAATGTAAATTTAGTGGTTGATGGCACTGATCGCTATGGTCGCACGGTAGGCACTATTATTTTGCCCGATGGCCGGACTTTAAACCAGGAATTAATCCGGAACGGTTTTGCCTGGCATTACAAAGCTTACTCCAAAGACCCGGAACTGGCCCGTTTGGAAGAAGAAGCCCGCGCCGAAAAAAGAGGACTTTGGGCCGGGCCAAATCCAATAGCGCCCTGGGATTTCCGGAAAAAAGGCCAAACCGCTAATTCAGAAGAATCAGCTATTGAAAAACCAGTTAAAACACCCGTTACCAATACCAGTAAAGTGTTTATCTGCGACAGCAAAGGCGCTAAAACCTACCACGTAAGGGAAAACTGTTCGGTGCTGAACCGGTGCAAAAGCGAACGCCAAACCCTTACCCTGAAAAAAGCCACGGCCTTAGGCCGGAAAGCCTGCCAGGTGTGCAGCCGCTAAGTTTTTATTCGTGAATAACTAATAAAGGCAATTTACTCTGATACGTGAGTTGCTCCGAAAAGCTTTGGCTGAACAAATGATGGAAAAAGCCTCTTCTCTTTTTTAAGATCACCAGTAAATCAGCGTTGCGCCGGGTTAAATAATCCTTCATCCCGGTTACTTGGTCGGGGTGCACTACTTCCTGAAACTGCAAGGAGTAATCCGGCAGCACCTAGCGCAGTTTGTTTTGAATTTCGTGTGTTTTGGCGGTATTTTCGGTATCACAAACGTGCACTACTTCTACCTGCGCGCCAAATTGTTGGGCCAAAGGAAATAATAATTTTAAAGCCGCTGCATCTTCCGGTTCGTAATTAGAGGCATAAACAATGTGCTCAAAATTTACCGGTTTTGATTTAAGCGGCACTGCCAAAACCGGGCACTTTACGTTTTGGATAACCGATTCGGTATTGCTGCCCATCAGGATTTCTTCTAAGGAATTACCGCCGCCCGTAGTACCCATTACCACGAAATCATAACCTTGGTGCCGGGTCATTTCCTGAATGGTATCGGTTAGCAAAGCCTCTTTTACCTTGTAATCTATTGGTACTTGCCTGTTTTGATGCTTTTGCGACAAATGCCGGACCATAGCATTTAGCTTATCGGCCGCTTCCCGCTTAAGATTGCCCAGCACCTCGCCGGCAGCCAAAGCCGTTTCTGTTGTATCCAGGGTAGGCAGATGCAAAACGTGCAGTATGGTTAAACTTACCCCGGTTTTTTCAGCTATCAGGGCGGCATAATCGGCAGCATTGGAGGCGGCCCGGGAAAAATCGGTCGGACAAAGAATCTTGTTCATATAAGCTACAATCAGTTTAAAAAAGCTAAATATATCTTAAGTAAGCATATATATTATACGTAATCCGGTTAAACTTATGTTATGTTTACTCCGGATGCTGCTTCGGAGTAGGTTTGCCGTAGCTTTTAATTTCTTCCCACGTCCAATATTTTTTAGGAATAATGCCGCGGTAAGCCTCCCGGAAATAACGTACCACAATGCCTTCCAGCACTTCCGCCGCAATAGAAGATTCATAAATAGGTCGCTCCGTAGGATTAGCGTAACGTTGCGTGCGGCTTAGTTTACCCGCACTGAGCCGGAGTATGGGGCCGGTATCGGTTACAGACTCCGCCGTCCAAGTATAATCCGAAAGTTCCAGCTTGTTTAACAAATCTTTCAGGGGTTTTAAAGGCAAACGCGGCAAAGTGGGACGGGAATCCAGGTCAATCCAGGTGGTGTATTTATATTCCAGTTCGTAGCGGTGCCCGGCGTAACGCATCAACACCATATCGTAGCCCATGGTTAAACTAAATAGCGCGTAATAGTGCGTCGGTTCCGGTGTATCCAGCATTATCAAACCAATTTCGGGATATGTTATAACGTTGGTTGCAGCGCTGTGCAATATCGCATAATCTTGCTGTACTTGATTGTATTCCGATTCCCAAATTTCTTTTTCGGCTTCCGGGTGCTGCAAAACTTGCTCAAATTCACGCAGAAAATATTCAAACTTAGGTACCGATGCTAACACTTCGTTTTCCTCCATTTCTTCGGTACCAAAAGGCGGATAAAACATTGCTTTTTCCTGGGCATTAATCCAGCACACCAATTTCAATGCCAAATCGGCATTCGGTTTACTTAAATTTAATTCCCGGAAATCACCGATACGGGCCATTTCGCGCAACATATTTTCGTGGGATAAAGCTAGTTCGGGGTTCAGTAAGGCCCAGACACCTACAAAACCATCCACATCAAAATGATTGGCCGAGACGGCCTGATAAGCTAATTCGGGTAGGTTTTGGTGCAAAGCATTAAAAACAATATCGGCGCTGGTGTCGCCGCGTACTTCGGGCGGCGTAGGTGCTCCGCGCCAATGTGCCAAAACAAAACTTCTAGGGTGCAAACTATCTACCACAATGGTTTTCTGGTTTTTAACCTGCGAAAAAGGGATATAGTAACGGGACATGCGGAACTGAATAAAAGCAAATGTAAAAAACCGGCAGAGATTATGTATACGTTCAATTTCGGTGTTTTCGTAAAAGACCTGCCGGATAGTTACAAATCTGGATTTACAATTTATTTCTAAAATTTATACTCAAATCTAACCAGCTGCAGCAATTTAAATCAATTATATCGGTTATAAGTTGAAGCTGTAGAGCATTAGAATTAAAAGCAGAATTGGCAGCCTTGGGGGTATTAGTACCGCCCACCGGGTAACCTTAGGCTGACGGCTATGGTGAATCCACCCGGCAAGGGCTACTGATTGGTTATTTTTTAAAATAATTAAAAGCTTCGTAATCCGGTATAATGCTTCGGACAAACAAGCCGGTTTTAATTTTTACTAAAAAAGTTGATTGTTGCACGATATTTTCTATCATTCAAACTATAATAGTATAAAAGCTTCAAAAAACTTTAACTTGTTCACTGATTTATGTATGAGAGCAGCATTCGTATCATCTTTAAGTTTGCTTCTAAAGATACTAATATGATGATAAATTCAATTATAATTGTTTCGCCCTGTTATAATGAAAGGCATTATTCAGCTTAAAAAATACACATGCAATCATCCGATTCTTCCGGGCTAACTAACCCCAGCCGCACCGTAGTACCTAAAAAAGAAATCCGCGAAGGCCGGCTGCTGCTTTTACTGGCCACCATTCAGTTTACCCATATTATTGATTTTGTTATCATGATGCCGCTGGGGCCTCAGCTCATGCGGGTATTCGGAATATCGCCGCAGCAGTTTGGTTTTATAGTTTCGGCTTATACGTTCAGTGCGGCTGTTTCGGGTTTTATCAGCACTTTGTTCCTCGATAAATTCGACCGGAAAAATGCTTTGCTGCTGCTTTATATAGGCTTTATTCTGGGTACCTTTTGCTGCGCTATTGCTACTGGTTACGAGATACTCTTGCTGGCCCGCATTATTGCCGGCGCTTTTGGCGGCGTTATCGGGGCGCTGGTTTTTGCCATAATCGGCGATGCTATTCCGGAAGAACGGCGCGGCGCCGCTACCGGCAAGGTTATGGCGGCTTATTCGGCCGCTTCTATTGCGGGCGTACCGGCAGGGTTATATTTAGCTACTACTCTTAACTGGCATGCTCCGTTTTATGCCCTTACTTTTCTGAGTTTAATGGTATTGGCTACGACCTATTTTGCTTTACCCGCCATGCGCGGGCACCTGACCAATGCTGTTACGTTTAATCCTTTACGGGTTTTAAGTGATATACTCCGAAACACAAATTTATTGCTGGCCCTGGGCCTTATGATTGCGCTTACTTTGGCCGGATTTACCATTATTCCTTTTATTAGTCCATTTTTAGTTTCCAATATTGGGTTTGCCGATAACGAACTGGGATATATGTACCTATTCAGCGGCATTTCTACTTTAATCGTGTCGCCTTTAGTGGGCCGTTTAGCCGACCGGTACGGCAAGCAACGGGTATTTACCATTGTAGCGTTTCTTTCTATTATTCCTATTTTGCTGCTTACCCATTTAAAACCCGCGCCGCATTGGCTGGTACTTATTGTTACCACCGCTTTTTTTGTAGGTTTCGGCGCGCGTTTTGTGCCGGCGGTAGCCCTTATTACCTCCAGTGCAGCGCCCAATATACGCGGCAGCTTTATGAGTTTCAACTCTTCCATTCAGCAGTTAGCCACCGGATCAGCGGCTATCTTATCGGGCTTTATTATTCAGGAAACTACCGCCGGGCCTTTGCTTTATTTTAATATAGTTGGCTTTATCGCCTCGGCGGCAACTTTACTGGCTATTATTATTATCCGGAAGTTAAAAGTAGTAAGCTGATTTTAGTAAAGCTTTATAAGTTGGAAGTGATCAGGAGATAAATAAGGATAAAAAAATGTAAGCCGAAATAAATATGCGTAACTCCGCTTAAGGCAAGTTTCATTCTAAAGTATATTCCGGAAAAACAAAAAAGGAACAGCTATTAAGCTGTTCCTTTTTTATCGTAAAACGAATTGCATGTTAATTCCTACAGATTATTCTTTAAGGATTTAAACCACGGAATTACATTTATAAACATCGGTTCGATGCTGCTGCTGTGCGTACCACCCGGAATAGAGATAAATTCTAAATTTTTGGCTCCGGCCGCTATTAATTTATCGTAAGTATCTTTCGAATTCTGAAAGAACACCGATTGATCTTCGGTACCCTGGTAAATTTTAGTAGGGCTGGCCGGTACCCAATCGGTATAGATGGTATTTTTCACCAAAGCTTCTTTAAGTTCCAGCTCACCATTTGGATCTTTTAAACTGGCGTAAAAATCCGGGTTGAATAAAGCCTTCGGATCTTGGGTTAAGGAGCGGTTAATGGTACCGGCAGTGGTAACCCCGTTAAACAACTCTGGTATCTGCGATGCATAAGGCTCCTGGAAGAAATCGGTTAGCGGCCGGTTCCAGGAATAAACGGTATTATACGACTGCAGAATAAATGCCAGGTAAGACGGTTTGGTGTAAGGTTTATCGGTTGAAATTTCCGACAGCATACCAGTTAAGTCAAAACCACCTGCTCCGGCTGCTGCCGCTGTTACGTTTAAGCCGTGCGCCGGGTTAGTTTCAATTTCTTTCTGCGCCGCCATCGTTACGTAACCGCCTTCCGAATAGCCAACCAAAAACAATTTATCATTTAAAGTTACCGCGTTCTTTTTGGCGTAAGATTTAGCTGCTTTTACCAGATCAATAACCGCCAAAGCCGAATGCTTCTGGTCGTAGTAAGGATGAAATATATCTTTGGAAATACCGTAGCCAATATAATCCGGGATAACGGTTAAATAACCCGCAGAAGCAAAAAGCTCAAAACCCGTAAAAGCCGTTGGAAAGTTTGTAGGTGCATCTTGCTGCTCAAAATTAGTACCGTGCTGACCAGATAAAATTGGCAAAGATCCGGTATAATTTTTAGGTAAAGCCAACAAACCCGAGGCCTTTATTTCCTGATCTTTGTAAGTAGTCAGGTACGTTATATAATACACCTGCACGTCGTATTGAATATCTTCTTTCATTTCCGGAAACCCTTCCGAATCGGCCATAGCCTGTAAAATACTTTGGGGTAATTCCGCTAAAAGTTTAGCTTCTACCAGGTAATCTTTTTCCGGTGTTGGTTCCGGAGCGGTTTCTTCCTGTATTTCGTTTTGCTGACAACTAACCCCTATTACCAGCAACAACCCGAAAAGCCAGGATACGATTATATTTATATTCTTCTTCACTTGCTTTAATTTTTACCTTCCGATTAAACGTATTCTGTTATCTTCTTAAGGCAAACACGATGCCATAAGTTCCGGTAAGAATAAAATAACAGATATGAATTTAAGTTGCTGATGAATAAAGCTATAAATAGCAAAAAGCCACCAAAAGCATAGATATCAGTGATACCAACCTCTTTTACTTTAACCTGAATGGAATTAGGAATTAAAAGTAAGATGCAAAACAAGTAAAATGCAAAACGTTTCCATACCTTGAATATCAAAAGCGTTGACACTGTTTTGATATTCAGATGCGTTTAATCCACGCTAACCGTACTGCCAGCTAAAGAAATTATAAACCAGTTTGGATTTAAAGCCAGCCGTTATTTATGCATTCCAGATTTGCCAGGCTACTTCTGCTTGCCGGCACAGCATTTCGTAGCCATTCTTAATTTTCGCCCCAGTTTCCCGTCCTTTTTTTAAAAAGAGTGTTTCGGCCGGATTATAAACCAGATCGTACAAATAATGTTGTTCTGCAATTGCTTCGTACGGAATAGGCATACAGGTTTGGGTGTTGGGGTAAGTACCTAAAGGAGTAGTATTAATGAGTAAAGCATGGGCAGCAATTATTTCGGGGGTAATATCTTCGTAATGTAACTGCCCCGGCTGCCGGTGGCGCGTAACTACCTGGTAAGGAATGTTCAGGTGATTTAAAGCGGCAAAAACCGCTTTAGCAGCTCCGCCCGCCCCAAAAACCAAAGCCCTGGCTTGTTTGTAATCCGGATAAAAGCTTTCTAAAGATTGTTTGAAACCCTGATAATCGGAATTAAAGCCTTTGGTTTTGCCACCAGAGAATTTAATAACGTTAACGGCTCCAATTTTAGCCGCTTCTTCGTCCAGTTCGTCTAAAAAAGAGATGACGCTTTCTTTATAAGGAATAGTTACATTTAAGCCTTTTAATTGCGGATGTGCTTTTAAAAACTTTGGAAAATCCGCAATTTCGGGCAATTCGTAAAGTTTGTATACGCTATCCGGAATATGCTCGGCGACAAACTTATCGGTAAAATATTTCTCTGAAAAAGAATGCGTGAGCGGATAACCTATTAATGCGTATTCTTTCATTTCCCGGATAAGTATATATGCCAGAGCAGCCGATAATGATATAAAATTATTAATTATCCCGGCCCGGACTTAATTTATGTTTTATTACTTCTATCAGCGGCGGCACCAGCGAAATAAAAATAATGGCAAAAATGGCCAAGGTAAAGTTCTTTTTAACCGCCGGAATATTACCAAAAAAGTAACCCGCTCCTACAAAAAGCGCTACCCATAAAAAGCCCCCTACCATATTATAAGCAATAAATTTACTGTACTTCATGGTGCCCACGCCCGCTATAAAAGGCGCAAAGGTGCGGATGATAGGAATAAACCGGGCGAAAATTATAGTTTTAGCACCGTGTTTCTCGTAAAAGTTTTGCGTTTTCTCTAAGTGCGCTCTTTTCAGAAAACGGTAATCGCGGCGAAAAACTTTAGGCCCGAAATAATCACCAATGTAATAATTTAAGGTATCGCCTAAAAAAGCCGCCACAAATAAAAGGGCAATCAGATAGAAAATATTAAAAGGCCCGGGCATTTCGGCCCCGCTAGCTGCTAATTGCGGTGCCGCAAACGCACCAGCCGCAAAAAGCAGGGAATCGCCGGGTAAAAAGGGCATTACCACCAAACCTGTTTCCACAAAAATAATCAGGAACAAAATTAAATAAGCCCAAACACCATAATCCAGGATAATCTGGGACAGATGTACGTCCAGGTGCAGAAAGAAATCGATAAAGTTGCGTACTACTTCCATTACGGCGATTATAAAAAGGTACAGGTTCTTAACTGAATGAAACAACCTGCCTTTACCAGACAGGTTGATAGATTTCTCTGCTTATTTGCGGATATCCTGATTAATAAAATGCATAAAAGTATCACCGCGCAACCCTAAACGTATGGTCTCGAGGGGCACTACTTCACTAGGAGAAATATTACCCAGGTTTACGTTGGCGCCTAATAATTTTACAAACCAAACCTGCTGTTCTTTCTGCGGCGCTTCCCAGATAATTTTTTCGAAAGGAATTTTGGTTAATATTTCTTCCACCAAACCACTTCTTACTTCGCCCGTTGAGCGAAATAAACCTACGTTTCCACCTTCACGGGCTTCGCCAATCACTTTCCAGGCGCCGGCGTCCAGCTCGGCCTGCATCAGGCCAATCCATTTATAAGGCGGAATAATTTTGGTATCGTCTTTAGAACCTACTTCGGATAAAACCGTGACCTGAGAAGTAAGGGTCCGAATATAATTGCACTTCTCGTCATGATTCAGCTCAATAGAACCATCCGATACTTCGGCAAATTGTAAATCGTATTTATCCAAAATGCGGCGGTATTCTTCAAACTGGTTCCGGATAACAAATGCTTCAAATAATGTTCCACCAAAATAAACCGGAATACCCGCTGCTTTATAGGCATCTAATTTACCTTGTAAATTAGGCACCACATACGAGGTAGACCACCCCAACTTCACTATATCTACATATTCGCCGGCTACTTCAATGAAATCTTCTACTTCCCGAATACTCAGGCCTTTGTCCATGGCCATGGTATAACCTTTTTCGCGTGGTTTAGCTTCTCTTTCGGGTAATTGCGTCAGGGTGTAATTCATTAACTTTAAATACGTTACAAAATTAAAGGTAGGGGCACCGCAAAAATCCAGGGTAACTGGTAGCCCTACTACCTTTAAAAATTATTTGCGGTACTGATCTATTAGCCGGGCCAGCGCCTTTTGCGACTCTAGTTCCGGGAAATACTCAAATAATAGGTAATGTTTATCGAAGTCCAAAATTAATGCATTTTCGAGATAATTGTATGCTTGTTTATATTTTCCTGCCGAAAGCATGTAAGCACACATGCGGTAATGTAGTTCAGCTTCGTCGGGCTGCACTTCTATTGCATTCTCCATCAGCTCAATAGCGCCGTCGTAGTTACCTTGTTCGTATAATATAATCGACCAGTTTAACCAAACATCTTTATTTTCCGGCGCCAGTTCACTGGCTTTTTCGTAGCTTTCGGTACTCGACACAATATTGCCCACATTGTATTCGGCTACGGCCAGCGCGAGCCAGTAATCGGAACTGTCGGGATATAAATTGGCGGCCTTACGGAAGAAATGAACGGCTTCGAACCATTTGTTTTGCGCGTTTAAGATCACACCAATGCCAAACCAGGCTTCGTCCATTTCGGGATCCAGATCGATGGCTTTCTGGTAAAGCTTCCGGGCCTCGTCCCAGCGGCTTAATTTTTCGTAACATTCGCCAATGTTGCAGTATACTTCAGCCGACGGCACATCGTGCTCGATAGACGTATTAAAGGCCTCGATAGCTTTGGAAAATTCGCCCAATTGCACATAAGTATTGGCTAGCTGAATATAAGCATTGGCGTAATCGGCTTTTATAATAGAAGCATATTCAAAAGCATTCAGGGCTTTGTCGTAGTTACCCAACCGGAACATGACCAGCCCCAGGTTATACCAGGCAATATGAGAATACGGGTCTTTATCGATAAATTCCTGGAAAAAAGAAATGCTGCTTTCTAAACCGCCGGTTATATCCAGGCAATACAGGAGTTCCTGCATGGCCATTTCGTTTTCCAGATTAATTTGCATGCATTGCTTATAATACTTTACGGCCGATTTAAACTTGCCCCAGCTTTGATAAGTCAGGCCAATATTAAAATAAATATCATCGCGGTCGGTAGTACCTTCGGCGGCTTTCTTAAAAAAATCGATGGCCGTGCCGTACTCTCCTTTCTGGGTATAGATAACCCCGCGGGTAACCGAAATATCGGCATTTTCAGGATCAACCAAAGCTACTTCTTCAATCAGCTGCAGGGCTTCGTTAAAATTGCCCGACATGGCTAATATCTGGGATTTATCAATTTGTAATTCCGTAGAAAACGGATACTGCGCCAGGGCTGCGTTACAAGCTTCCAGGGCCCGGGCATAATTTAGATTACTGGTATAATGATCAATAAGTAATTCAAAATCAGATAAATCAAAAAATACGGTTTCATTGGTTTTAACCATATTTTCAAACTTGGCAACAACATTCAACTCCTCGTTGCTATCTTCAAAATGTTCGTCCATCTCAGAGGTTTCTCCTTTCTGCTGTAAAAATTACAGTTCTTGTTTCTAATAAACAACAATTTACCTGCTTACGGTTTCCGGTAAGCGCTGTTGTTTTTTTACTTCCTGGCAGCACCAGGCAATGGTTTCGGGCAAAGACCTAAAAGTCAGGTTTAAAACCTGGCTTATTTTTTCGTTGCTGTAAACATGCTTTCTTTTGGCTATGCGGGCGGTGTCTTTGGTTATTAAAGGTCGTTTACGGGTTATAACAGACCGGAGATGTTCTAAGCGCCAAACAACTTCGGCTAGCAAACCAGGCACTTTCCAGGCCGGGGCTTTTTTGTTCAGGCAACTGGCCACCTGCGTAAAAAATTCTTTATAAGATATACATTCGGCATTTAAAATATATCGTTCCCCGTAGGTGTCGGGCCGCTCCATTAAACATACCATTGCATCTACCACGTCCCGTACATCTACAAAATTAGCACTTCCGGACGTATAAAAAGGCCGTTCTTCGGCTACATATTTAAATAACTGGGTACTGCTGCGGTTCCAATCGGCGGCTGGTCCCAATACCACCGAAGGATTTACAATTACGGCCCGCAGCCCTTCGGCTATGCCGCGCCAAACTTCTAATTCGCCAAAATATTTAGAGCTGGCATATAACGAATGCTCGGCGGCAGCATCCCACTTGGCTTTTTCGGTTAGCCGTTCTTGTTCTTTTTCAGTACCAATAGCAGCAATAGAACTAACATGACAGAGCGCAACCTGCGAATGAATGAGGCAAGCATTTACTATATTGGCCGTTCCTTCAATATTAATGCGCTTTAAAATTTCGGCATCCTGGGGTGCATACGAAACCAATCCGGCACAATGGTAAACAATCTCTGCTTCCTGAATAATTTCCCGCAGCAGGGTTGCATCCAGAATATCACCTTTAATCCATTCTATCCGGTTGTTTTGCCGGAACTGGACCGGAATATCGTGCCGGTATAAAGCTTTAATAACGGCTCCTTTTTTCAGCAAATGATGAATCAGAAAATTTCCAATCAGGCCCGTGCCGCCAGTTACAAATATCATTAAAAGAAAAAGAGAAGATTAAAGTTCATAATTAAGTAAAGGTAGCGCTAATACCTTTTTAAAATAAGGCATACCGGAAGTTTTTGTCAGAAAATGTAAATGCCGTGCATGATGTGCATCCGTGCCCACAAAATGCACCATTTTCAGATCTATTAATTTTTCGGCTACCTGTTTGGCCGCTTCGGAATAATAACCCGCTAAAGAATTTAGATTTATCTGAAACAGCATACCTGATGCAAACATATCTTCCAGCGCGGCAAAACGGCCGTACAAATAAGTATACCTTTCGGGGTGGGCCAATACCGGCTTATAACCCACCGATTTCAGGTTAAAAACCGCTTCTTTAAAATTAAGGGGCTCGTTAATATAAGAAGTTTCGAACAGCAGATACTTATCGCCGAAAGTTAATAAGGGCTGGGCAGCGGTAATTTTTTGCAGAAACCACTCGTCTAAATAATATTCGGCGGCATATTCTAACTCAATATCCCAGCTTCTTTCTTGCGCCGCAGCTTTTAACAAATCCAGCTTTTCCTGTATGCCGGCCGGGGTATTTTTGAAAAAATCGCCCATGATGTGCGGCGTCATGATTAACTTCCGGTAACCTTTCTGCTTTAAATCAGCAATCATGGCCAGGGCCTGTTCTAAAGTATCGGCGCCATCGTCTAAACCGGGCAATACGTGCGAATGCATATCTACCCCAATGCTGGCGTAAGGAAAAGGATCAGGTTTCCGGAAAAAATTTCGGATTCCGGATAGCATCAGGTAAAGTTTCTTTTAAGACGGGTTAATACACCTTCTTTTTCTTCCAGGTCGTAATAGGAATTGCTGTAGCCATAGCCATAAGCATAGCCATAACCATAGCCGCCCTGGGCTTTGGCATCATTCAGGATAACCGTTAATTTATTAAACTTATTGGTTTTAATTACTTTATTTATGTTCTTCAGAAACTCTTTTTTAGAGTAATCGGCCCGTACAATATAAATGGGTATATCGGCTTTCCGCATCACCAGCGTACCATCAGTTACAATACCAACAGGCGGCGTATCTACAATAATAACATCATACAGCTGCCGCAATTCTTCTAACATCTCATCAAATTTCGGATTCAGAATGAGTTCCGAAGGATTAGGAGGCGTAGGCCCGGCCGGAATAAAATCCAGGTTGGGTATAGCAGTTTTCTGAATGCATTCCTGCACATTATGCCGCTCTATTAAAATAGTACTTACCCCAATGTTATTTTCGGCATCAAAGGCCAGGTTTACTTTGGGCCGGCGTAAGTCTAAATCCAGAATTACCACCTTTTGGTCCGAAAGGGCTATAACCCCGCCCAGGTTAACCGCTACAAAAGTTTTTCCTTCGCCACTCACCGTAGATGTAATGGAGATAAGCCGCTTCTTTTTAGCCGAACTAATAAAATCAAGGTTAGTCCGGATAGACCGGATAGATTCGCTAATGGCAGACTTGGGATTTTTATGAACAATAAGCTTAGAAACCAGCAACTTTTCTTTTGTATAACGGGGCACAACACCCAACACCGGCGCTTTGGTATTCCGCTCTACTTCTCCCAGATTAGTAATGGTATTGTGCATGAAATAGCGGGCTGCAATTAAACCAATGCCTAAAAACAAACCACTAGCTAAACCAATGGCATACACCATTATTTTGTCGGGTTTAATGGGTGCAACGGGCAGAGCGGCCGGCTGCAGAATTTGAATATCGGTAGTAGTACCGGCCTTGGCAATATTAAAATCCAGTCTTCGGTTTATCAATTCCCGGTAAGTTCTATCATACATTTCGAAAGGCCGCTGCAAACGGGCCCATTCGGTTTCTCGGGCCGGCATTTGCTTTAACTCGCCTTCAATGGTATTAATATTGCGGGTTAAAGTAGCCGTTTGAGTTTGAAGCAGATCTATATTTTGCTGCAATAATTCGGTTACCGCGTCTTTGGTAAGCCGCATTTCCTCTTCTCTTATTTTAACAGTTTGGGTAGTTTTTTTATATGATAAAAGCAATATTTTATAGCTGCGCTGTAAATTACTTAATTCGGCTACTTTGGTGGATAGCTCCGCATCTTCTATTTGTTTCAGAGATGGTATAATTTGTTCTAAATCGTTTTCGCCCGAGACTAAATTATAAATATCGGTTAACAGGGCAGTTTGCAGGCCTAGTTCCAGGCGTTCCTTGTGTAACTCTTCCAGCCGGGCCATATTTTTCCCGATTTCGCCTCTTACATCGTAAGTTTTATTCTGGATGGCAAAGTCCTGCATGGCTTTTTCGTACTGGGTTACATCATTTTTGGTAGCCTGAATTTGTTTATCCAGGAATTTTAATTGCTGCTGCGTAGCCTGGTTTTTTACCAATAATTTCTGCACCAGGTAAGCAGAGTCTACCCGATTAATGATGTCCTGGGCTTTGCGAGGATTAAAATCGGTAAAAGAAATACTGATGGTATTGGCGCTAGGATTAATAATTTCTACGGCCAGGTTATTCCGGAAGTAATTATTTAAAGCCCCATCGCTATTAATCACAAAACGGTAGTTCTGCTCCAGCACCACCGGATTAAAATTAGGCGTACGATTTAACACCAGGTAAATTTCTTTCTTATCAATCGGCTCCCCTACCTTATATTCACCGGATATTTCTTCATCCCCTACTAAATAAGCCAGTTTAAAAGTATGATCATCAATAAAATTTACTTTAAACTCTTTGTCATAAAAGCTGCCGTCCCGGATTTCATAATCAACTTTAAAAGGCGCATTATTATAAAGCTCTTCGTTTAAAACGTTGCCCATCGCATAATAATTTACCTTTAAGTTCAGGTTCTCTTTTAGGTCCCGGTAAATAATGTCGGAATTTATCAGTTCTACTTCCCCGGAGAGCGATACCATATTCTGCTCGGCAGCAGCATTGCCCAAAGGGCCACCCAAACCCAAAGCACCCGCCTGGGAGCGCTCATCTATTTTTAACGTGGACGAAGACCGGTAAACCGGTTTGGTATACCGCAGAAATAAATAAGAAGCTCCTAAGCCCAACAAAATCAGGAATACAATCCAGATCAGGCTTTTGCGAGTTACTATCAAAAGGGTAATAAAATCTATTTCACCGCCACTTTCCTCTTCGGTCTCCTGGCTGTCAACGCTGTTATTTAGTTCATCAAGTTCAGCGAAGCTGTCTTTTGCCATTAATTTATAATGTAAGCTTGGTAGATCAATTAAATAAGACTAGTTAGAGCCTGTTGACCAGGATAATGGTAGATATAACGGTAGCAGCTACACTCAGAATAGTAGTTACTACTGGAGCTACATCCCGGAAGGCCGTTATAAATATCCGGTTGTTAGGCTCTATGTAAATAATATCATTGGGTTCTACATTTAAACTGGCCTGCCGCATGCCCTCAATCGTACTTAAATCAACTATTTGTACGATAGGATCGTGGTTCATGTAATCCCGGATAATCTTGATATTCTGTACGCTTGCGTTTGCCGACATACCGCCGGCCTGCGCAATAACTTCTATTATATTCATGTTATCGTTCAACATGGTAATAACCTGACCACCACTTCCTCCCTGGCCGCCGATAGCCCCTAAAATAAATACCCGGTTATTGGTTACTGTAGTTCTTACAAACGAATCCTCGTAATATTCATTAAATAAAGGTTGTAAAAGGCTATCGGCTTGCAATAATGTATAGCCACTAACTTTTACACTACCTACCATGGGCAGTTTGATGGTTCCGTCGTACTGCACCAGAAATTCGGTATTAGATGCTTGCTGTCCGCCATTATTAGAGCGGGTTCTGGTAGTACCGGTATTGTTTAAGCCGCCACCAGGAGCACCAAAAGGTAATTCACCGTTCGGATCAAATATGCGTTCGCCCTTGTTGGTGTAAACACGCACATCCAGGTAATCGTTCGGTTGAATAACATAGTTACGTTCTACATTAATTAAAGACTGCCGGAGTTTATCTGTGTTTATACTCCCAGTAGTTTTAAACATGATATTCTGATTATAAGTCCGGCAGGAACAAAATGCAATAGCAAGAAAGCAGAAAACGAGACGTAAAAAACTAATATTATAAGTTGCTTGCATTAAAACAAGTTAAATTTGATTTACAAAAAGTAGGCAGATAATCTAAAAATAATTATCTAAAACGTTGCAAAGTAAAACAAAATCAAGCGGGTAACAAAATTAATAACAGGTAGTATGTAAACGAAAAAGCCAATTAAAAATTACGTTTGTAGTACACCTAAATGCCAGACCATTTCCTAAAAAGTACAAAGGCTTTATTCTGATCTGCATGCCATGATAACGGCATATTTAATATTTGCCCGGCAGCAAAAAACAAAATCAATTAAAGCACTCAATATAATTTCGTCCTGAACCAGGCCGATAGATGAAGTATATTGCTGTTGAAAAATAAAATTATTCATTTTGAACAAGCAAGCTGAAATCAAGCCCGGAGAAATCGGGTTTAATTTATTTACCAATAGTTTTGTCTTAGCAACAGGGAAAAATAATTTATGTTTTTAAACTTTTCTTTTGATTTTCAGTATTGTTCTCTGTAAATTTGCAATCCTTAAAATAATAGCAAAAAATTAAAGATGATCATTGTTAACGTAAAAGATAACGAGTCAGTAGACAGAGCTCTGAAAAGATTCAAAAAGAAATTTGAAAGAACCGGTGTTTTAAAAGAATTACGCGCCCGCACTTTTTTCGAAAAACCATCTGTAAGCAAAAAAAGACAGAGAGAAAGAGCTGTGTACAAGCAACAACTTTTTGCAACTGAAAATTACTAGTTCTTACCCTCTTTTTATAGAGATTTATATAAGATTCCATAAATTAGCGCCTGTGAAGTATTGGCACAGCCGCTGATTTATGGAATTATTTTTTAAATACCTGCAGTTCGAGAAACGTTTCAGCCCCCATACGCTTCTCTCCTACCAAACCGACTTAGGTCAGTTTTCCGAATATCTGGCCGCTATTTACCAAATAATAGATCCGGCCGAAGCTGACCATGCTATTATTCGTTCCTGGATTGTTTCTTTGGTGCAGAAAGACCTGGATGCCCGTACGGTAAACCGGAAGATTGCTTGTTTACGTTCTTACTATAAATTTTTATTACGCGAAAACCGCATCAGTAAAAACCCAACGTTGCGCATTAAACCGCCTAAAACCAGCAAAAAGTTACCTTCTTTTATTCCGGAAGCTTCTTTTAATTCTTTTCTTGATTCTTTTGCCTTTACCAGTGATTTTGAAGGAATCCGGGATAAGCTGCTGCTCGAATTCTTATATGGTACCGGCATTCGCTTAGCCGAACTTATTGGCGTAGCTGAGGAGGACCTTAATATGTTTTCCAAAACCGTGCGGGTAACCGGTAAAGGCAATAAAGAACGGATTATCCCGATTAATGACTCCTTATTTGCTACCCTGCTGGCGTACCTGCAAAAGAAAAAAGTAGAATTTCCGGATAACCATACCCCAAAACTGCTCGTTACAAACAAAGCGCATCCGCTTTATCCGAAGTTAGTGTATAGAATTGTGAAGAAATATATTAGCCTGGTAACGACATCGGAAAAGGCCAGCCCGCACGTGCTGCGCCATTCTTTTGCCACGCATTTGCTAAATAAAGGAGCCGATCTCAATGCTATAAAAGATTTACTGGGTCATACCAGTTTAGCGGCTACTCAGGTATACACGCACAATTCTATTGAAAAGCTAAAATCTATTTTTGATAAAGCGCATCCTAAAGCATAAGTACGTTTAACCTTAAATTTAAAAACTATGAAACTACAGATGTATTCCATCCATTTTGATGCTGATCAGACTTTACTGGATTTTATTCAGCAGAAGCTAAACAAACTGGATACATTTTTTGATAAAATTATTGACGGCGAAGTTTTTTTACGTCTCGATAACAATAATGGCATTAACAATAAAATTGTAGAGGTAAAAATATTTGTACCGGGCCAAACTTTATTCACCAATCAGGAATCTTCTTCTTTCGAAAACGCGACTGATGCCGCCTTAGATGTACTGAGCCGGCAACTAAAGAAATACAAGGATAAACTGATTACCCATTAAAATTTGATCTAGTGGCAGCTTTATATAATGCTGCTTTTAATATGCAATAAAAAATCCCTGCTTAAGATTATAAGCAGGGATTTTTATGTCTAAGCCCTATAAGATTAGCTTGAATTAAATATTAAAAGCTGCTTTTATTTTATCTACGTAGTCTAGTTTTTCCCAGGTAAATAATTCTACTTCAACTTCCCGGGTTTCGCCGTTGGCGCCGGAAAAAGTTTTGGTTATTGTTTCATTTTTACGCCCCATGTGGCCGTAAGCAGCTGTTTCGGCATAAATCGGGTTCCGTAGCTTTAAGCGGGTTTCAATACCATAAGGCGTCATATCAAAAAGCTCACTTATTTTTTGGGCTATTTCCCCGTCGTGTAAGGCTACTTTGGCCGTTCCGTTGGTATTTACATAAATGCCCATCGGATCTTTTACCCCAATAGCATACGACACCTGCACCAGCATTTCGTCGGCAATGCCGGCAGCCACCATATTCTTGGCAATGTGCCGGGTAGCATACGCGGCCGAACGGTCTACCTTCGAAGGATCTTTACCGGAGAAAGCGCCGCCGCCGTGCGCTCCTTTACCACCATACGTATCCACAATGATTTTACGGCCGGTTAAGCCGGTATCACCGTGCGGACCGCCAATTACAAATTTACCGGTGGGGTTAATGTGGTATTTTATCTGATCGGTAAACAGGGCCTGCAACTCCGGTTTTAACTGGTTTTTTACCCGCGGAATCAAAATATTGATAATATCTTCCCGTATCTTTTGCTGCATAGCTGCTTCTTCGGCAAAGTCATCGTGCTGCGTGGATACCACCACAGAATCAATCCGGACAGGTTGATGGTCATCGCTGTATTCGATGGTTACCTGCGATTTGGCGTCCGGACGTAAGTAAGGAATATCCGAATTTTCCCGCCGCAAAGCAGCCAGTTCCACCAATATATTATGCGCCAAATCCAAAGCCAAAGGCATGTAATTATCGGTTTCGTTCGTAGCGTAACCAAACATCATACCCTGATCACCGGCACCTTGCTCTTGTTTATTTACCCGGTCTACCCCTTGGTTAATATCCGCAGATTGCTCATGGATAGCCGAAAGTACGCCGCAGGAATTGGCTTCAAACATGTATTCCGATTTGGTATAACCGATTTTCCGGATTACCTCACGGGCAATTTTTTGTACGTCTAAATAAGTTTTAGATTTTACTTCCCCGGCCAGAATTACTTGTCCGGTAGTTACCAGGGTTTCACAAGCCACTTTAGAATCGGCATCCCAGGCTAAAAAATTGTCAATTAAAGCATCTGAAATCTGATCTGCCACCTTGTCCGGGTGCCCTTCCGATACTGACTCTGAGGTAAATAAATAAGGCATTTTACTCTTTTAAATATAATTTTCAGATTGTACTACAAGAATGCTGCAAAGCTAAAACATTTAGGGCAATGTAAAAATTTATATACCTGATAATGCTATGTTTTAAAGATATAGGCGTTTCGAGGATAAAGCACAATTGCTAAAAACAAAAAGCAACTGCCAAACTCCAATAACTCGGCCCGCTTATGAGAAGGACACAAAGAAATTAAGCCAAATACCAGTAATAAGCCTATAATTTGATAAACCTGCGGAATGGGAATGGCAAACTTGTCTGCTAATATCCTGATTTTTAAGCTGCGCTGATATAAAATGGGCAATACCAGCAAGTAAAAAACCATAAACAAAATCATTAAGCGCGAAAACACAATTATATTAACGCTTTTGCCCGCTATAATCAGGTTATGGAAATTGGTTTCTTTCTGGGCATTGTTTTCTTTGAAAAATTCAGTGCTTTTCCAGTTAAATAAACGTTGCCCCCAACTTAGCTCTTCGCCGGCCGCAAAAATACAGAACCCCATAAACAGTAACAGCGAAAGTACAAACCAGGAATTTCGCAGGGGTGCCAATTTTACCAGGCGATTTATACTAACTACAGCCATCAACAGCAAAGGCAAAACGGTCATCCACTCAATAAATCCATCTTCGGGTACGTAGGCAAACTCAAACCAGAAAGGATCAAGGCGCGACATCACGATCCCAAAAATCAGCAAACCGAAAGTAAGATATATTATAATGGCTTCTGTTTTAGAAAGGGACGATTGCATGATGAAGTAAAATGACACGGCAAAGATATAGGTATTACCGGTATTATGGAATACTGGGCGCTAAATCCTGCTGAACTATCCTTTCAAAAAAACTTTTGCCCTTTTTTAGCGTTTCAAAGTACCAGAATTTATAGATTAATCTTTTATAATATGAAAAAGTACTTACTGCTATTATTGTCTATAACCACTATTTCTTTTAATGTAAAAGCGCAGGAAGAATCGCCTTACAAAACCAATTTAAAAGTAGATTTGCCCCTAACTGTGGGCGGCGTTGGATTAAGTGGTTTAGGCGTTTATTTTATCAGTCAGAAAGAAAGCCTTTCGGAAGCGGAAGTAAATAGCTTAAGAAAAACGGATGTTAATAGTTTCGATCGCTTTTCGGCCGGCTATAACAGCGAATCGGCTAAAAATTTAAGCGACCTACCTTTTTACGCTTCCTTTGTTGCACCTTTAACTTTGCTTCTTGATGATGGGGTATACCAGAATGCGCCCCAGGTATTTCTCTTATACGGCGAAACCATGGCCATAACCGGCACTTTATTCGCCATGACCGCCGGTTTAGTGGACCGTTACCGGCCTTTGGCCTATGGCTTAGATACGCCCGCCGACCAGCGTAGCAGTAAAAATGCCCGCAATGCTTTCTTTGCCGGTCACGTGGCAGCTACCTCTTCGGCTACTTTCTTTTTTGCCAAAGTATTCAACGATTTTAACCCAGACTCACCAGCCCGGCCTTATGTATGGGGAGCTGCCGCTGCCATACCGGTAGCAGTAGGTTATATGCGTATAAAAGCCGGTAAACACTTTTTAAGCGATGTTATTACCGGGTATGCCGTTGGTACTACCGTTGGTATTTTAGTACCGCATTTGCATAAAAAAACAAATCTTTCGGGTTTCTCCGCCACTCCTACTTACGATAGAATAGAAGGCAAAGGTGTTGCGCTTGCGTATACCTTTTAGCGGTTAGCGGTAATACGCAAACTGTAATTAGTGTAGTTTAATATACTTATTCGGCTGGGTACTTCTTTTATTGTAAACTCATTTAAGAATAAGAGCCGGACATTTAATTTGCAGCTTGCTGCAGATAAATGCCCGGCTTAGTTATTTCCATAACCCCGGTAGCATCTTTTAACGGCGAAAAGCCGTGTTGGCTATATAATCCGTGTGCATCACGGGTCATGAGCATAAACCGCCGCAAGCCTTGTAACTCGGGATGTTCCTGAATACAAGTTATTAGCCATTTAGAAAGTCCTCGCCCACGATAATCGGGAAGAATAAATACATCGCAAAGATAAGCAAAAGTAGTAAAATCTGATATTACCCGGGCATAGCCCACCTGTTCTTCCTGTTGGTAAACACCAAAATTTAATGAGTTCTGTATAGACTTCTCTACTAAAGAGAACGAAATGCCTTTTGCCCAATAAGACCTTTCCGATAAATACCAGTGAATGACTGTTAAATTAAGTTTATCGGGATCAGTAGAAACAATGAAATCGTCTTTTTGATATTCCTGGTACATTTTGCTTTCTTTCATCTTTTGATATAAACCACATCATTTAGGTTTTAAACGAAACCTAAACCAGGTAAAGCATTTAACTTATTATAATTATAAGCCTTTTTTGAGATTTGTCTCAAAGAGCTTGAAAATGCGTTTGTATTCATCGGTCCAACTGCTCGGCTCCTCAAACCCATGATTTTCTACCGGGTAAACGGCTAGCTCCCAGTTTTCTTTTTTCAGTTCGATTAACCGTTGGGTGAGCCGCACAATATCCTGGAAATGCACATTGGTATCTACCATGCCGTGACACATTAATAAAGCTCCTTTTAAACCTTCGGCAAAATAAATAGGTGAACTGCGTACATAAGCCAGGCTATCGGTATATGGTTCGTTCAAAATATTGGAAGTATAACCATGGTTATAATGCGCCCAATCGGTAACGGAACGTAAAGCGCCGCCGGCCGCAAATACATCGGGTTGGGTAAACATGGCCATTAAAGTGATAAAACCACCGTACGAGCCGCCGTAAATACCAATTCTTCTAGGATCTACATTATATTTTGCAGCTAACAATTTCGCGCCGTCTACGTGGTCGCTTAAGTCTTTGCCGCCCATGTGCCGGTAAATGCCGGTGCGTACGTCGCGGCCATAACCGGCACTGCCCCGGTAATCAATATCCATAACGGTATAGCCATTATCTACTAAAAAGTTATGAAACATATACTCCCGGAAATACTGGCTCCACCATTTGTGCGCATTTTGTAAATAACCGGCGCCGTGTACAAAAATAACGGCCGGACCCGGTACGCCAGTCTTGGCCGGACGATAAAGACGCGCATAAACATCGGTGCCATCGGTAGCTCTAAAAGAAATTACTTCGGGCTCGCGCCAGTTATACTGCTGAAATTCTTTTGTTAACGATTGGGTAATTTGTTTTAGTTTTGCGCCTTTATTATTGGGCATCAGGTACAATTCCCAGGGCTTGTTGGTAGTAGAAAACCGGATGGCCAGACTTTTTTCATCCGGAGAGAGCGTTACTTCGTGGTTGCCTGTACCGGAAGTAAGTTGTATTATTTCGCCGCCCTGCAATGGCATACGATAAAACTGGACAACGCCGGGATGTAGTTTATTGGCGTTGAAATACCAATGTTTTTTATCGCGGGATAGCTGGAGATTTGATATTTCGTAATTGCCGGAGGTCAATGCTTTTTTTGCACCCGTTTTAACATTGGCAGTATACAAATGCGAATAGCCGCTGTCTTCCGACTGAAAATATACCTGTTCGTTGTCCGGCATCCAGCCAATATCATTGGCACCGTAGCCAATGCCGGGGCCGCCAATCCAGGCATCGTCGTGTTGCCGGGACACGGGTTTCAGGCTGCGATCAGTGGGGTTAAAAGCCATAATCCAGCGATCTTTGTTGTCCTGTGCCCGCAATATCACCACCGCATTTTTTCCGTTATCGGACCAAACCGGGCCAAAAACTACTACCGGCCGTTGGGTTTGAGCCGGCGTTTTATCTTTTGTATTAACGCTTTTTTCTTGTTGGAAAGTTGGCACTTCTTCTATCCCCGGCACTGATTTAAACGATACCGTAAAAGCTGTATCTTGCCGCAAATCCAATACGCCCATTTCGTAGGTTGGCAGGGGCGCTCCTACTTTGGTACGGGCCGGTATGTCTTCGGTAAAGCCGGAGGCGGTAATATAATTGGGCACCAGCGTACTTTTTGCATTTCCGGCCGGGGCCGATAACCGGTAAGTTATAAATCTTTCGTCGGGACTCAGGATCAGATTATCTACGTTTTTATCGCCAATATATACTTCTTGAGGATGAGATAAGGCTTGCTTTTTTGCCTGGTCTTGGGCAATGGCTTTATTCGCTTCGCGCTGCTTTACAATATCCAGCAGGGCAGTTTGTTGTTCCCGCAACCATTTTTCCTGCGCATTTTTAGGTGTTTCAGGATCTGGCCGTTTTTGTCCTTTCCGGAAATCAGTTAATTGGGTAAGCTGGCCGTTGCTTATCTGCCAGAGATATAAATTATTGTTTGATATAAAGGAAATTTTCTGCTCATCGAAAGAAAAGGCCGGAACCGACTCCCGATCTACAGTATTGGTAATTTGCTGCACTTTACCCGATTTAAGATCCAGTAAAAACAAATCGCCGTTTTTTTCATATACTTTCTTGGTGCGGGCTTTATTATAATTACCATTCTGTGCCGGTAGTTCCCGGCTTTCTGCTAGCCTTACTTTGCGGATATTTCTCCCATTTGCATCGGCTACGTACAGCGAGTCGCTCTTGGCTTGCTCCGGATTCCACATAAAATATATTTTCCTACCATCTTCCGACCAGGAAATATTGCTGGGCGAAGTACCGATAAAAGCATTTCCCTGCATAATCTGATCGATGGAGAGCGAAGATTTATTTTGTTGTGCACTGGCGTAATTAATAATAAACAAGAATGTACAAAATATAAAACTAAGGGATTTTGTAGAGTATTGCACGTATTTAAAATCCATATTTTTAACTTTTCGAAAATCATTAATCATGTTTTTTTAATCTATTAACTTACAATAAACCTGTCTAGCAGTGATAAATATAGCCTTAATTGCAGGTAGAGCTAATTCCTTAGGAATAACAATCCCCTTGCACAGAGATAAAGAGGGGTATCAACTTAAATGACCACTCCTATAATTCCATCAAGAGAATATTTATTCTTCCTTGTTAAGCTAAGAAGAAACTAAACAGCTTTAATATGAAAAAAATTATGTAATCAATATTTACACTTCTACTTACTTTGATTCAGTAAATAAAAAAAGGAGTAATTACCACTCCTCTTTTCCTTAATTTTTAAATATAATAAACTGATTTTTATAAAGAATTATAATAAGCTATAAGCTTGGCTAAATCAGTATCTTCCTTCAAGTTTAAACTATTAGCTTTAAGGTAACTTTCGAGTTCTGAGTTTTTATTTTGTAAAGAAGTTAAAACAGATTTCTTATCTTTTTTTATTTTAATTAAAGTTTCTCCTCTACTGATATAGTAATTTACATTTTGCATAATGTTTTTGTTTATGGTTGCGGAGCCATAAGCCTTCTCTTCACGTATTACTTTAGCTGTTCTTTTTAATAATTTCACTTTACCGTCTGCTAAAACTTCATAAAAAGAATCTTTTAAATCATTTGTTTTTTCGGCTTTAAATCCGGACTGGAAAACCCTATTCTCAGCAACACCACTACCAGGAAGCTGTAAAGTAAATTCAGTAATTGGCTCTATAACTTCTAAAGCAGTTCCGTCTTTTCCTTTAAATAATAATATATCTTCCACTTGGTCATATTTGAGCTCCATATTATTATAGATAGTTCCATTGGTAAGCTTTACAGCACCCTTCGTCCAATCTTCATACAAGTAGGGAGAACCACTTATCTGCTCATATTGTCCAGTTTTTATAGGTCGGCCATTTACTTCTGCTAAGTATGTTTGTCCATAAGTTATTTGTACTGTTACTATAGACAGCAGAAAGATAAATACAAGCACTCTTGAAAAGCTGATTGCCATAAACTTAATTATTAAATTTATTAATATACAGGAGTACTAAAACAAGTTAAATCTTCTTTAAGAAATGTAGCTTTGCAAATAACAAGAGAACCGCAGTATAATACTGCGGTTCTCTTGTTTAATAGGGCAAAGAAAGTATCAATGGCTTTCTCTGTATGTCCCCTACCCGAACTTATAAAGAACGTTTTTTACCAACCTGTATTCTGTACAATATTGGGGTTAGCAGTTATTTCGGTACGCGGAATAGGCAGCACTCTTATATCACTGGAATACGGAACCGTGGTAGGATTCCTTCTTCTGTCCGTAATATCTAGTTTTAAGCGGTTGAGCGTTGCAAATCTATCTCCTTCAAAAGCCAACTCTTTTCTACGTTCCAGAATAATATCATCCAGTAATTGCTGACCAGTAGAAGTATATTCTTTACCGGGCTCTCTCTCAGTTACCAGAGTATTTAAATATGTCAGAGCCAAAGGTTCATTTCCGGTACGATAAGCCGCCTCGGCCGCGATCAGATAAACTTCTGATATACGGATTATTACTTTATCATCAATATCGCCGGAAACAGCAGCATACTTAGTTACAATATAAGCTGGGTTATCGCCTCTTCTTGTCCCTACAGTAATTAACTGCTTTCTAATATCTGTATCAGAATAAGTATTGTAAAGAGACGGTGTAGCTAAGTTTTGTCCATAACCTTCCTGACTGAAGTAGTAACCTAATTCATCTACCCCCAAATTTTCTGTTTGGGTAGCCGATACTTCAAATAATGATTCAAGGCCACTTAACTTTGCCGCATCGGTTTCGGCCCAATATTCTAAAACAGATTCATACGGCAATAACTCAACGCCACTGTCGGTAATAACCTCCTCCGCATACTGCAAAGCCAGGGCATTATCTCCTTTATATAGGTTTACTTCTGCTGCCAAAGCTCGGGCAGCATATTTAGAAAAACGAGTAGCACCCGGCTCCAAAGTCATCATGGTATATGCTTTATCAAGATCCGACAGAATCTGAGTATAAACTTGGGCTACAGTGCTACGTGCTGGCAATGCATTATAATCGTAAGCGGTCAACACTAAGGGAACGCCTAAATGGGATGCATCAGCTGTTTCATTGTACGGTCTGGCAAAATGCCGTACTAACTCAAAATACATTAAGGCCCGTATAGCATAAGCTTCTCCTTTATATTGATTTACATCTGCTTCATCCGTAATGGTTGGAGTTGAATTGATGATTGAATTGGTTCTGTTTATAACATCATAAGCTCCCGACCAAATTCCGGTAATATCGGCATTGTTGTTTAAGAAGTTATAGCTCGAGAAACCTCCAAAATAACCGGAGTTAGAAGTGGCCACGTATAAGTTATCAGCCAGCATATCACCCATTATGGGCAAAAAAGTTCCATACAGGTTCTCGGAAGCAAGCCCGGCGTAAGCTCCTCTTATAGCACTTAAAACATCATTATCGGTTAAAAGTGCTTCTTCTGCATTGTTACTAGTAGAAGGACTTTCATCTAAAAACTCATCTTTACAGGAGGTGAAAGTACCAAGACTTATCATTCCTGCTATTAGCATTATTTTATATCTTTTTTTCATTACAATTCTTTTTAATAATTAGAAACCAACGTTTATTCCAAAAGTGATTGTTTTAGGAACATTGATATCAAAATTGGTAGTTCCACCAACTCCTCCAGCTTCCGGATCATAAGGCAGCGTATCATCAGCAACCCAAGTTGCTAAGTTAGTACCTCTTGCATAAACTCTCAGGCTAGACATTTTTAATCGTCCGATAATACTGGCCGGCAGGTTATAACTTAAAGTAATATCTCTTAAACGAACAAAATCGCCTTTATTTAAAATGTTATCAGATTGAGCCCGGTATCTGGTATCTGTATCATAAGATAGTTTAGGCACATTAGTAACATCTCCTTCCTGCTGCCATCTGTCAAGCTGTGTTGCTCTTTGGTTATATGACCCTAAGTACCAACCGCCACTATTCAGATACTGATAATATGGGTCGTAGATATAATTACCATAGCTGTAATAGAACAAAGCATCAAGAGATAAGCCTTTAAAAGAAAACGTAGTACCAACGCTACCAAAGGCAGTTGGCAAAGCCGATTTACCGGTTAAAGAATAAGCAGCCTGGGAATATGTTTTAGTAGTCTCAGCACGGGTAGCATCTGTATACCACATTGGCATACCATCTGCAGGATCTACACCAGCCCAAAGCGGTAAGTAGTATTGGTAGATATCTTGTCCAACCTGTCTGATAAACGGACTTACTTGTTGTTTATCTACGGCAAGCTCGGTTATCTCATTTTTGTTTTTAGAGAAATTAAAGCTTAAATCCCATTTAAAATCCCCTACCATAACCGGGGTTCCAGACACAGCTAATTCAACACCACTGTTTCTCATAGCTCCTACGTTTTCTAATCTGGTCCCCCAACCGGTTGTTAAGGAAAGCGGACGGTTCAATAATAAATTGTCGGTTACTCTGGAGTAGTAATCGGCCGTTAAAGTTAACCTATTATCAAAAAAGGCTAAATCTACACCCACATCAAAAGGTTTATTTTGCTCCCAGGTCAGGTCAGCATTACCAAGCGAAGAAGGAGTAGCTGCTACAGAGCCTTCATAAGTGCTGGTGTACGCATATAAACGTCTCCAATCATAATTACCAATACCGGCATTACCGTTTACACCATAAGATGCTCTTAGCTTTAATTGATTTATCCAAGTAATGTCTTTGATAAAAGTTTCCTGATCAGCATTCCAACTAGCACCAACCGACCAGAAGTCACCGTATCTGTTAGCAGAACCGAAACGGGAGGAACCATCTCTTCTGAAGCTACCTGATAATACATATTTGCTTTTATAAGAGATATCTCCTAATGCTAAAACGGAAGCAAATGAATATCCTTCGTTAGCACCGCCCGCGGTAATTGGGGTAGCACCCACCGAAGGAACGGTATAACTAGTATTTAAAGGTAAATTTTCAGCATAAACCGAGGCTGAATAATAAGTAGACTTTTGTGCTTCGTAACCACCCTTAAGGTTTACCAGCCAGGTTTCATCTTTGTTGATGTCCCAGGTATAGTTAATCAGATTTGTCCATATCCAGTTAAAATAACGCGTATAATACCTGGTCGAGCTTCCTTGTGAGGATTCTGCATCACCATAAAAAGGGTTTTGATAATTATCTTCTTCCAGGCTGTTATAGTCTATGCCAAATCTTGAGGTTAAGGAAAGACCAGGTAAAATCTTGTATTCGCCCGTAAAACTTCCTAAGCCTTTTAAAGTGTTATTACTTCTTTTATCCAGCTCTAATAAACGAACAGGATTAAAGGGAGCTTGCGGTTCATCTTCCAAACCTATAGTAGGCATTAAGAACAGGGCAGCCATTACCGGGTTAGCAAAGTAGCCACTGTTAAGAGGTCCTTTTTGGGTTGAATTTGAAATAAGTAAGTTTGAGCTTAAAGATAATTTATCTGTTAAATTATGCTTTAAATTAAGTTTAGTAGAATATCTTTCGAACTCAGACGTGATAACTGTACCTTCCTGGTTAAAATATCCGCCCGAAATATTAAATTGCGTTTTCTCATTACCACCAGATATAGCCAGATTATATTGCTGGGTTTTGCCAGTACGCAAAACAGCATCTTCCCAATTTGTATTTACAGAGGGGTCTAAGCCAAAATTCTCAACTAAATATTGGGTAAGCTCTGTTGGGTCAGTAGGTAAATCGTACCCATCATTCTGCAACGTTTCCGTCATTAATTCTATATTTTCAGCTGTAGTTAACGGCCGCGTATTCTCGTTATAATAAGCTCTTTTAGATACACCGTATTCTGCATCAAGCGTTACTTTTGTTTTGCCAGCTTTACCACTTTTGGTAGTAATAACAATTACCCCGTTAGCAGCTCTAGAACCGTAAATAGAAGCCGCAGAAGCATCTTTCAAAACGTTAATACTTTCAATATCATTGGGATTGATACCAGCCAGCGGGTTGGCAGTAGTAGTAGCTCTGGATAAATCGCCGGAATTGATAGGTACGCCATCTACTACATACAAGGGCGCCGAAGAACCAGTTATGGAGCCAACTCCACGGATACGGATTTGCTGAGCAGAACCCGGCTGACCAGAAGCTCCTACAGATTGTAAACCAGCTACCCGTCCCTGCAAAGCCTTATCAACAGAAGTCATAGGCACGTTAGCAAGCTCCTCGCCACTAACTTGTGAAACAGCTCCGGTTACTTCCCGCTTGGTTTGGGTAGTATATCCGGTTACCACTACCTCATTTAATTGGTTAGCATCAGCTGTAAGTGTAATATTAAGTGTTGTAGCATTACCAATTGCTCTGTCTGTAGTTGTATAACCAACAAAACTAAAAGTTAAGGTAGTTGCTCCAGCAGAAGGGGTAATAGAATAATTACCATTTATATCAGTACTGGTACCAACTGAAGTACCCTTAACCAATACTGTTACTCCGGGCAACCCTTGTCCGGTGCTGCTATCAGTAACCTTTCCGGTAATAGCTTGGGTTTGCGCCCAAGCCTGACTCAGCATTATAAAAATCAGGCTGAGCGAAAGCAGTAATTTGTTTTTCATAAATGTGCTTTAATTGTTTGTTTTGTTTTGTAAAAAGAAAATTGATATCTGATTTAGACAAACGGTACATTAAAACCATATATCATTAAGACTAGCATTTTGAAAAATGCACCCGCATACAGCAAAGAGCTATACCTTGTTTATTTTACAGGGCATTAGCAATTGCTATATCTTATTAAAGATAATTTAAATAGCAGGTTTAAACGCATAATCACCATACTGTATGGCAATTTGTATTTATCTCAGAAGAAGATAATCGTTTTAAGTGCGGAAATTAAAATTAGAATGTAGATGTATCATGTTTGTTTGTTTGTTTGTTTGGTTTGTAATTCAAATATAAAACTCTATTGCTAATGTAAAAATCTGCTAATCCTCAATAGCAGTTTTTATTATTACTGCGCTTGTAATTTATTTAATTTATTTTTAATAATTAGATTATTATAAATAATTTATAATTAAATTTAATGCTTTATTTAAAAATATTTAATAATAACTCATATATTGAAATATTTCTAAATTTTTATTCGTTATATTAGTATAAAATTATATAAGTAGTAAAATCAATAAAGAAACCAAAAACTAAAGTATCTTTATTGTTTATATTCAAATTTTATATTCTAACAATATTTTTATTGGATTATAAAATTATATAGGTTTGATTAGCAGCTAATACGTATCGGTGGGTGCATGTACCTTTAATAAAGCAGCTATGCTCAAAAGGTGAATTTGATTTTTAGGAATAAAAAAATAAAAAGAGCTGCCCCAAGGCAGCTCTTTTTGTAAATTCAGGGAGCAAATTAATAATTCGGATTTTGCTGCTCTGCCAGAACAGGGTTGGCGTTTACTTCGGTTAGCGGTATTGGCCAGATGAAACGGAAATCGTCGTAAGGAACTGCTGGAATACTTGCTAACAGGGCCTGACGAACAGTTCCGCTGGCGGCCGAATAGTCGGCAGTAGCCAAACCGGTTGGTGCCACTTTGTTCGGGATGCCTTTATAAACGTATTTTCCTTCCATTGCTAAACGATGGATGTCTTTCCAACGCAGGCCTTCGGCCAGAAACTCAATCCGGCGCTCGTTAACAATGGCTTGAATTAAATCATCGTTGCTGGCCAATTCAGTTAAGGTGTAAGACGCAGTGGCCCGGCTTCTAACTGCATCGAGCAATTCCACTGCGCGGGTACTAAGTGGAGTGGTACGGGCCAGGGCCTCTGATAAATTCAGTAGTACTTCGGCATACCGGATAACAGGTGCATTATCCGACCAGGTAGAAACATCTTTGTATTTGGTAGTATGCTGTAAACCAGTGGAAGCAGATTGCACAGTTAACTGCGTTCTCCGCAAATCATCTGCCGGCCAAAATATGGCATTATAAATAATGGGACTAATGGCAATCAGGAAACGGCCACCGGCTCCATACATCTGGGGCAATGCGCCGTTGGTTCCGGGATTGTCGGTAGCTGAATTCTCGATGGAGAAGATAGACTCTGTATTGCTTTTGTTACCGGTAGCAGTAAAAGGCCCTTCGGGCGTAGCGGTTAACTTGTAACCACCAACCGGACTTACCAAAGCACCTGTAGTTGGCACCAGTTTATCCCCTTCTGTAATAACACCGCTAAAATCTTGTTTATGCAACAGCACCCGGGTTTTAATGGCAATTGCAGCACCCTGGGTGGCCCGGGTAATCATATTAGCTGTTCGGGTAGCGGGCAAATTGGTTTCGGCAAAATCTAAATCCTCCAGTAACAGGTCGTAGCATTCTTTCACCGTATTACGCCCCTGGGTCTTGGCTTCATCCACCTTTGCCGGCGTATTTACCGCCATCGTCCGGTAAGGAACGCCTAAATGCGAAGCATCCGGCGTATGGTTATAAGGGCGGGCAAAATGTACCAATAGTTCATGGTGCGATAAAGCACGCAAAAACCGGGCTTCTCCTTCATATTCCAGGGCTTTTTCCGGGGTAATAATATTATTAGTGGCGGCAGTTTGCACGCCTTCTATTACCACGTTGGCTTTATTTATAACGGCGTACAGGTTTTCCCACATGTACTGGTTATTTGCCGTAGAAGCATTGTAGGAATTCTCGTAAGTAATCTGGTAGAAAGCCTGCAGGTTTACCACGTCTTCTCCCCGGGTATCACCTTGTTCGATGGAAGCCGCACCAAAGGGATAACCTCTGGATACGGTAACCCCACCAGCGTAAAAACCGCTTTGCGCCGCGTCATAAACCCCAATCATGGCCAATTCGGCCCGTTCGGCGGTGGCAAAGGCAGCTACCTCAGAAATCCGGTCCATCGGATCCAGTTCCATTACCTGGTCTTCGCAAGAAGTGGAGAGTAGCAATAGTGAAAACGATAAGGCCGGGGTAATAACCGCCCACCTTAAGCTTTTGTAAATAGTAGTATATTTCATTTTTATATTTCCCTTTATTAAAATCCTAAGTTCAGACCAAACGTGAACACTTTTTGCTGCGGATTGCTATTATAATCAACGCCGAAGTTAGTGGCGGTAGTGGTTGTGGTATAAGATTCAGGATCTAAACCCGTGTATTTGGTAACTGTCAGTATGTTCTGAGCCTGCGCAAATATTCTTAAGCGATTAACATTTATTCTGTTCAGAAAACTGGTTGGTAAAGAATAGCCCAAAGTGATATTGCTTAATTTCAGGAAGTTGCCGCTTTCTACAAAACGGGAAGAGGCCTCACCATTACTGTTAATAATAGCATCCCGTCCGGCCCAAACACGTGGTGTCCGGCCATCACCCGGATTTTCCGGACTTTGCCATCTACCCAAAATTTCGGCACCGTTGTTCTCAAACAATTGGGTCAATAAATCCTGCCGGGTCCGGTTCATAATCTTATTGCCGCCTGAGAAACGCAACAGAAAATTCAGGTCGAAGTTGGCATAATTTACCGTGTTATCGAATCCACCAAACCATTTAGGTAAGGTATTACCCAGAATTACTTTATCGGTAGTTGTTAAAGACGAAGCTGCACCAAGTACCGATGGATTTCCGGGATCGTATACCCGATAAGAATTGGTAGCGATATCACCCTGAACCAAAGTACCATCGGCTTTCTGGTATATTGGGTTACCATTGGCCATGTTTACGCCTTCATATTGATATCCATAGATAGAATTAATCGATTCGCCTTCTCTTATGATGGTGTAGGTTCCGGAAACGGTAGTTACCTGAATATCCTGGTCATTAACCAGTTCTTTTACTTCATTTTTCTGGGTAGAGAAATTAAGTCCGGATTCCCATCTGAGGCGATCTGAGTTCAGAATAGCGCCTCTGATGCCTAATTCTACCCCATTGTTTATAACCCGGCCAATGTTGCGGTTGATAATATTACCAGGCACACCTAAAGAAGGAGCAGTAGGAGCTTGTAACACAATATCATTGTTGTCTTTTTGCCAGTAAGCAAGTTCCAGGTTTATGCGGCCATCCAAAAGGCCCACGTCCACACCTATATCAGAAATTTTTTGAGATTCCCATTTCAGGTCGGGGTTACCGGTGTTGCTGAAAGCAATACCACTTTGCGAACCATATTGAGCCGAAGCAAAAGAACCCAGATAAGGATAATTACCAGTTATAAAGCTGTTTCCTACTACGGCATAACTACCTCTGATGCGTAAATCGCTGATGTAGTTGGCTAAACCTGCGCTTTTAAAGAAGTTTTCTTCGGAAATCCGGTAAGCAGCCGATACTCCCGGGAAATATCCCCAACGGTTTTCCGGCGAAAGTTTAGATAAACCATCGGCGCGGATAGAGGCACCCAGGTAATATTTGCTTTTATAGTTATAGTTAACACGTGCCAGATAGGACGCCAAGCCGTTTTCTTCCAGGTCGCCGTAAACAAATTGGTTGGCTACAGTACCCGAAATAATATTCTGATTAAAAACCCGGTCGGCTATACCGGTGGCGTAAGTTTCGTAATAAGAGGTTCTTTCCTTCGTATATTCCGCAACGGCTGTGAAGTCGAAGTTATGGGCTTCGTTGAAAGATTTGTTATAAGTTAAAATATTTTGCCAGTTCCAACGGCTGCTGGGGGCAAAGATCTGGTCTAAAGAACCATTTACCGAAGCGGCATCGCCGTGGCGGGGATCACCGTAGCCAAAATCATCGGTGATGCTTACATCGGCGCCCAGCAAAGTTTTGAAACGCAGGTTATCAATTAATTTTACACCTAAAGAAACGTTACCCAGCGCCCGATAACCGGTAGACCGACGGGTGTTATTATCAATGATAAACCGCTGATTGGGAATACCATTGGCAATAGTAACTGCATTCGGCCCCCGGCCTAATGATCTTACGTTAGCATCATCGATGTTGTACCCGGTAGGATCGTTCGCATCGTAAACTCCTACGTTCGGCAACATCCGGATAACAGCAAAAGTATTACTGGAAAGAGAGTTAGAACCCGTAAGAATACCGTAGTTATCTTGTTTAGATAAACCGGCTTGTAAGCCGAAGTCCAGCCATTTGGTTACATTCTGGTCCAGGTTGGTCCGCACCGTATAACGTTTCAGGCTGTTCCCCACCGCAATACCTTCCTGATTTGTATAACCCAGGGACACATAATATTTGGTCCGGTCGGTTCCGGCACTGGCCGAAAAGCTATGGTTCTGCTGGAAACCTGTCCGGTATACATAATCGTTCCAGTCGGTATCCTCCGTACCCAAAGCTGCCGGTAAAGTAGCAGCACTGGCATTTCTGGCCATTTCATTCTTTATCTCTACAAAATCGGCCGCGTTTAATAAATCGTGCAATTTGGTAGCTTGGGCCCAGCCGGCATAGTTATCGTAGTTAAATTTAACCTGACCTTTCCGGCCTTGTTTGGTGGTAACCAGAATAACCCCATTAGAGGCACGCGAACCGTAGATAGCCGTAGCAGCGCCATCTTTCAGAATCTCAAAAGACTCAATATCATTCGGATTAATATCAGCCAAAGCATTATTAGGAGCGTAAGATCCTAAATTGCCCGAGAAAACCGGAACACCGTCTATTACTACCAGAGGAGAAGAATTACTGGAAATAGAGTTTACCCCACGTACCCGGATTACCGGTGGCGCACCTAATATACCGGATGACTGCACTACCTGCACACCGGTAGCGCGGCCGGCTAACTGCTGGGCAAAAGATGGCGTAGCCAGATTGGCAATTTCGGTACCTTTTACCTGAGAAATAGAACTGGTCACATCCCGTTTCTGCTGGGTACCATAACCCACTACTACTACTTCGTCCAGTTGGTTCGCATCGGCCGTTAAAGTAACGTTTATAGAAGTATTATTGCCAATTACTCTTTCTATGGTGGTATAGCCAATAAAACTAAAGGTTAAACTAGTACCACCAGCCGGCGGTGTAATAGAATAATTACCGTTAACAT
>Ga0210040_10001358_pt1 | contig 37402 bp, 26 predicted proteins | sample CryGeyCG12114_NA_FD_185462 | JGI IMG/M metagenome (GOLD analysis project Ga0210040, IMG submission 185462) | Groundwater microbial communities from aquifer - Crystal Geyser CG19_WC_8/21/14_NA (SPAdes) (version 2) | ecosystem: Environmental > Aquatic > Deep subsurface > Groundwater | place: USA... | reverse complement strand
TAGCCTGCAGGAAAAACAGCGTCCTTTCTATCTGGACCGGGAGAATTCGCTTGCCGGGTTCAGCCTTTCCTGCAGCAACGCAACGTGGCAGCAGGAAAGGCTGAACCGACTGTATGTTCAGGGCAAATGCTGGTAACTGCGCGTGTAGGGTATCATCCTTGAGGCAGCATCTATATTTATCATTTTAAAGCCGCTTTTCGCATGTGCTTTTACCTGGCTTCTACTGTACTGCTGATGATGGAGTGGTTCCAGCTCCGGCCCCAGTCTATTGCCGCCCTTGCCGAATTCACGCTCTGCCTCGTCATTTCATTCTACCTGCTCAGTATCCGGAACAAGACGCAGGACGGTTTCCTGATCACCGGCTTATTTATACTGCACACGGTTTACAATGCTGTTTCCTTTCTCCGGAACTCCGCTTTCGATACCGGTGCCTATATACCCATTGTATGGGTACACAGTGTTATCCTGGTTTTTCTGGCGCTCTACCACCTGTTGTTCTGCTATTCGTACCGCCAGAACCCTTTCCCGCAGGAGATGCGGCTGGTGCTGGCAGTGAGTGCGGTTACGCTTCTTATAGGCCTTTTCTTCCACCAGGTCGGCTTCCCCTGGACCTTCCCAATCCATTTGGTGATTGCCCTCTGGATTGTGGTGGTGTTTGTGCGCAAAATGATCTGGTCTATGCAGCTACAGCCGGAAGCGGGCGCAGCGGCGGGGCCTTCCTTCTATATAAACCGCCTGGTAGTGCTCCGGGAGTCCCGGCACCCTACCAGGCGGGACACCAAAGCCTACCGGGTGTTTGCGCTGTGGTGCCTGCTGCTTGTCCTGACGTGGCTGAACGCCAACCTCGGTATATTTCAGATTATTCCGGGCTGGTGGGAGCAGTTACACCACGCTTTTTACCTGGTGCTGCTCACCTGGATCGTGATAAACTATATGTCTTATGCCCAGGAAACTACCACTTTCGTGGCAAAACTGGTAGGCCTTTTCATGTGCCTGACGCTCGTGCTGCTGGGCATGCTGGGCTTCCTGCTCTACGGCATCGACAACAAGGTGGGCGGCGACGCAAACAAGGAAAGTGCCCTGCGCATCCTGGCTTACCTGATCCCGATCTCTACCATCATCATCGTGCTGGTGTTTCCGGCCTTCTTTAAAAGCAACCTGCTGCGGCCGCTCAGCTTCGTGCTGAAAGGCGTGCAACGGGTTAACGCCGGGGAACTGCGGGTGGAGGTGCCGGTGGAGGTGCAGGATGAGATTGGGGCGCTGGCCCAGCAGTTTAACCATATGACGGCCTCGCTGCGGCGTTATGCAGAGCAGATGGAGAGCCTGGTGGCTAAGCGAACCATTGAGTTGGAGCGCAAGTCTTTTGAACTGGAGCTCCAGAAAGAGGAATTGCAGCACACGCTCAATAACCTGAAGGCCGCACAGGTGCAGTTGGTGCAGTCAGAGAAAATGGCCTCACTTGGGGAGCTAACCGCCGGCATTGCCCATGAGATACAGAACCCGCTGAACTTTGTGAACAACTTCTCAGAGCTGAGCACGGAACTGGTGGACGAACTGGGCGAGGAGCTTAAGCTCGGGGAGAGCGAAGGGGCAACGGCCATTCTCGCCGATCTGAGGCAGAACCTCGAGAAGATTTACCAGCACGGGCTTCGCGCGGATGCCATCGTGAAGGGAATGCTTCAGCACTCCCGCAAGAGCACTGGCCACAAAGAGCCGACGGATATAAATGGCCTGGCCGATGAGTATTTCCGGCTGTCGTACCACGGGCTCCGCGCAAAAGAAAAAAACTTTAACGCCAGCCTAAACACTGACTTTGACCAAAACATGGGCCTGGTGGAAGTGGTGCCGCAGGACCTGGGCCGGGTACTGCTGAACCTGTTCAACAATGCGTTTTATGCCGTGCAACAGCAGCAAAAGCTGAAGCCGGAAGGGTACAAGCCCCAGGTATCGGTGAGCACCCGCCGGTTAGGGGACGTAGCGGAGATACGGGTGAAGGACAATGGCCCCGGGATACCAAAAGAAGCAGCCAGCAGGATATTCCAGCCCTTTTTCACGACAAAACCATCCGGGCAGGGCACAGGCCTTGGCTTGTCGCTTAGTTTTGATATCATCACCAAAGGACATGGGGGGAAGCTTACGTTCAATACGGCAGAGGGCGAGTTCGCGGAGTTTATTGTACAGGTGCCGGTAAGCCATGAGCCGGCGGCGGCTGCAGTGGCGGATATGCAGGAGGCTAAAACGGTAGCCCCGGAGCATTAGCAAGGCATTATGCAGGAGAAGCCGCCCGCACGGGGAAAAGCGCCGGAACCAGCGGCGGCACCCCGGTGGCAGCTTGTTTGTTGGCAGTACTTTCTGTTATAGAATTCGAAATAACGGCGCAGGCTACTTTGTTGTAAAAAATGAGTATTTTGTTTTGTCGTATAAATAAAATAAGTTCATACTAATTTAATTCTAACGGTAGCCCTTTAAATGAACATACTTGTTGTTGATGACGAAGCAGACGTGCGACCGCTGTTTGAGCAGCGTTTCCGGAAAGAGATCCGAAAGGGCGAGGTGCGCTTTTCTTTCGCACTTTCCGGGGAGGAGGCTTTTGCCTACCTGGAGCAGCATCCGTCTGAGGTGGTACTCATCCTGTCAGACATTAACATGCCGGGCATGAGCGGCATTGAGCTTCTTCGCCAGATACGGCAACGCTATAACTCGCCTCCCCCGGTTATTATGATGATCACCGCATACAGTGACCAGGAGAATTACCAGCAGGCAATGAAATACGGTGCCAATGATTTCTTAACTAAGCCGCTCGATTTCAGTAGGCTGAAAGATAAACTCAAAACCTTGGCTTTTTGATGGCAAATATACTTGTGGTAGACGATGAGGCTGATCTGGAGCTACTGATAAAGCAGAAGTTCCGCCGGAAGATCAGGGAGAACACCTATAAATTCGTTTTTGCCCAGAACGGTGTGGAAGCCCTGAAAAAGCTGCAGGAACACCCCGAACTGGATATTGTGCTAAGCGACATCAACATGCCGGAGATGGATGGCCTGACGCTCCTGACAAAGCTGCCGGAGGCAAACCCAATCATCAAAGCCGTCATTGTGTCTGCTTACGGGGATATGGAGAACATCCGGACTGCCATGAACCGGGGCGCCTTCGACTTTATATGCAAGCCCGTGAATTTCGACGACCTTGAACTGACGGTGGAAAAGACAATGCAGCATGTAAACCAGCTGCGCGAAACGGTTCAGGCCATTAAGGAAAACAACATCCTGAAGATGTATGTCGACGAAACGGTGCTCAAGTTTATGACCCACACCGAGTTTGAGACTAGCCTGCTGCTGAACGAGACGATTGAGGCCACGGTTATGTTCATCGATATCTGTAGTTTCACGGCCATTACGGAGCGGGTGCCTGCCAACACCGTTGTCAGCCTTCTAAACAGGCTATTCGACCTGATGGTGAAAGAGGTCATAGCCCAGGAAGGGCACATCGACAAATTTATGGGAGATGCCGTTATGGCGGTTTTCCGGGGCAATTACCACCTCGACCGCGCCATCGACGTGGCCGTGGCCGTCCGGAAAGCCTTTGAGTCGGTGCAGGAGGTACACGCTGAAGACACTGTTTTCAAACCACAGATTTCCATTGGCATCAGCTCCGGTGAGATGGTGTCCGGCAACATCGGCTCCGCCTCGCTCAAGCGGCTGGATTATACCGTTATCGGCGATACCGTAAACATGGCCCAACGGCTGCAGTCAGTAGCCCAGCCTGGCCAGATTGTAATCCCGTCGGGCATATACGACCAGGTGAAAGAGTCTTTCAAGTGCCGGCCACTTGGGGAGGTAAAGCTCAAGAACAAATCACAACCCGTGGTGACATATGAGGTGATTGAATAGGCGCTGCCGGCTTCCTGCTGTTATATGCCGCAAGTGCATAAGTGCGTTTTATAGAGGAATTTACCTGCTTTTGCAACCCTTAAATTTTCCTTCCTGGTCCTGCCACTGCTGGATACCGGGCGGGCAGCGGGCTGATTATTGAAGAAAATGCTGTAGATTACAGGAAATGCTGCCTAACTTAGTACATAAAGCTGGCAAGTATGTGTACCATCTTTAGCAAACTGAGAAGTTACTTTGCATAACAACACACCTCTCTTCAAAAACGGGGGAGAAATGGGAGCCTTAATGGAGGCTTACGATTGGGACTCCCACCCCTTAGGAAATCCCGCCGGCTGGCCGAATAGTCTGCAGACGGGGATCCGCATGATGCTTGGCTCTGGTTTCCCGATGTTTATCTGGTGGTCCGGGGAATTCTATATGTTCCACAACGACCCCTACCTGCCTGCCCTGGGCAACAAGCACCCCGAAGCACTTGGCGCCAGCGCACGGTACATGTGGAAGGAGATCTGGAACCATTTAGGCGTTATCGCCGAAGGAATACTGGACGGTTCTAACCAAAGATTTTATGCCAAGGAACTGCTGGTGCTGCTCAACCGCAGCGGCTTCATAGAAGAAACCTACTGGACATTCTCTTACAGCCCGCTCCCAAACGACGATAACAGCGTGGGCGGGGTTTTCTGTGCCTGCAGCGAGGTAACGGATGAGGTGCTGGCCCAAAGGCGCCTGAACACGGTGAGGGAAGTAACCGGTGCCATTACACAGTCGCTTTCGGTGGACGAGGTGAGCCAGCAGGTGTGCGAACTGATGACCTTGAATGCCGATGATGTTCCTTTCTGCCTGTTTTACCTCCTGAACAGCGAGGGTACCGCGGCTGATCTGCGCGGGAGCGCCGGCGAAATCAGCACGACCACCGCGCCTCCGGTTGTTGCGCTGGAGGCAGCGGCAGCGGACGTGCTGGTATATAGAAACAAGGTCGAAAGCTTTCGGCGCTGCCTGAAAAGTTTACCGGCAGGCAGTTGGGAGCATGCCACAGACCAGGCAGTGGTCGTGCCGGTATATCAGCCCGGAGAGAACATGCTCCTGGGGTTTCTGGTACTCGGCACAAGCCACCGCCTGCCCTATGATGAGGCTTACCAGCGCTTTCATCTGATGCTGGCAGACCAGGTTTCCTCCACTGTCTCCAGTATTAGATTCCGTTTGGGAACTGAGGCAAGTGAACAGCGCCTGCTGCAGCTGGCAAACTCTATTCCGCACCTGATTTTAACAGCTAGATCCAACGGCGAGGTAGATTACGGGAACCAGCAGTGGTACGCCTATACAGGGTTTACGGTAGCGGAAACACTCGGCTGGGGATGGGTCGATGCTATTCACCCCGAGGATGCCCCGCTGGCGAGAACCAAGTGGGAACAAGCGGGCACCAATGGGGAAAACATCTCGCTTGAGTACAGGCTACGGCAGGCAAAGGGGAGCTACCGGTGGCACCGCGTACTTGCCGTTGCCGACGAATACGCGGATGGCACGCCTAAAAAGTGGTATGGCACGATCACTGACATACATGACCAGAAGCTGGCGGAGGCGGAGTTGCAGCGAAGCAAGGCGCAGGAGCAGGCGGCTTATGCGGCAGTGGAACTGCAGCGGACGCACCTCGAAAAGCTCTTTATGCAGGCTCCTGCGGCCATCAGCATCCTGAGCGGCCCTGATTTTGTGTTTGAGCTGGTGAATCCCGGCTATCAGCAGCTTTTCCCCGGGCGGCCGCTACTGGGCTTGCCAATACTGGAAGCCCTGCCTGAAATCAGTAGCCAGCCGATTTGGACTATTCTCAAGAACGTGTACCAGACCGGCGAGTCCTATATAGGCAGCGAAGTGCGGTTAATGCTGGCGCGCTACGACAACGGACAACTGGAGGAAAACTACTTTAACTTTGTGTACCAACCCCGCTACGACCAGCCTGGCCAGGTAGACGGGATATTTGTTTTTGCCTATGAGGTGACAGATATGGTGGAGGCCCGGCACAAAGTTGAGAGCAGTGAAGAGCACCTCCGGATAGCCTTGGAGGCGGGCAACATGGCGACTTTCAATTTCGACCTGCTCACAAACCAGACTACGCGCAGTGCCAACCACGATAAACTGTTTGGTTACGAGTCGGAGCTACTGGAGTGGAACATGGATGCACTGTTCAAGCATATACTGCCCGAGGACCATCCTAAAGTGCAGGAACAGTTTGAGAAATCACTCAAGTCAGGCCAGCTTTTCCTAAGCCCCCGCATCCGGCGGAAAGACGGAGAACTGCGCTGGATAGAAGGGCTGGGCAAGGTGATGTACAACGAACTGAGGCAGCCGGTCCGCATAGCGGGCGTCGTGACCGATGTGACGGCGCGTAGGCAGGCGGAGCAGATGCTGCAGGACCTCACAGATAAACTGGCAGCAGCCAACACCAGCATCAAGGCCCGCAACAAAGAGCTGGCAGTAACAAACGAGCAGCTCACCCGCATTAACGCTGATCTCGATAATTTTGTCTATACGGCTTCTCATGACCTGCGCTCGCCGATCAATTCCATGGAAGGCCTGCTGATTGTGCTGCAGGAGCAGTTGAAGGACAGGTTGGGAGAGGAAGACCACCTGCTGATGCAGCACCTGACCGCCTCCATGCAAAAGCTGAACCACACCATTCAGGACCTGTCTGAGATCGTTAAGGTGCAGAAAGATACAGACCTGCCGCTCGATGTTGTTTCGGTGCAGGAGGTGCTGGCGGATGTGTTGACAGATATAAAAGCGCAGACAGCGGCGCTGGATGCAACCATTGCATACGAACTGGAAGTTCCCTCTCTTGACTTCCCGAAGAAGTACCTGCGCAGCATTCTATATAACCTTCTCTCTAATGCGCTCAATTACCGCCACCCAGGCCGAACACCTCATGTGCTGGTGCGTACAGCAAGAAAGGAGCAGCAGGTGCAGCTATCCGTTTCTGATAATGGCCTGGGCTTAAATAGCCGGCAAGTCAAGAAACTCTTTGGCATGTTCCAACGCATGCACCCTAATACAGAAGGAAGCGGTATCGGCCTGTATACTATAAAAAGAGTGATAGAAAATTATGGCGGCCGTATAACAGTCGATAGCAAGGAAGGGGCAGGCACTACATTTTATGTTTACTTCCCAAGTGCCTCAACATAAACTATGCAACAAATTAAGAAGGTCCTCCTGGTAGACGACGATCCGACCAGTACGTTTCTGGCGCAGCTGCTGCTCAGGAAACTGAGCACGGTAGAGCATGTCTCGGTGGCGGCAAATGGCAAGGACGCGCTGGATTACCTGATTGGTAGCCAGGAAAAAGGCAATTTGCCGGACCTGATTTTATTAGACATCAATATGCCTCTGATGGACGGGTTCGAGTTTATGGACCATTTTCAGCAGCTTCCTTTTCACAATGCCGCCCGCGTGGTGTTGCTTTCCTCTTCTGTTTCCTCCAAAGACCTGCAGAAAGCCGCTGATTACCACATCAGGGATTTTATTAACAAGCCCCTCACCAAGGAAAAATTGTCGCTGCTGATGCAGGAAAGCTAACTGGCGTTTCCCGAACGCAAACAGTTTCTGGTGAAGCTTCTACAGGGCCAGAATTTATACATAGGGTTGATCTTGGCTGACATATTCTCACTGTCACGGCCTGGCTGCTTGCGCTGCCGGAGCAGATCTGTCAGTTATGCTTGGTTTCCGTGTTCGGGGCAGCTCTCAGTTTGAAGGCTATATATCACCTAAAAGCTTGTGCAGTATCTGTTGCAGTAAGGCCTTTGTGGTTAGACATAAAAATAGGCCAAGCTGCCTGCAATATTGATTTTAGCTTCGTTACAACAAATTAATGCCTATTTTTGATAACATTTTGCTATAAATTCGAGTTTAAGTGCACGATAAATAATAATGATCTTATATAAGTTATATAGCTGAGTTATGTCTTCTTTTTTAAGATATAACAACTGTCTTACCGCGACGCACTTTACTTCCTGATGCAATCAAAAAATAAGCTCCATAAGTACGATTATTCTCAACTGTTATTGAGCAGAAGAATGATATTGCTGCTGTTGCTTTTGATGGGTATTATTTTGACCGGGCTGGAATTTGTCTATACCGGGCCTTACGTTATTTCGTCTACTCCTGGAAACGGCGAACTTGACGTGAGTGTCAGCACTTCGAGTATCGCTGCAAACGATCTTTTTGTGCCGGATGGGCTTGGGGTTAAAGGAGGCGTCGACAACACTACCATCACCAATGCTACCGTAAGGCTGCTGAAAGTAGCAGGCAAGAATCTGATTGATGTTCCGGGTACAGTGCAGGGTACCGGGGGGGGAGATGCCATCAGTTTCTCGCCCGCGGCAGCTTTGGAGCCGGATACAAAATACAAGTTCGTAGTAACCGATGGCGTAAAATCCTACAACAAAGAGCCCTTTATTCGCTACGAGGCGGTTTTCAGAACAGCGGCAGCTAACACAGAGCCGCCGGCGGAGCCACTTCCTGTGGCGTTTGCCCAAGTGCCCGTGCCCGGTACGCAAAACAAACACTATACTTCGCTGACTTTTGGCCCGGATGGCAGGTTTTACGCCCTGCGCATGAGTGGTGTGATTGAGCGTTACGATGTAGACCCTGAAACTGGCTTGCTGGTTGATAAGCGAGACATTGCCACACTCAAAAACGCCTATGGGAGCCGTACGGCTATAGGGTTAACTTTTGACCCGTCAGCTACGGCACAGCACCTGATTGCTTGGGTATCGCACTGCTCTTCCGGTTTAAGCGATGCGCCCTCATTCGACGGCAAAATCTCGCGCCTCAGCGGCGCAAACCTGGAAGCGGAGCAACTGGTACTGACGAAGCTGCCGCGTTCCAACAAAGACCACCTGGTAAACAGCATGGCATTCGGCCCGGACGGTGCCCTTTATTTCTGCCAGGGCAGCAACAGCTCAATGGGGGATTACGACAGCTTCTGGAAGCGGTCGGAGAGCCTGCTTTCTGCAGCGGTGCTGCGCCTGGATACGGAGAAGCTTAAAAAGGTGCGGTTGCCGCTGAATGTGCAGACTACCTCAAACCAGAGGCTTATCAACCAGGCCCCGGCCACTTCCGTGCGCCTCGCTGACGGTACCTACAATCCGTACAGTTCAGATGCTCCGCTAACCATATACGCCTCGGGTGTCCGGAATGCCTACGACCTGGTGTGGCACAGCAACGGGCAGTTATATATGCCTGCCAATGGTTCGGCAGCAGGCGGCAACACCCCGGCGACGGTAACAGGCACCCGTCGCCCGAACGGCACGTTTTACAATGGCCCAGAAGTAGCGGCTACCTCAGGCGTGCAACTGCTGAAATACAAAGGGCGGGTGCGAAAGCTCATGAAGCTCCTGATAGACCCCAGTAAGTCTGCTGTGCAGAATGACTGGCTTTTTCGGGTTAACCCATTGAAGCCCATAGGGTACTTTGGCCACCCTAACCCCCTGCGGGGAGAGTATGTGGCGAACCGGGGGGCGGTGGATAACCCGAAGTACCCGGAGCATACCCTCCCGGACGTAAATTACCGCGGAGCTGCTTTTAACTTTGGGCTAAACAAATCACCGAACGGCGCACTGGAATATAAGAGCGATGCGTTTGGCGGTTTGTTGAAGGGAAGAATCCTGGTATGCCGGTTTTCAGGCGGCAGCGACATCATCGTGCTGGAGCCAGGGGCTATGGTGAAATCTCCTGCCGTAACAACTGCAACAGACGACGACAGCTGTTACGACATTGTCAGGTCCATATCGGGCTCGGGCGTCAACGGTATCTCTGGTTTCGCCGGTTTCACGAACCCATTGGATATCGTGGAGGACGTAAGAACAGGCAACCTCTATGTGAGCGAGTTTAACCGCAACAACAGCCCGAAAGCAACTTCCCAGATTACACTGCTTCGCGTTGAAGAACAGCCTGAGGCCGTAGCCACTGCTGAATAAGGACACATGCCGTTCGCCTCGTTCGCAGGCTTGCGCTGCCCAAATACCGTTCCTTGAATTCTCCCAAGCCACCCATTTATAGGAGCTGTAAGAGGCCAAATATAGGTTTTGTAGCACTATGGCTTCCTAGCTAGCGGGTGCATCCAGCAATACGCACATCAACAGAAACCTTACTTTCTCTATCTGACGTAACCTATGCGGGAACAGTATATAACTTGGCCGTTTCTAAACACTGGTTGATGCCGTATGTTAATTTGTAACGCAGAGCGGCACCAGGTTACGGGCCGAACTATACTCTAAAATAGCAGTAAGTTGGATAAAAGAGACTTTGACGCCATTGTGGTAGGATCCGGACCAAACGGTCTGGCTGCGGCCATAAAACTACAACAGGCAGGTGCTTCGGTATTGCTCCTGGAGGCAAAGGATACCATAGGCGGCGGCCTCCGCTCCAAAGAGCTTACCTTGCCTGGGTACATGCACGACGTTTGTTCTGCCATTCATCCGCTTGCTGTCGAGTCTCCTTACTTCAAAACACTCCCGTTGGAGGAGCACGGCCTGCAATATAGCTTTCCGCCCCTGTCGGCGGCGCATCCTTTCGACAATGGAACAGCCGCTATCCTGGATAAATCCCTTGAGGCGACAGCCAGTCAGTTGGGTACAGATGCGCGTGCTTACCGCAAACTGATCAGGCCGATTGTGAAGGACTGGCCCGAACTCGCGCCAGAGTTACTGGCCCCGTTGCACATACCTGATAGCCCGCTGGCTATGGCGCAGTTTGGCATACACGCCCTTCCTTCGGCCGTGACATTGGCAAATCTTCACTTTAAGACCATGGAGGCCCGCGGGCTGTGGGCCGGTATGGCGGCACACGCCATTCAGCCGCTCACGAATTTAACCACTTCGGCGATCGGGCTGGTGCTGATGACGGTGGGGCATGTAAAGGGCTGGCCTGTGCCGAAAGGCGGTTCCCAGAGCATTGCTGCCGCACTTGTCTCTTACTTTGAAGCGCTTGGCGGTACCGTGGAGACGAATTTCTATGTAAAGTCCTTAGATGAGCTTCCGTCTGCCCGCGCCGTGCTGCTGGATGTAACGCCACGGCAGTTGCTGCAGTTAGCGGGCCATAAGTTCTCTTCCCTGTACAAATGGCAACTGTCGCGCTACCGTTACGGCATGGGCGTGTTCAAAATTGATTGGGCCCTGGACGGGCCCATACCGTTCACTGCCCCGGAGTGCAGGCTCGCCGGGACCATACACATCGGCAACACCCTTGAAGAGATTGCTCACACCGAGCAGATGACTTCGGAAGGGAAGCACCCGGAGAAGCCTTTTGTGCTGCTGGCGCAGCAAAGCCTTTTCGACGCAACCCGGGCACCGGCTGGCAAGCACACCGCCTGGGCCTACTGCCATGTTCCTAACGGTTCTGAATTGGATATGACGGCAGCCATTGAGAAGCAGGTCGAGCGTTTTGCTCCTGGTTTCCGGGACCTGATTCTGGCAAGGCACGTGATGAACACCACACAGATGGAGGCCTATAATCCTAATTATATAGGGGGAGATATCAACGGCGGCATCCTTGATGCGGGGCAGCTGTTTACCCGGCCTGTTCTGCGCCTTTCACCTTACCGCACCTCTGCTAAAGGCCTTTATATATGCTCTTCCTCCACGCCTCCGGGTGGCGGAGTACACGGTATGTGCGGCTTTCATGCGGCGCAGCAAGCACTCAAAGACCTGTTTTAGCTACGTTGTATATCTTCCACTGCGCTTTAGCCTGCATATATCCCATGGAAGTACTGCCCTGTCCAGCTTTCAGTGCAGTAGTTTACTAAAGTTCATGCGCTATATGCTTTGTGTAATCTCTACTGCCTCGCTATAAGCGAAGTAGCAGTTAGAAGAACTGAATGTGTCAGCCACTGTATTTCATATCTTTCCTGCACCCGATGAATCAACACTTCCTGATAAATCAACCTTGCGAAAGCCGTATTTAGAAGTCTATTATTTAATAACGTTGCTTTAGCAGAAGGATGAAAATTATATAGCTAAAACAGTATTATATTGCCGCATATTTGTATTTTAGTAGGTGCCGTGGTGGAGATAATCAACCGTTAAAGTATTGCCTCTAATACAAGCAAGAAGGGGAAGAGGCTATGTATGCTGTTAGAAAAGAACTGCCTGCTATCTAATCAATATCTACCGAGATGAAACACAGTGTCTTCGAGCCAAGTGTAAAACAGGCCCTGTTTAACCGTGTGGACATGCTACGCGCAGACACAAAAGGTAAATGGGGAAGATTGAGCGTGTCGCAGATGCTGCGGCACCTGACAGAAGCGAATCGCATGGCCTTCGCCGAGATCCCGATGCCGGACAGGAGCAATCTACTCACCCGCACGCTGTTCAAGTGGCTGTTTCTGAACAACATCAAGCCTCCGGGCCGCGAAAAGGGGAATATCAAAACATTCCCGGAAGTGGATGTCGTGGAGCTTGGAACGGCAGTCGGGGACCTGGAGTCAGAAAAAGCACGTTACAAAGCCACGGTAAACCGGCTGGTAGATTCCCCAAAACTTCATCACGCTCATACGGCTTTCGGTAAAATGACGAAGGAAGACTGGGGGCATTTAGCTTACGCGCATGCAGATTATCATTTAACGCAATTTGGTGTTTGAGCACGATCAACAACGTCATCCGGGAGCTGGAGGAGCAGCTGCAGGCAACAACAGATACAGCAGCGCGCGTAGACCTGCTGAACAGCATCGCCTACGAAGCCAGGCACACGGACACGTCGCTGGCTTTGCAAAAGTGTGGGCAGGCCACGGAGCTTGCCCAAAAGATATCCTATACCAGGGGCCTTGCCACGGCGCTGTTGAACCAGGGCTTTGCGGAAGTGGTGCTGGCCAGCTACGCCGCTGCGTTCCAGACGCTGCTGCAGGCGTCGCACCTGTTTGAGCAACTCCAGGACGAGCAGGGAAGGGCACATGCCTTTTACAACCTGGGCCTGGTGTACCGCGGCATCGGGGACTTTAACCAGGCACTGGAGGCTTACCAGCAGAGCTTTTCTATCCGCCAGTCGCTCGGCGACCTGCCTGGAGAAGCGGCGTGCCATATGCAGATCGGGTACTTATATATACAGTTCGGCAACAACGAAGAGGCCTTTAGCCATTATGGCAAAAGCCTCGCCATCAACAGGCAGCTGAACGACCAGGCGGGCATTGCGGCTGTGCTTGTTGGCATTGCCATTATACAGCAGAAAATGCAGCGGTACGCTGAGGCGGAGACGCACCTGCTCGAAAGCCTCGCTATCAGGCAGGAACTGGGCGAGATACACGGGTGGTTGGTCTCTATGCATTACCTCGGCGAGTTTTACCTGGGGCAACAGAAGATTGCACAGGCGGAAAAATATTTGACGGATGCCCTTGAGCGGGCAAAGCAGCACTCCAACCCGTTCCCGGCCAATTTCTGCCGCTTGTGCACCTGCCTGGCTAAAATATACCTGCAAGACAAACAGTTTGATCAGGCCATATACTACCTGCAGCAGGCGCTGAATAATGCGAATGAGGCGAACCTCAAATACCTGCTGTACGACATTTACCTCGCTCTCTCCGGAGTGTACAAGCAGCAAGGTGACTATCAGCGCGCTTTGGAGAGCTACGAGAAATACCATCAGAGCAAGCAGGAGGTGATCAACCTCTCGGCCAGCACCAAGCTGAAGAACCTGGAGCTCCTCAACCGGATTGAAACGGAGAAGAAAGAGGCGGAAATACACCGGCTACGCCATGTAGAGCTCCGGGAAGCATACGACCAGTTGAAGAAAACACAAAACCAGCTGATTCAGTCTGAGAAAATGGCCTCCCTTGGAGAACTCACCGCCGGTATTGCCCACGAAATACAGAACCCGCTGAACTTCGTCAATAACTTTTCGGAGGTGAGCCTAGAAATGGTGCAGGAGCTGCGTGAGGACAGGCAAAATAAACAAAGAGATGCCGCCCTGGAGGAAGAGCTGCTATCGCATATAGAACAGAATCTCACCAAGATCCACTATCACGGCAAAAGAGCCGATAGCATTGTGAAGAACATGCTGGAGCATTCCAGGACCTCGGGCGGGGAGAAGCAGCCGGTAGACCTGAACGCGCTGGCCGATGAGCACCTGCTGTTGTCTTACCACGGCTTGCGCGCAAAGGATAAAAGCTTTAACGCGAAGCTGGTAACTCAGTTTGATCCGCAACTCGGCAAGGTAGCGGTAGTGCCGCAGGAAATAGGCCTGGTGCTGCTTAACCTCTTTAACAACGCTTTTTATGCGACAAAGCAAAAGCAACAACAAAGCGGCGACGCCTATCAGCCGGAGGTGCAGGTAAGTACTTCCCGGTTCCCGGATAAGATAGAGATTAAGGTAAAGGACAATGGCACAGGCATCTCTGAAGGAGTGATACAGAAGATCTTTCAGCCTTTTTTCACAACTAAACCCACCGGGCAGGGAACAGGCTTGGGCTTATCGCTGAGCTATGATATTGTGACCAAAGGCCATGAAGGCGAGCTGCTGGTAGAGTCCGTTAAAGGCGCATTCACTGAATTTACGGTTCAGTTGCCCTTAACTGCCCCCGCTGTTGCCTAAATGTTTTCAATCTGTCTACATGCCTTTCCAACGGGATTAAAGCCACGCCAGGTGAAATTGTTTAAAACATGAACGCCGCAATAGTTAACATGTATTGCACATGCTCCTACTGCGGCGTTATATATTTCAGGTTCGGAAGGGTAGAGGGCGTGAGCCTTCTAATACATCCAACCTTTATTCAGATACTCCCGCGTATGTGTGGCAGTATCGGTGAATGTGGTTTCTTATGATTTGCTGTCGTGGCCACCTAACTTCACCATCTTGTTGTAGTTGCCTAGCAACAGGAAAGTTGGTGCCCACTGCCCCACAAACAGGGCATTCTTTTCTTGTTTCATTATCTTGAAGGTCAATGAAGCCGCTATCGAAGCAAACGCAGCCCATAAGAACACATCAGAAGGGATTTTAGCTGTTTGTTGTTCGATCGCGCTTGCTACCGGTCCTTCTCTATGCTCAGGATTGATTTTCGCTGCTTTTGCCTTCAGGTCATTTGTTGATGTTTCCATAGTCTTATTTTAATTAGAATAATTTAGTTTGTTAAATGGTACTTCCCTATCAAAACGTACCAACCTATGCTATTGTTTACAAAAATCGCTATAAAAAAATTTTGAACCAGCTGCTTGCCTACGCTGAAGCAGGACAGTAAGGACCTTGACCCTTCCCATCAGGATCTAAAGTAGCAGGCATTGTTGCTCACTTGTGAAACAGGCTGAACGGGTGAAACACCAATTACCTTGGCTACCTGTTATAGGGTTCTATCTTCCCGTCCTTCAGCAAGAACGATTTTTCGGCTTCCTCAAGAATGGCTTCCTTGCTGTCTGAATAAGCCTCTATCACGCGAAATGGTTTGCCTTTAAAGTGCTCTTCCATGCGGCACACCTTTTCCTCGTCTTTGCAGGCTTTGCCATCAACTTTATAGGTATGGCCTTCGTAATGCACCACAGTTCCGGCAAACCCGTCGATTTCATATAGCCTGAAGAGGGGCCTCACATAAAGCTCCAGGCCTCCCGTGGCGCAATAAAGCCTGACGCCCTGCTTTTTCATCTGGTCAAAGTGCTCCTTCAGTTCTTTGTTGAAATTCGCCGGATACTCTTTTTCCCAGAATTCTGTCGCGTAGGCTTCCACCTGGGCAGGCGGAATATCATCCAGGTAATTAAAGAAGTTTTCCTTGAATTCAGTTTTCCTGATCTGGTGAAGCTGGCGAAGCAGCTTGAAGTAGCTCATTTGGAAGTAATACCCAAGCCGCTGAGGTCTTTTCTTGCAGATAAACAAGTAAAACTCGTCTTTTGAGCTCTTGTTATAGAATGTCTTGTTAAGATCGAAAACAATCACTTTCAGCTCTTCTTCACTGTTCTCCATGGCTCCCTTTGTTTTAATTGAAATCTGGACTACTCTATCACGAGAAGGGCCGCTAAATTGTTTGTGCTGTTAAACGATTTAGCCCAGATAAATGTATTGTGTCAGGATAGTGGCGGATGCGATACCTGTGGCACCTGCTATCGTTTTCACAAGCGTTAAGCTTTAGACCTGAAGAAAGAAACCCTATGTTAGAATTTTCAATGTTCCAGCGGCTGCCTTCCTGGAGCCAGGCGGAGGTGCTGACAAAGGAAGGTACGCTGTTGGCGCAGCGGCGGCATAAAGATTGGACTGTTTCCCTTTACTCGCTGAACAACCGCTTTGTTGAGCTTTGGACCAGGGATGGGCTGCATATAACGAGCTCCTTCCACCAAGACACCACACCGCTTGCCATTGTAGAGCCTTATTTAGAGCATGTGAATGTACAGGATATGCTGCTTTCTTAAGGAACTCTTACCATGAGACATCACCAAAGGCAGCATTATTTAACATGGTAATCACCGCATCAGGGAATATATAAGCAAACATTTAACGGGAGGCGGCGCAGCTTATATAAGCTGCGCCGCCTCCCGTTAATTCCCGGTGGTCTTACTCCCAGTCGCGTGACCGGAGCAACCCCGCCGGCACTAGCAGTTTTCCGGTGTGCGGTTCTATGATACCGTTACGCTCGTCCTCGATGTCAGTGGCCTGAGTATAAACGTCGCCGGCAATAGGGCGCTTGCGCAGCTCCTGCTTATATCTCCGGATGCTTTCCGCCCGATCCTCCGATTCCTTTGGGCCGCCGTAATCAGTGAAGCCGAAGCCGCCCCACTCACTCACAATCAGCGGCGACTGCCCCCTGTAAAAATAAGGATCCCCGATCACCAGCGGGAAAGCTGCCACGCCTTCCAGTTGTCCGCTCGTCAGGGCATCAAGTACCTCTTCCCACTTTTCAGGTTCCGGGGTGTAGAGGTGTGCGGTAAGTATGTCTGACTTCAGTTTGCCTTCGTAGGAGATGTGCTGCCAGCCGTCGTTGTCCACCACCAGGAACTGCGGATGGCGGATTCTCATGTAATGGTACATGTTCATGATGTACTGGCGCGTATCCGGGTTGGTGGCAATGTCCTGTGCGCCCCAGTCTTCGTTGTAAAGGCTCCAGATCACCACAGAGGGGTTCGTCTCGATCAGGGCGAGCATCCGAAGCAGCTCAGCCCGGTGGTTCTCGCGGCTTTTTTGTGTAGAACTGTGCGTGCTGGGCACCTCCACCCACAGCAGCAGCCCGATCTCGTCAGCCAGGTTATATATGCGCGGGTCTATACCGGCTATATGCACCCGCACCAGGTTGCAACCCAGTTCCTTCATGGCGAACATATGGCGCCGCATCTCCTCATAGGTAGAGGTGCCCGGCTGATACAGGATGCCGTCAATGTAAATATCGCTGTTGTTGAGGTAAAGGTGGCGGCCCCTTGCCTCAAACTTCCGAAGCCCGAAATGCGCCTCTATTTTTGCCGGGTACCCGTTGGCGTCAATCAACTCGGCCACCAGGCGGTAGAGGTGGGGGTTGTCAGGCGACCACCATTGTGTGCCCGGCGCGTGCATCACCACGTTCTGCTGTTTCTGCCCCGCCGTTAACTCCAGTTTAAAGTCAGATACATACAGGGGGTCCGACTGCCGTTCGTTGCGCTCGAAAATCTTGAGCCTGATGGTATAGGGGCCGGCATCATGAATACGCGTCGTCAGGGTGAAGCGGATCAGGGAGTCCTCAATAATGCTCATAACGCCGATGCGGGAGCGCAGGCGGTTACGCTCAACAGTTTCGAGCCAGACACTGCGGACGCCACCGGTCTGCGTTTGGTACCAGATGCCTCCGCGTTTATATACATGCGATTCCTGCTTCCCGCGCGGGGTTTCGGCGCTCATCGTGTCGGCAATGCGTACCGTCAGGTGGTTCACCGGCAGCAGGTGCTCTTCTTCAATTTCGTAGGAAAAGGAGGTGTAGCGGCCGTAGTGCACTTCTTCTCCCTCAATGGTGCTAAGCAAACGGCCGTTCAGCCACACCCGCGTTTCGTAGCCGCAGGCGCCAAACGTGATCTGGAACATCGAAGGGGAGGAGTTCTTATCTGTTTGAGGGCGGGCGAATTCCCGCTCATACCAGGCTATTACCTTGTCTTGCCAGGGGGCAGCCGGCTGGTCTTTCGCCTGGGCCATGTGCTCTTCTACTGACCCTGGCCAGTTTGCTTTGTGTACATACTTGTAGCCTAAGTTCCAGGCTTCGCTTAAGCCCTGGTCTTCAGGGTCGAGTGCAAAATACCATTCCCCATCCAGCAGGTGGTGCGTGTTAGGGCGCAAAACAGCACGCGGTAGCGGGTTTTCGATGGTTTTAACCGGTAGCTGGTCCTCTAAACCTTCTGTGGAGCTGAAGTTAGAATGTGCTGATGTAGTCATAGGAGCAGGTAATTTAATAGAGTTTAGATAACGTGGGGTTCGCTGTTTTATCAAACTATAACGGAAATCCTGCATCACAGATTACAACAATTTTACAAAATCGAGATGCTTTCACCCTCAGTGCTGGACTATATAGCAAAAGTACAAGATTGTTGTACTAATACTTAGTAAGTGTTCTGCATCAATACCTATAGTGCCGTACAACATATATAATAATTACTTAATATTCTGCTGCAATTATCCGCATAAGGCCGGAGCCTGTAAACTGTTCTGATTCTGACTCATAAATTGCACCTTTAGTTAATCGTCCTTTTTGAAAATGCATACGCTTTTAACTTAATATTTACCTGTAAATTGCTTGTATAGAGAAAAGTATGCATAATATTATGAATTTGTGTATATAAGCAGTTCTTGCTCTAAGGCGTTCATATTGTACTTATTTTGCATCCCTTGATAACCCTTTAGCATTTTAACCAATCTTATTAGTGTTTAAGCATATACTTTTTTTAGTAAGCCTCGTAATAACGTTGGGTTTTTATTGCTTTCGGTGCTACCATCAGAATGACACAATTTTTACCCTCCCATCCACCTACTTATGAGAACTTGCTTATGTTTAGAGAGACACCGGAACCGGCATTGCAAACTGAAATAGACAAAACTGAAAAAGTTGAGGAGAGAAGCTACGTATCCCTCAGCAAAACAAAAAAAGAAAACCAGGAACCGGAGGACTTTCTGCAGAATATGCCTGATGTAGTGTGCCTTTCGCACCTGCGCTGGGACTTTGTATACCAACGGCCGCAGCACCTGCTTTCGCGTTTTGCGCAGCACGGGCGCGTTTTCTTCATGGAGGAGCCTTTATTTGAAGAGGTAAGCGCGCCCTACCTGCACCTCTCGCCCCGCGAAGACAGCCTGTATGTTGCTGTGCCTCACCTGCCTCACGGGCTAAGCCCTAAACAGGTAGAAGATGTGCAGCGCCAACTGCTGAACGAACTGCTGGAGGAGCAAAATATTCCCCGCTACGCCTGCTGGTACTACACCCCGATGGCGCTGGGATTCTCCTCGCACCTCACGCCCCTGCTCACGGTATATGACTGCATGGATGAACTGGCGGCCTTTAAGTTTGCGCCTGCGCGCCTAAAGGAACTGGAGCAGGAGCTGTTCCGCAAAGCGGACCTTGTATTTACGGGTGGACAGAGCCTATATGAGGCGAAGCGGGATAAACACCCGAGCGTGCATGCCTTCCCAAGCAGCATCGACAAAAAGCATTTTGTGCAGGCCCGTCAGGAGCAGCCGCAGCCAGCCGATCAGGCCCATATACCTGCCCCACGCTTAGGCTTCTTCGGGGTGATAGACGAGCGCCTGGACATAGACCTGCTGGAGGCGCTGGCCACGGCACGCCCCGACTGGCACCTCGTGGTAATTGGCCCGGTGGTGAAGATTGACCCAGCCAGCCTGCCTCAGCGCCCGAACATCCATTACCTTGGCGGCAAGTCTTACAAGGAGCTGCCCGCTTACCTGAGCGGCTGGGATGTAGCGTTGCTGCCGTTCGCCATCAACGAGTCCACGGCTTTCATCAGCCCAACTAAAACGCCGGAATACCTGGCAGCGGGCCAGCCCGTGGTTTCCACCCCAATACGAGATGTGGTACGGCCTTACGGTGACTTGGGCCTGGTGCACATTGCTGCCACGGCCGGAGAATTTACGGAAGCTATTGATGCCGCACTTTTACAGAAGCAGGACTGCGCCTGGAGCCAGAAGGTAGAGCGCTTCATGGCCAACATGTCCTGGGACCAGACGTGGGGGCAGATGGTGCAGCAGATGGCCAAGGTAGCCGCGAAAAAGGAGAAGAAATAGCACAGGGATTATCCACAGACACACAGGAAACACAGCATGTTTGATTATCTAATAGTAGGGGCGGGTTTTGCCGGCAGTGTGCTGGCTGAGCGGCTGGCTACACAGCAGAATAAAAAAGTACTCATCATCGACAAACGGCAGCACATCGCCGGCAACTCATATGACCACTACAACGAAGAAGGCGTTCTGGTACACAGGTACGGGCCGCACATTTTCCACACGAATTCGAAGGAGGTGTTCGACTACCTGTCCGGCTTTACACAGTGGCGGCCATACGAGCACCGCGTGCTGGCAAGCGTAGACGGGCAGTTGGTGCCGATGCCGATTAACCTGGACACCATTAACAAGCTATATGGCCTGAACCTCACTTCATTTGAGGTAGACGATTTTTTCAAGTCCGTTGCTGAGGAGGTGCCAACCGTGCGCACGTCCGAAGATGTGGTGGTGAGCAAGGTGGGGCGTGAACTTTACGAAAAGTTCTTCCGCAACTACACCCGCAAGCAGTGGGGCATGGACCCTTCCGAACTCGATAAGTCAGTGACTTCGCGGGTGCCGGTGCGCACTAACCGCGATGACCGCTATTTCACGGATACGTTCCAGGCCATGCCGCTGCACGGGTACACGGCTATGTTCAGCAAGATGCTGGATCATCCCAACATCAAGGTCATGCTCAACACCGATTATCATGACATTCTGGACATCATCCCTTTCAAAGAGATGATCTTTACAGGGCCGGTGGACGAGTATTTTGATTTCAGGTATGGCAAGCTTCCTTACCGCTCCCTGGAGTTTAAGCACGAGACCCTCGACAAAACGCAGCACCTGCCTGCAGCCGTGGTAAACTATCCGAATGAGCACGCTTACACCCGCGTAACAGAGTTCAAGTACCTCACTGGCCAGGAGCACCATAAAACAAGCATCGTGTATGAATATCCGCAGGCTGAAGGGGACCCATACTACCCGGTGCCGCGCCCTGAGAACGCTGAGATATATAACCAGTATAAAAAACTGGCAGAGGAAACGCCAGGCGTACACTTCGTAGGCAGGCTGGCCACCTACAAGTACTACAACATGGACCAGGTGGTGGCGCAGGCGCTGACCTTATACAAGAGGTTAACTGACAAAGACAAAGCGAAGGCAACAGACGGAAAAGCCTTACGCAAGGTAGGTAGCACCAAAAAAACGCTTATCTCCGCAGTAGTTGCCGGAAGCGGCCTGAATGGGAACGGTTCTCACTAACTGAATTACTACAATGGCAGGAAAGGCATTGGCTGTAACCGCTAATGCCTTTCCTGTTTATATAGATTTTTAAAAAATAGGGCAATTGGCCCAGCAGCAGGAGGTGTGGAAGGGAAGGGGAAACTGAGAAAAATGCCTGCACATGGTACCAATTCCGAATATATCGGAAATGCACCAGCCACTTATCATTCATTAAAAACAACCAACCCCAATGACGGCAAAACTAACCGAGCCGCTCTCAACCATATACCGGAAAAATCCCTTTGAATCCTTTTGGATGGGGGGCTTTGAGTGCACCGATCAACTCAATGCTTTCGGCAACCGTGTCTATTTCCTGACACTCACAGGGCACCTGCAGTCGCTGGAGCAGGACTATCAGAACCTGCAGCCTTTTCAGATTCGGAGCGTGCGCGAAGGCATTTGCTGGAGCCAGGTAGAGAAAAAGCCTTATCAATACGATTGGTCCACGGTAGCTTATATGCTGGAGAAGGGAAAGGAACTGGGGATACAGCAGGTGTGGGACCTGTGCCACTTTGGCTTTCCGGACGACCTGACGCCCCTGCACCCGATGTTCGCCCGCCGCTTTGCAGCCCTGTGCCGTGCCTTTGTCACGTTTTACCGGTCCCGTTATCCAGATGATGCCTTAGTTGTGACCCCTATCAATGAAGTAAGCTTTTTAGCGTGGTTAGGCGGCGATGCCCGGGGCACCTCCCCGTACTGTGTCGGCCAGGGCTGGGAAGTAAAATACGGACTGATGCGGGCCTATATAGAAGGGGTGGCCGAATTGCGTGAGGCGGATCCCTCCATTATCATCATGACGACAGAGCCGCTGGTAAATGTTGTTCCGCCTTTACCGGTTACTCCCGAAGGCATTGCCGAAGCGCAGCGTGTACACACGTTCCAGTACCAGGCGGTAGATATGCTCATTGGCCGTACATGCCCGGAACTGGGCGGTTCGCCTGATTACCTCGACATCCTGGGCCTCAACTACTATTATGACAACCAATGGGAAGTGGGGACGCATGCCTGCCTGCCCTGGGCGAATGAGCAGCAGGACCCCCGCTGGCTACCGCTGCGAAGCCTGTTAACGGAGGCATACGAACGCTATGACAAACCGCTGGCGCTTACTGAAACAAGCCATCCGGGGGTAGACCGGCCGCACTGGATGCGGGCCATCGGAGCAGAGTGTGCGGCTGTGCTGGAGGCCGGTATCCCGTTGTGGGGCGCGTGCCTGTACCCGATTATCGACCGACCCGACTGGGACAACGTTGCGCACTGGCACCGGGCCGGGCTGTGGGACGCAGAACATGAACCTAAAGAGATTCCCCAACGCATTTTGCACACGCCTTACGCCGAAGCACTGCATGAGGCACAGGAAATGGTGCGGATGGCAAGGGGGCAGGAAGTGTTGCTGTCGTATAAGGCTTTCTAAAGCATCGCTTTATGCTTGTAAATATATAATTTCTGAACTCTATACAAGCGGACTAAAGTATAAGTGTTCGGAAAAAGGATCAGCCAAAAATTATCTCACGCAGAGAGCCTAAGGAAATAGAACCCGGTTTGTTTAAAAGGGGACTTTACTCGCGTTTAAACTAAACAGCTTTACTTCTTTTTTCTCTTGCGGAGCAGGAAGCAGGCGCTCGTACCGGAAGCCTAACTTTTGTAAAAGTTTGATGGAACGGGTATTATCCGGTTGTGTGATGGCTACAATTCTGTTCAGGTTTAAGGTTTCGAAGCCATACTGTATGGTGGCTGCAGCTATTTCGGCGGCATACCCCAGGCCGTGATAGGCAGGAAGGAAGGCAAAACCAATATCGGTGTCCGCTAGCGTTTCCCTTTTAAGCAACCCGCACATGCCGATCGGCTCCTGCGTGTCTTTCAGCGCAACCAAACCGAGACCGTAGCCATTGACCTGGTAGCTCCTGATGGGTCCGTTTTCGAGATAGCTGATGGCCTGCTCTTTTGTCTTTATCCCTCTGTCGCCTATATATCGCAGCCAGCCCTCGCTGTTTAACAACGCCAGGATGAACGGTACATCTTCTAGCTCAAACTCCCTCAGGAGCAACCGCCTGCTTTCCAATAGCTGTTTCATCTGATAACCCCATTATAGTTGCTAAATATAAGCATATAAAGTCTGCTGCTTTATATAAGAATCTCAATGAAAGCTATATAGAGAGCGCACTTCCTGTTTCTGTTTAAAGACGGCCGCTGCTTATATCAGCGCATGAAAGCAACTTCAGTATATAGATGCTGATATATAACCCCCTGCTCAAGCAATTTATATATTACAGTGAAGCCCTAGGCCTTAAGGTTGTTACCGTAACGTGGCTACTTCTTGATGGTGATTTTGAACATGGAGCCTTTGTTTTTGGAAGAATGGATATCCATTTTGCTCTGGAGCAGATCCACCCGGTTTTGGATGCTGTGCAAGCCGATTCCTTTTGGCTTTTTCAGCTCCTCCTTATCAATGCCAATGCCGTTGTCCTTTATTTTCAGGACGATTTTGTCTGCTTCGCACGTCAACTCTATCGAAGCCTCCGTGGCCTGCGAATGTTTCAGGATGTTGTTCAGCAGCTCCTGTATTATGCGGTACAGCGACAGTTCGATGGTATAATCCAGGCGATTGGTGCAGCCGTCAATATCTGTCGTGATTTTGAGGCTGGGGTTGGCAATGCGCGAGATCATTTCTTCGACAGCCGTCTGCAGGCCGAAATCCTTCAGCACGGAGGGAGACACTTCGAAGGATATATTCCGGGTAACCATGATGCCTTCGTTGAGCAGTTGGTCCGTCCGGTCTTTTGCCGCAGTTATCTCAGCCTGGTCCGTGTTAATGTTGTGCAGGTTCAGCTTGGCAGCATATAAAATCTGCCCCAGGCCGTTGTGCAGCGCCTCCGAAATGCGGTTACGCTCCGCCTCCTGCGTCTGCATAATGGCCTTCAACACCTCGCGCTGCTGCGCCAGGCGCAACTCAATGTTTGCCTCTTCCGCGTCTTTCTGGTCCTGTATGTCGGTGGCGGTGCCTACCCACATCATGATCTCCCCTTTCTCGTTCCGGAGTGGCACGTCCTTCACCAGGTGCCATCGGTAATGCTTGTCAGCATGGCGTAAGATGCGGGCCTGGAACGTGTGGATTTCTCCGGTTCGAAGGCACTTCTTGTAATCCGGGATAATGACGGCCAGGTCATCCGGATGATAGACCTTTGTCCATCCCCAACCAACTGACTCTTCCTGTGTCAGGCCGGAGTACTTGTACCAGAACGCATTGAACGACGTATTTTCACCACTTGGGCTATTCGTCCAGGTAATATGGGGTACCGCTTCCAGCAGTGTGCGGAAACGTTCGGCGTTATCTTTGATCTCTTCCTGCTGTAGCCTCAGCGCTTCCTCATTTTTCTTGCGTTCGGTAATGTTCTGCAGGGTAAGCACAAGCCCTTCATCAAACTTCACGGCTACGATGTTCAACCACACCGACTGGGCATTGTGTGTTATTTCCTGCTCCTGCTCCAGCATGTCACCCTTTTCCACCACCTGCACAAACCTGTTAAACGTGCCTTGTTCCAGCAATTCCGGGAATTGCTTCCAAAGCGAAGTACCTAGAATATTTGTATCAGGATGGCCGAAAAGCTCCTGCGCTTTGTGGTTTATGTTAGTGAGCCTAAAGTCTACAATGGCATTGGCCTGATTCTTCACAGCCTTAAGCGCCACAATGGAGTTGGGGGAGCTGTCGAGGATGCCGGTGTGCAGCAGCTGCAGGTGTTTGATTTCGTTTATCTGGATAAAGATGACGATGGCGCCGTCAATTTTACGGTCCTGCGTAATGTAGGGCATGATGCGCATCTGGTACCAAATGCCATTTTTATCCTGCACTTCCTTCTGCACGTTGCTGGAGGTGCCAATAACGCGCTGGATGTCCTCAATCAGATCGCCGTACCGCAGGTTATTGGAGATATGGTAGATAGAGCGGCCGATATCGCTCTCGATCAGGTTGATGAGCTGCGTGGCGGCAGGCGTATACTTGCGGATGATGAGCGACTTGTCTACAAATATCTGCCCGATGTTGGTGCTGCGGAAATAGTTGTTGAGGTCGTCATCTAGTTCTATCAGGGCTTTTATCTTGTACTGGTGCTCGGCATTAATGGTGTGCAGCTCCTCGTTCAGCGACTGCAGTTCCTCGTTGGTGCTCTGCAGTTCCTCGTTGCTTGACAGCAGCTCCTCGTTGGTACTTTGCAGCTCCTCGTTAGCCGTTTCAAGCTCCTCCACCACCGACTGCAGGTCCTCTTTCGCGTGCTGAAGCTCCAGCTCCAGTTCCTGCACCCGCTCTTCGCTGTAATCACTGCCTACAACCACCAGGTCGTCTGTTTCGATGGGAATGCGCGGCTGCTCATCCGAGAACAGCACCATGATGTAGCGCTGGTAAGTTTTATGTTCCAGCAGGTAGGGCTTCACAACAACATTTATATAGCGCAGCGTGTTATTGTGGCGCACCTGTATGCCCTGTGAGCTAACTTTCTCCTTGTCCCGGACGGCTTTGCGCAGCATCGTGCTGAGGGGCATCACTAAATCCGGCGGAATCAGCTTGAGCAGGTTGAAAGTGAACGTCTGCTCCGGCAGGTCGATGTAGCTTTTGAACCTGCCGGTGGCGTGCAGCACATCGTAGTTCTCATCTATATAGACTGCCGCGAAGCCATATTCATCCAAAATGGTCTCGTTCAGCAGCTCATTAAAGCTCTGGAACAAAACCTGCTTTGCCGACAGGTCTCGGGTGAAGCTGGGAACTGAGCTCTTCTGGTTGTTTCTGGTAAGGCTGTGACTTGCGAAAGACTCTATACCAAGCGTATGGGCCGGTTCTGCGTTCTGGAAAATCTTCCATTTCTTGTTCACCTCCCTGAAGCCTCTCAGGTCGCCGAGGCTCTCGCTCGAACCCAGAAAGAGGTAACCGCCGATTAGCAGGGAGTAGTGGAATTTCTTGATCACCTTTTTCTGCAGCACCGGGTTCAGGTAAATGAGCATGTTACGGCAGCTCACCAGGTCTATCCGGCTGAAAGGTGGGTCGTTGGCCACGTTATGAGGGGCAAAGATCACCATGCGCCGTATGCGCTGGTTCACGCGGTACTTGCCTTCTTCCTGCACGAAGTACGTGTTCAAGCGCTCCTCCGATACATCCGTAAAGCTGCTGGACGGGTAGAGGCCTTTGCCGGCGAACTCAAGGGCATCTCGGTCTATGTCGGAGGCGAATATTTTTACTTCCAGCTCTTTCTTTACCGTGTCCATATGCTCCCGCACCAGGATGGCGATGGAGTAGGCCTCTTCCCCGGAGGAGCAGCCCGCTACCCAGATGCGCAGCTGGGCCGAAACGTTCTTGCTGTTCACCAGGTTTTGGATCACATCCTCGGCCAGTACGTCGTACGCTTCCACATCGCGGAAAAACTTGGTGACGCCGATCAGGAACTCCTTCCCGACAACCTCGATTTCTTCCGGGTGCTGGTTCAGGTAATTGAGGTAATTGCCCAGGGTGAGGGTGTTGGTGAGGGCAATGCGCCGGCTGATACGCCGGATGATCGTGGGGCGCTTGTAGTGACTGAAGTCGATGCCGGAGCGCTCATGCACCAGGTCCAGGATCTGGGAAAAAGCAGGTTCAGTTTCACTGCTCACCAGGTTTGTTACTTCGGAGGCAATAGGAGTTACCTTCGCATAGTTGAAAATCTCCCGGTGCATTATCTCCGGGGGCATCACAAAGTCGGCGCAGCCGGTGTTGATGGCATTGCGCGGCATAGCATCGAACCGTGCCGTACTGGGTTCCTGCACCAGCACAATGCCGCCAGCCTTTTTGATAGCGATGATGCCTTCGGTGCCGTCAGTGCCCGTGCCCGACAGGATGATGCCAATGGCATATTGTTTTTTATCGGCGGCCAGCGACTTAAAGAAGGTGTCGATGGTGTTGGCACGGGCGCTGCCCGACTTACTGGACAGCTGCAGGTAGTTGTCCTTTATAGTGATTTCTTTGTCGCTGGGGATAATGTACACCTTGTTCGGCTCCACGTATGCATGCTGTACGGCCTCCACCATTTCCAGAACCGAATGCTGCGACAGCAGTTCTTTGAGCAGGTTGCTGTGCTCCGAAGAAAGGTGCTGCACAATAACAAAAGCCACACTGTTGAGCGGACTGCTGCTAAACAACGCGTCCAGTGCATAAAAGCCGCCTGCCGAGGCTCCGACGCCTACTACTATAATCTCTTTGGCTGCCTGATCCTGCGCTTCCATACCTGTACTTTTCTCCACCTTGAACGTAGCTTTATCAATCAGGCAACACTTTTAGAACCAGCGTCCCCCTCCTTGCAAATTTAACACATCCCTACACATTAATCGTTTTTTGTATAAATTAAGGAAGAATACGCATTACCCGAAGAATACGCATTACCCATAGATAATAACTGCGGTTAACCCTTAATTGTTCGGCGGCTTACCCGTTCGTATAAACACTTCAAGTGCCGCAGCGTACATAAAAGGGATATAGAGAAGCAAGTTTTATTATATATGGCCATACATGTTAGAAAGTGACCTTAAAGTCATTGTCATCGGCACCTCGGCAGGGGGCATGCAGGCGCTGGAGCGGCTGCTCGCCCCCCTGCCCGAAAATTTGCGGGCCGCCATTTTTGTGGTGCAGCATCTGAGTGTAGACTCGTCGGCCCCGTTCCTGGTTAAGCGGCTCAACCGTTGTACGAAGCTGCATTGCACCGTAGCCAGCCACGAGCAAAGCATTGCACAGGCAACTGTTTACCTGGCACCGCCTGACATGCACCTGCTCCTGAAAGACGAAAAGATGCTGGTGGTGCGGGGTCCGCGCGAGAATCAGTTCCGCCCCGCAATCGACCCCTTGTTCCGGTCGGCGGCGGCTTATTTTGGAGCCAGTACCATTGGTGTGATTCTGACAGGCTTTATGAGTGACGGGGTGATCGGCATGAATGCCATTAAACGCAGTGGCGGCTATACGGTGGTGCAGGACCCGCAGGACGCAGAATTCCCGCCTCTTCCCCTAAATGTCCTGAGGAATATAGACATTGATTATATAGTGCCTGTGGATGGGATGGCAGAGTTGCTGGTTACCCTCTCCCGGCAGCCAAAAAAAGATTCTGTTACAGTACCCGAAGATATCCGGAAAGAAGCACAGATTGCAGAACGAGTTATGACAAACAGCGCGAAGACAAGTATAGAAGATTTAGACGACGCTGGCAACAGATCAGCATACTCTTGCCCTGAATGCGGCGGTGGCCTGTGGGATATGTCGCCAGCAAACACAGTTTCGCGGTTCAGGTGCCACTCCGGACACGCTTATTCCAAGGACACCCTGTTGGTAAGCATGGACAACCACTTAGAAGAAACCCTATGGGTAGCCATGCGCACCCTGGAAGAGCGGCGCAACATCTTGCTGCAAGTGTCGCAGGGCGAAAGCGACAAAGGGAACGGGCGCCGGGCAACGATACAGGAAGACCGGGCCGAAGAAATGAAGGTGCATGTGGAGCGGCTCCGCGAACTGCTGGCCAAATCAGCCCTTTCCGATGAAGATAACATGGGCAAAGCCAGTTAATGCTGGCTCTTCTCATGGTGAAGAAGTTGATATAAATATGTTTCTTTCTCCGGCCCGGGCCTAACTATGTGCTGCTATTGCTCCTGTAGGTGCTGCAATGCGTTTGTATATCCGGGGAATTAGCTGATAACTTATAGGCTATATAGTGCCAGCGTGCTGCGTTCGGCTACCCGTGTGGTTTCAGGCTGCCCGGTTGCTCAGCAGTTCGTCCAGCATCACCCGCGCATTCACAAAGCTCTTCAGGCTGGTATAGTCATAAGTCATATAAGCAATGGAGGGCATCCCGTAAAAGAAGCTGCGCAACGACTGCAGTACATCCTCCGGCAGTGGCAGTTCCTGCTCCAAAGCTTTGTCTGCTGCCTGCAGCAGAATCCCTTTCTTTTTTATGAAGATCGCGAAAGAGGAAATGCTTCTTTCCTGCACTAGCAATTCAAACTGCTCCAACGCTTTTTTTACACCTTCTGCCATATTTGCTGCTCTCAGCTTGCTCCGTATGCCGGGTTTAACTATGCCACGCATTAAAAGATTCAAAGAGAAATACGGCTTTTAAACTACGTATTAATGCCTTCACGCGGGCTTATACCCTATGAGTTTAACTCAGTGGAGTTTAGGCGGATAAACTTATTGGGGCAAGTATTAATTCACTGTATGATGTCTGAAATCGACAGTATTTACGTATTAACTACTATACTTTATGGTTAAACTACCAAAAAATGCTGGAAGCGGGCACTAAACCCTTGGTTTGACTGTATAAGGTTTAAAGCTCTAAAGAAAGGCCGTCGTACCACAGCAGCATCGCTGGACTTTTGAAGGACACTGGGAGCTATACAGCACCATAAAAAACTATTGTTGGGAAGAAGCGTGAGGAAACTATGAAAAGGAAAACAAGCCTACAAGACATGAAGTTTATTGATTTACGAACTGGTTATTTGCTGACTGGTTTTGCAGATTTCGAGAGGGCATTTGCAGCGTCTGAGTTTCTGTGCGAACAGGGGTATAAGATTGCTTACCTCAACGAAGCAAGCCATGTGCGGGAAAGCGAGGTGTTTAGCTACACCCGCAGCTTTGAGGCCGCAGACACTAAACAGTACCAGAATTACCATTTCACCAAAACCGAATACGCCAGGGCAAACGCAAGGGAAAGCCTGAAAACAGCCTGCGAAGTGCTGGAGCAAAACAGTGCGTCCAAAGCAAAATTTATACTGGTGGTGGAACCCCAGAAAGTAAAGGCTCCGAAAACAGCTAACGCGCCTGCCTCTGTTACTGTGGCAGCGCCTTTTGGCAAAACCAGAGGCTAAACACTATAGCAACGGCTTCGTCGCTTCACCGGGCTTGCCGCTGATTCTGATGAAGCCGTTGCTATAGGTGCGCTTGCTCGTTTCCTCGTCAAACCCATACCAGACATCAGCTATATAGGCAGGTGTAATGTAACTGGTGGCAAACTCGTTGTTGCCGTCGATGGTCTTGTAGTCCGTAATCATTTCATACCCGTCCTCCAGCGCCTTGTAATAGGCCTCATCATCATCCTCCAACGCTTCAAGGTAGCGGTTATATACCCGGTAGTAGCTGTCTGTCACCATCTCGTACAGGCGCTGCAGCTCCGGTGTCTCAAATGTCATATAGCCTTCCTCATCCTTGGTCCAGGTGCCTTGTATCTCCATACCGACGAAGTTAAAACATGCCTGTGAGATTTACAGCAGGTCACTGGAAAGAAATAAACTGCTGCGTGCTGACTAATGAGATGCGCCCGTGTGCACCTCGTGCTATAGCTTTGTTTCCGGGCATAGGGAAGCGCGTGGCAACAGCAGCGTTGGCCTTCTGGCTGCCACACTACACTGCTGGCTATATAGTGCCGACTAAGCCTTACAAGAGCGCCGCATCAAAAGTGTTATGCTGCGCCTGATCCTTTCCCGGTCGTATTCGCTTCAGCGCATCGCTGGCTTCCTCCAAAAAAAGCCTGTTTCACTAAGTAACCAGGTTCCAGAGTGGATAGGGAGCGGCATGCGCCGGTATACAGCAACTACAGTAGCGCCGGAACGCTGATTGACTCCCTCAGAACCAGCACCTGAGGTTAGCTTGCTTTGTTTCTGGTGCCGGCTTCTGCTGAGGTATATCCCCTAAAGGTGAGTTTTCTTATTTCTACTATATATAACCTGTATTACTATGAAGCAAACACTTTCTACCACAGCCGCCTGGCACCGCAAGCCTTTGGCATTCCTGCTCGTAACACTTCTTTGTCTCGGCACCTTTTCCTGCTCCCCGGATTATGAGTGGGATGATCTGGATGGTTTCCTGGACGACATCAACAAAGCAGAAGCCATCCCGGCGAACATTGTCTTTCATGAGCCCGGGCTTTACCCGGAAGGAGTGGGGCACGATGCGCTTCACCAGCGCTTTTTAGTCTCTTCTGCGGCCGAAGGCACGATTGGCGCCGTTAGCTATGCCGGCAACTACACGCCGTTTATCACAGATGACCGGCTGATCGGCACTGCCGGCATACAGGTGGATGAGGAGCGGAAGCGTGTGCTGGTGGCAGGCGCTGATCCGGGCGCGGCGGCCACTTCTACCCCGGAAACTGCCGGTAAGCTGGCGCAACTGGGCATATTTGACCTGGAGACCGGCAAAGCCATTCATGTAGTTGAGTTAAGTGCCCTGCGCCCCGGCATGCCGCATTTTGCAAACGACGTGGCCGTGGATGCCTTGGGCAATGCCTACGTCACCGACAGTTACTCCCCCATTATATATAAAGTTGACCTGGGCGGAAATGCCACCGTGTTTTACGAAAACGAAGCCTTTGCCACCGCCCCGGGTGCCTTCGGGTTCAACGGCATCGAGTATCACCCGGATGGCTTCCTGCTGGTAGCGTTCTCCAGTGCAAACGAGGTATATAAAATTCCGGTAGATAATACGGCAGGCATAACCAAGGTGGAACTGGATGCTGCGCTGGTGGCGCCGGACGGATTGCTGCTGAGCAAAGACGGCAAGCAACTGGTGGTGGTGAACAATGCCGGTGGCCAGCCTGCCGGAAAGGTAGTTTCGTTTAAGAGCACGGATAACTGGGCTAGCGGCTCCGAAGACGAGAGCTTTAGCACGGGTGCTGTTTTCCCGACAACTGCAACGGGCTATGGCGATGCCGTTTTTGTGCTGTACGCCCACCTGAACGTGTTATTTGGCGATGCGGCATCACCGCAGGCGGAGTACACCATCAAAAAGATCCCGTTTAAAAACAACCAGGCGCTGAAGAATTAAAGAATCAAGCGCCTGTAGTCAAAATATAAGCCCGCCCGTTCAGTTTTACCTGGATGGGCGGGCTTTTTTGAGCTTTTCCTGAAAACGTGATGCTCAGGCCCGAATGGGTAGCTGTACCTGCCCGAGCGCCGAAATGATTTGGTCTGCTTCATCCGCATCATACATTTGCCTGATATAGGCATCATTTACGGTGAAACTGGGAGCTGTAGGGTCTCCGTCAGCCTGGTACTCTTTCCCATTGGTCATGCTGCTGTTCGAACTCAAATTTAGCTCCGCCACCAACTCGTTGGCACGATAGCGAAAGGCTTCCCGAATAAGTGCTTCCGCATCGGACGCCTGCGAGCCGTTCGCGGTTGCTTCTTCTCTGATCGTGTCCGGGTCGAGGGTGTTTACCTCACATATCTGGTTGAAAATGGCTATTCCGGTTTCTTCCTTGTTTTCCATAGTCCTGGTTCTGTTTATACTGGCTTTAACGGTTTACGCGGCACAAGGTCACGTTTTGCAGCACAAAATCAGCTAACCAAGCTGCTGCTGCGGAGCCTGTGACGCCGCTGTGTGGTGGTAGCAGCAAAAAAGCTGAAGCGCCAGGTTCAGGGAGTGAAGTGTGTGCCTGTTGAATAACCTTCAGCAGGAGAATGCGTTTCTTTTGGAGACCACGTTTGCCGCGCAGTTCCGGCTAAAAACATTGTGCGTTGTCTCAGGTTCTTACCTTACGTGCGCAGCTACCCTTGGCGTTGAAAGGAAGAACAAGCAGGCAAAGTGCTGCAGCAAACCAGTGACTACGTGTAATGCAACCCTATCAAGGTGATTATTAACCTTTCCCAACATAAAAGCTATGGAAGAAAAAAAAGAAGTATCCTCCTCCAACCGGGGCTTTACCATTGGTAAAAGTCCAATCCGGGCGACGAGAGCCTCAGCAGAAGCACTGAAAGACGCAGCGGTGCCCGCCCGGCCTGTCATTGATCCAAACGATGTCGTAGTGCCTGACGGATATGAAGTGGAGGTGGTGATGACCGGCCTCTCGTTTCCCACGGATATTGCCTTTGCCGACGACGGAACGGTGTTTGTGAGTGAAGGCGGAAGTTCCTGGCCCACGCGCCCCTATATGCCGGCGCGGGTGCTGGTGCTGAAACCCGACGGCGAAACAGAAGCGATCAGCATGAACGTGCAGGCGGGGCCGCGCGGCATTGCCTGGCGCAACGGCGAGTTGTATATGTGTCTCAAAGGCGGCTACCATATGCAGATCGCCAGGTACAACCTGCAGTCCGGCGAGCTCAACATCCTGATCGATAAACTGCCGAGTGGCGGCTGGCACGAGCCGGGAGGTCCGCTGTTTGGGGCAGACGGGCTGATGTACTTCGGCAACGGCTCGGTGTCACAGCAGGGCGTTATCCTGCCTGCAGGCTTTACCGTGGACATGGCCAAACATCCCCTGGCCCACGATGTGCCGGGGCAGGACGTGACCCTGACTGGCAACAACGTATGGAGCCGCGACCCGCTGAAGCCTTACCCTTACCTGACAGAGACAGGTGCCTTCAAGCCTTTTGGCGTGCCGGCGCAGAAAGGGGAGGTCGTGAAAGGGGAGTTGTTCTGTAATTCAGCTGTGTGGCGCTCCAAACCCGACGGTACAGATGTGGAACTGCTGGCCTGGGGAATTCGCAACCCCTTTGGCATGGCGCTGAACGAGGAAGGGGAACTATATGTGTCGGACAACGACTTCGAGGAAAAAGGAGAGCGCGCCGTGGCCAACGACCCGGACAGGATCTGGCATATAAAAAACGCCAGCAAACCCTACGGGTCTGTGACGACCCCGGATTGGTACGGCTTCCCCGACATTTGCGGAGACGGACTGCCGGTGAATCACGAAAGCCACCTGCCGCTGAAGGGCAAAGCGGCCGAACTGCTGCTGCAGGACCCGCCGCCCTGGGCCGGGCCGGCTGCCTTCCTGGAGCGGCCGCATTCCTGCATGTGCCGGATGGATTTCTCGAAATCAGATTTCTTCGGTCATCGGGGGGAACTGTTTGTAAGCGAATGGGGAACACTGGCGCCGCTGAACTCGCCCCGGCCGGAGGACCTGGACCATGGTTTCCGGGTGATTCGGGTGAATGTGAAGGATGGCACTGCCGAGCCGTTTATGCACAACCGCAGCATGGGGCCGGCCACTGCACAGGGGTCGGGAGGCATTGAGCGGCCGGTGTCGAGTAAGTTCAGCCCGGACGGCAAAAGCCTGTATGTGCTGGATTTCGGGGTGTGCCAGGTGACGAAAGGCGCTATGTTCGCTTTCGCGCATACCGGGGTATTATGGAAAATCAGCAGAAAGGAGGGCTATCATGCAAAATAACTCAACACAACCTGTACGCATCGAGCTGGACAAAGCCTGCCGGGAAGAACAGTTTGACCGGGCGGAAGCGTGGTTTAAGAACGTGCAGCTCACGCAGGCTTCATTCCGGCAACTGCTGGAGGACACCGTGGAGAAAATAGAGGAGCCGCATATAAAAGATTACCTCCATACGATGCTGGAGCAGGCACGGGCACATGAGACGCAAGCGGAGGCGTTGTTTGCAGAAATCGGGTGCACCCCTTCCGCTGTGCGCGCAACCCTGGGCGAGTTTCTAGGGAAAGGCCGCGAGCTTTGGGCTGATATTATTGCCTTCAGTGGCAGCGCCAAAGGCCCGTGGCAGGACCTGCAGCAGCTTTACATCGCAAACCTCAACTCCATGAGTGCCTTTGCAGTGGCAGAACAATTGGGCCTGGCGCTGGGCATTCCTGCTATTGTGGAAATAACCTTTGGCGTTATCGCACAGAAATCGACGGATCACCTCCTGCTACAGGAGTGTGCGCTTGAGATGTGCTCAAAATCAATTCTTTACCATGAGTCCTTCTGATTAAACATGTACAGCTTCGACCCGAGAGTACATATTTTCATCTGTGTTTCCGGGTCGAAGCTTTATATGGAACGGGAGTTGGCACTGAAGTCGGCCTTGGCTGGTCATCGCCTTTGTTAAAGAATAGCATTATGCAGTCTCTGACGTGTACAGGAACTGGATCAGGTTCTGGTACTGCTCCAGTAGAAGGTTGCGCCGGAGTGTAAGTGTGGGGTGAGTTCGCCTTGATCAAATTTCAAGTGGGAGGGGACAGCAGCTGAAACCGATTTACATATCCCACGAGGTTATGGTGCTGGTTGCATTCGGCCACTGCCTCCGTTATCTGTACCCGCGCAGCATGTCCATTGAAATTGTCCAGCTGCAACGTCAGGCAGTCGAATGGCCGCTTTCATTGGCGCTTCCGTTTCGCTTCCCATTGAGTCGCTTTCTCCATATAATTCACTTAGCAAGGTGCCGTTTTACTGCTTAAGCCGTGCAGCAGGCAAAATTGATACATGCTCGTAAGCAACAATGCTTCTTGCCAAACATAGTCACACTTTCCTTAAAAAGAAAAGCCCGGCTTTAGGCCAGGCTTCAAATTAAGAAATACAAATGCATATGGTATATGCTTTAACCAGGTCTATAACCAGGATCATATAAGCAGCACTTGGTTAAGCCTATATGATACTGGTTATAGGCAGCTACAGCTTATTTGATTCCCAGTGCCTGGCTTCCGGCACCGGCTTTCAGGTTCACGGCAATGGTGAAAGTATCGTCTATAACTTTATCAGCAGCCGTACCAAGCATGCCAGAACGATACTTTATATCCCATTTCGTGCGGTCCAGTTCTATCAAAGCAACTGCCTCCGCTGATTTGCCCGAGATACTTACGCTCGCCGGGAAAGTGATGGTGTTGGTGATACCCTTGATGGTCAGGTCGCCGGTGATGGTGTAGTTAGGTGCGCCTGCCTTGGCCTTTGCTATCGGGGCGGCTTTCGTGATTTTAAACGTAGAAGTTGCATGTTTCTCTGCCGAGAAAAAGTCCTCTGACTTTAGGTGATCAGTTAGCTTTTTGTTGTACTCTGGGTTTGTGATATCTGTGTCTGTGATAGTAGTCATATCCACCACAAAGTTACCTCCCACCAGTTTGCGCCCGTTTACCTCAAGCACTCCATTGGCTATCTTGACCGTACCGGTATGCTCCCCGCCGAACTTCTTCGCATTCCAAGTCATGGTACTGGTGGTGGTGTTTACCGGTAAGGCTGTAACAGCTACTGCAGTGGCAAAGGCTACTTTAGCAGGATTGTCTGTTGCGGCTACGTGTGAGGTTTGCAGCAAGGTGGCAAGCGCCAGGGCACTTAAAAGCACAGGATAGTTTTTCATACAACAAAATTTAGGAGTTAGAGATGTTCTGCTTTAGGTAAAGCCAAGGCAACTACTTATATATAAAAAGTACTCTATATAGGCAGTGGCCTCGTCTTCTTACTGTTACTGCACGCGTTCCAATGTTCCTTCCACCACCTGGCCCTGTAAATCCCTTGTCAGGATGATTTTGCCGCCTTCTATTTTCCCTTTGTAAGATACTTTATTTTCTCTGAAAATAAGCGTGAAGGAAAAGGCATTTCCTGCGATCACACCATCTGAGATAGGCGTCTGGCCCATAGGGGTGAGCATAGCACCCGTCAAGTCGGTGCCGTATGCAACCAGGTCCAGCGTAATCTCACGATCTCCCATTTTGCCCAGCCAGCGCCCAGTCAGGTTATTTTGCTGGGAGGAGTCAGCAGGTAGTGCCTGTGCCGGCTGGTTTGCGGCGTTTTCAGTTTCCGTTGCCTGCTGTGCTGCGGCTGGAGTTTGAGTTGGTTGTTGCCCTGGCGCCTGGCCGGCTGCTCCCTGTCCGGGTCTTGCGCCTCCTTGTGTGGCTCCGCCGGGAGCCGCGCCTGCCGGTGCACCGCTCCGGGGCGCTCCACCTTGCGGCATACCACCCCCCTGAGGTACTCCACCGGAAGCACCGGCGGCCTCCTGCACGCCGCCGCCACTGCCGCCCTTCAGGTCGTCGTTGTTCACAGATTTCGTCCTTCTTCGCGGACCATCCGACATCATCTTGCCGATGCGGTAACTGAAGTTCACCTTAAAGTTCATGTTATTGATCACATTGGTGCTCGACTGGCTGAAGGTCGGCGTGTTCAGCTCCGTTACCCGTTTCATGCCTGGTGAGAGGAAGTTCTCAGCTCCAAACCCGATGCTGCCTTTCCCCTCGTTAAAATCTTTCTTCAGGTTCAGGCTGTAGATGCCGAAGCCCCCTTGCATGCCCTGCAACTGTACCTGGTGACCACGGTAGAAGCCAAAGCCCTGGATGCCCCAGCCCTGGCCCAACTTGT
>Ga0210040_10001356_pt1 | contig 37406 bp, 33 predicted proteins | sample CryGeyCG12114_NA_FD_185462 | JGI IMG/M metagenome (GOLD analysis project Ga0210040, IMG submission 185462) | Groundwater microbial communities from aquifer - Crystal Geyser CG19_WC_8/21/14_NA (SPAdes) (version 2) | ecosystem: Environmental > Aquatic > Deep subsurface > Groundwater | place: USA... | reverse complement strand
TCGGCGATCCCGGTCCGGCGCAGCCAGCCGAGGTCGGAGAACGTGGCCCGGGTCCCGGGCAGCACGGCGACGTCCGCGCCGGCGACGACCTCGGGGTCGGTGGTCACGCGGACCTCGACGCCGGGTTCCGCGGCCAGGGCCTCGACGTCGGTCGCGTTGGAGACGCGGGGCAGCCGGACGACGGCGACGCGCAGCAGGCTGGCCTCGTCGCTCCGGGCCGAACGCCGCCACGCCCCGACCTCGAGGGTGTCCTCGGCGTCCAGCCAGACCCCCTCGAGCCAGGGCAGCACCCCGGCGAACGGGACCCCCGTACGGCGCGTGATCTCGGTCAGCCCCGGGGCGAGGACGCTCGGGTCGCCGCGGAACTTGTTGATCAGGAACGTGCGCACCAGCGCCCGGTCCTCGGGCTCGAGCAGGGCGACGGTGCCGTAGAGGGAGGCCAGGACACCCCCGCGGTCGATGTCGCCGACCACGACGACCGGCAGGCCGAAGCGGCGGGCCAGCCCGAGGTTGACGTAGTCGCCGGAGCGCAGGTTGATCTCGGCGGGCGACCCGGCCCCCTCGCAGACCACGAGGTCGTGCTCGGCCTCGAGCTCCGCGTACGCCGCCCAGGCCGCCTCGGCGAGGTGCGCCCGGCCGGTCGCGTACTCACCGGCCTCGAGCACCCCGGCCGGGCGGCCGCGGACCACGACGTGGGCCCGGCGGTCCGTGCCCGGCTTGAGCAGCACGGGGTTCATCGCCGAGGTCGGCTCGAGGCGTGCGGCGGTGGCCTGCAGGATCTGGGCGCGGCCGATCTCGGACCCGTCCGCGCAGACGCCGGAGTTGTTGCTCATGTTCTGCGCCTTGTACGGCGCCACGTCCAGCCCGCGCCGGACCAGCGCCCGGCACAGGCCGGTGACGACGAGGGACTTGCCGGCGTCGGAGGAGGTGCCGGCGACGAGCAGCCCGGACGCCCCCGGGCCCCTCACCCGGCTGATCACCTGCGCATCGTAGAGCGCAGCCGGCGGTAGACGACCCGCCCGACCGCCCACGACGGCGCCCCGGCGGACCCGCCCTGGACCACGACGATGCCGGCCAGCACGAGCAGACCACCGATTACCTGACCGGCGCCCGGGACCTGCCCGAGCAGCACAGCGGCGAAGACGACCGCGAACAGCACCTCCGTCAGCCCGACGAAGGACGCGATCGCGCTGCCGAGGCGGCGCACCGCCATGACGCCGGTGAGGTAGGCGACCACGGCGGACACCAGGATCAGCATCGACATCGGCACCCACCACGGCACGGAGGCCCCCGCCAGGGTGGTCGCACCGGTCGACGCGGCCAGCGGCAGCAGCCCCGTGGCCCCGACGAGCAGGAGGACGACGGCGCCGACGCCGGTGCCGGCGGTGGTGAGCAGCAGCGGGGGGACCGGTGCGACGCCGGGCCTCGGGTCGGCCAGCACGAAGTACGCGGCCAGGCAGAGCATCGCGCCGAGCCCGTACGCCACGCCGATCGCGGAGACGGTCAGGCCGTGCCGGACGTCGAGGACCAGCGCGAGCCCGACCAGGGCGAGACCGGCGCCGACGCCGATGGCCGGGGTCGGGCGATCCCCGTGCGCCCAGCGCCACCCGATCAGGACGACCGGCGCGAGGTACTCCAGGAGCAGGGCGACGCCGACCGAGAGGTACTGCAGCGCGCTGAAGTAGAAGAGCTGCGCCCCGGCCACCGCGACGATGCCGTAGACCACGAGACCGCCGGACTGCCGCAGGGACGGCAGGCCGGTGCGGCGGAGCAGGAGCAGGCACGGGACCAGCAGCACGAGGAAGGCGCCGCCGACGCGGGCCGCGACCAGCGCGGCGGGCGACCAGCCGTCGGCGAGCAGCGCGTGGCCGAAGGAGCCGGAGAGCCCGAACGCGGCGGCCGAGCCGAGGCCGATGGCCAGACCGGCCGCGCGGCCGGGGGCAGGCGTGCCGGTCGGTGGGCTGACCGCCTGCGTCGCTGTCACGGCTGTGCTCCTCTGCGTCGGCTCGACCCCAGGTCCATGACCCGTGTCATGACCAAAAGTGATTAGACTCGTGACACTAACGGGGGTTCTTGTCAGGAGTCAAGATGCTTTTCACCGGTGACACCGAGGAAGCGCTGGCCGAGACCACGACGCTGGTGAACACCCGCCTGGACGGGGTCGACCAGCTCGACACCGTGACCGGGCTGGACGCGTTCCTCCAGGAGTACGCGATGACCGGGGAGCGGCTCGGCACGCAGGCCGAGCTCGAGGCGGTCCGCGAGATCCGCGAGCGGCTGCGGGCGGTGTGGTCGGCGTCGGACCGTGCCGAGGCGGCCGCGTTGGTCAACGCGATCCTGCGCGAGACCGCGACCACCCCGTACCTGATCAAGCACGACGAGCTCGACTGGCACCTGCACATGACCGAGCCGTCGGCCCCGCTGGCCCACCGGATCGGCGCGGAGTCGGCGATGGGTCTGCTCGACCTGATCCGGACCGACAACCTCGGCCGGCTCAAGACCTGCGCGGCCGACGACTGCGAGGCCCTGCTGGTCGACCTGTCCCGCAACTCCTCCAAGCGCTACTGCGACACCGGCAACTGCGGCAACCGCGCGAACGTGGCCGCCTACCGAGCCCGTCGCCGGGAGAACGCGTAGCGCTCGGGCTCGCCCAGGGCCCCGCCAGCCAGGCCAGGTGGCGTCCGCGCGACCAGCAGCGGCCCACGGCCTCGACCTGCAGGGACGTGTGGTCGAGCACCGCGACGCCGACGATGCTGTGGCCCGACGCTCGCCGGTCGCCCAGGGTCGGCACCGCCGGAGCGACCCCGACCCAGCACCGACGCGAAGGCGGACGGGTCCCACGTGTGGTGCGCGCCCGCGACCTCACGGACCTCGGTCTGCGGCAGCACGGCGCGCACCCGCTCGGCGGCCTCCACCATCTCGGGGAACGTCGAGGTGCCGTACGCCGCGAGCACCGGCACGCGCACCCGGTCGCGCGTCGCGCCCGACTCCAGCTCGCCGGTGGCCCAGCGCAACGACTGGCCGTCGGCGCGGAGGCTCACGACGCTGGCGTGGATCGCCGGCCAGGCGGGCGACGCCTGCGCCCCGGCCGGCCTCTCCGGCGGCATGTCCTTCATGTACCACTCCTGCGCCGCCTCGAGCTCGCCCGCCTCGAGCTCCCCCGCGTCGAGCCGGCGCTCCAGCTCGTCGATCCAGGCGGCGGTCCGCTGCGCGGGGGCCGCCAGGCGCCTCCCACAGCACCAGGCCGTCCACGCGCAGGCCTTGCGCCGCGGCGTACAGGCTGATGGAGCAGCCGGAGGAGTGCCCGCACAGGACGGCGTGCCCCCCGGCCGCGTCGATCACGGCCCGCAGCGCCTCGGTCTCCCGGTCGAGGTCCCGAAGAACGTTCCCTGAGCTCGTCGAAGGGTCGGCCGCGCTCTCCCCGGCCCAGCCGGTCGGGCACGAGGACGGTGACGCCCTCCGCGGCGACCAGCCGGGCCGTGGCGGCGATGCCCGCAGGTCCGTACCGGTCGTACGCCACCCGGTCGCCCCGGGTGGTGGTCACGAGCTCGGTCATGGTGCTCCTCCTGGTCGTCGTCCTCCAGCCTCTGACCTGCGCCGCGAGCGCGCTCATCGGGTCGGGTGCGGGCTGTAGGAAGTCAGCCGTCTTGTCGTAGCGATCTGCCTCTGACTAGGCCGACGACGAGATGGTGAGCGCGTCTCGTTCTCACTGTCTTGTCGGACCCCTCAGCGGGGACGCCTGTCGGGCAGCCTGCAAGAGTCGGGGCTGCGCGGAGGGTCGTAGCGCCAGTTGTTCCCCCGGGCGGCATGGCGAGCGTGTCCAGCCCGGTCTGGACGTCGGGAAACTGGTGTGAAAGAGAGAGGCGGCAGCAGCAGGGCTGGTGACCGTCGCTGACCTCAGCAGCGACATGCTCACCAGGACAAGTACACCCCCTACTGAGCTCCCTCTGACGATCCCCGCCGTGTCAGGTCCACGAGCTGATGTCGACCGACTCATCGATCTTCCCTGGACCTTGCAGGCGAGGGGTCAGGCGTCGAGGAGGCGGCGTGCCGTCTCGAGGTCGGTGATCAGGATGTTGATCCACCCTCCGGCGAGGGCGGCGTGGATCGCGCCGGTCTTCTCCGACCCTCCGGCCACGGCGATGCGACGAGGAACCTGGCGGAACTGTTCGGGCGTGATGCCAAGAACCCGGTCGTTGAACTCGGAGGCCACGAGTTGCCCGTCTTCGTCGAAGAAGCGTAGGCAGACGTCTCCGACCGCACCGAGGCGGCGGAGTTTGTCCTGCTGATCGGGATCGGTGGCGTTGCCGCTGCTACGCAGCATGGGTGACGGGGTGAGGCTGCCGATTCCGACGAGGGCGACGGAGAGCCGCTGCCAGGCCTTGAGGGCTGGCGCCACCGACGGGTCCTGAAGCAGGGCCCGTCGGGCTGCCGGGTCGGTGACGAGGCCTGGGGCGGGCATGAACACTGGCCGGGCGCCGGTGACGGTGGAGAAGCGGTCGAGGAGCCGGTTGGCGCTGACCTGCACTCGGGGGTCGCCGACCCCGCCGACGAGTTGGGTGACGACGTCGACAGATGCACCGTTTTTGGGTCGCATCGTCTCGGCGGTCGCGAGCAGGGTCGCACTCCAAGAGGAGATGCCCACGACGTCGCCGGTAGCCAAGGTCTCTGTCAAGTAGGTCGCTGCGGTACCGGACAGCGCCGGGATGACATCTCCGGAGGCCCCGTCAGCGTCGACCAGCGCGACGTCCGCGAGGTGGTACCGCTGTGCGAGGTTCTCCTCGAGGTCGGTGTACACCCCGCCCGGCAGGGTCACGATCGTCTTGACAATCCCCAGCTCGACCGCCTGGCGCAGCAGCCGCGAGATCCGTGACTGCGAGATGTGCAGTTCGGCTGCAATCTGAGGCTGGCGTATCCCGCGCTCGTGGTACATCCGCGCGATCTTGCTCATCAGCCGCAGCTGGTCGCTGCTGCCGTAGTCGTCCGCTCGAGAGTTGGCGCTTGGCATGTAGTTACCGTACGACTAGATATTCATGATTGACAAGCGATTCGTCAACTGGCAGCGTCGCGCTTAGACATTCAAGGTCGAATGGAAGTGCAACTCTGATGTATCAAAGTGTTCGATCCCTCTCAGCGCAGGGAAGCAACGGGTTCCACACCGCAGCGGCCGGCCTCGTCCCGAGTGACGTCGCGGCCTTTCGAACTACCAGCGGCCGCTTGGCTTCGAGTGTCTCGACGGAGCCCGGGTCGACCCAAGGTGGGAGTACGGATGCTTGATCCGGTTGCGCGCGACGGGCTACTGCTTGCCATCGACCAGGGGACGAGTGCGACGAAGGCGGTCGTCGTCGATCTGAGCGGCCGGGTGCAGGCACGGGCGTCGGTGCCGATCCAGCAGCAGTTCCCCCAGCCGGGCTGGGCCGAGCAGGACGCGCTGGAGATTTGGCGCTCGGCGCAAGAGGCTGTCCGTCTCGCGCTGGCCGAGGTGAATCCCTCGCGTGTCGCTGCGGTCGGGCTGAGCACCCAGCGGGAGTCGATGCTGCTGTGGGACCGGGCCAGCGGTGAGCCGTTGGGTCCGCTGCTCGGTTGGCAGGACACTCGCGGCGCCGCCCAGTGCGCGACGCTGCGCGCCCAGGGCCATGCCGCCAAGGTTCGCGAGCTGACCGGCCTGCCGCTCGACGCGATGTTCTCGGCCTCGAAGGCTTCTGCCCTGCTCGACGTCCATGACCCGGACCGGGCACGGAGCCGACGGGGCGAGTTGTGCCTGGGCACGGTCGACTCCTGGTTGCTGTGGCGAATCGGGGGCCAGCACCTGATCGAGGCCGGCAACGCGGCGCGCACCCAGCTGCTCGACATCACGACCCGTGCCTGGGAGCCCTGGCTGCTGGACCTATTCGACGTCCCCGTCGAGGCGTTGCCGCGCGTGGTCGCCTCGACCGGCCCCTTCGTCGGGTGCCACGATCTGGCGCCGCTCGCCCCGACAGTTCCGGTCACCGGAGTCCTGGGCGACAGCCACGCTGCGTTGTTCGCGCACGCGGGCTGGCAGCCCGGCCAGGTCAAGGTCACCTACGGCACCGGCTCGTCGGTGATGACGGTGACGCACAGTCCCCCCGGGGCCAGCGCCGGAGTCGCCAGGACCATCGCGTGGGAGCTCGACGAGCCCGCGTACGCCCTCGAGGGCAACATCCGCTCCAGCGGTGCCACGTTGACCTGGCTGGCGGCCATGTTTGCCAGCACACCAGCCCAGATCGCGGCAGTCGCCGGCCCGAACAGCGGCGGGGTTGTCCTCGTCCCGGCCTTCACGGGCCTCGGCGCACCGTGGTGGGACGACCAGGTCCGGGCCACGATCACCGGCATCAGCGCCGGGACCCGGCTGGAGCATCTCGCCCGGGCCGGGCTCGAAGCGATCGCCTTTCAGATCGAGGACGTCATCGTCGCGGCCGAGGAGGCGGGTGAGGCGATCGACACGATCCTCGCAGACGGCGGTCCCACGACCAACGTCTCTCTGATGCAGCTGCAGGCCGACACCTCCGGACGCCACGTCGCGACGTCCCAGGTCGCCGAGCTCTCGGCTCTCGGCGCCGCGCACGTCGCCGGGCTGGGTGCCGGGCTGTGGTCGCAAGACGACCTCGAACGGCTGCCGCGCCCGCACACCGGCTACGAACCCAGCTCCACGGCCCCGCAGCGGGCCGAACGCCAACGCGGCTGGCACGCCGCCGTGTCCTCCGCCCTCGGCGACGCGCACCTGTCGGAGATCGGCTGACCACGCGGTCAGCCGACACCCCAAACGAAGAAGAGCCATGACCACTCCTGCTACAGACACCACACCCACCGGCGGCCCGGCCCGGTTCGCTGGCCGGGTCGTCGTCGTCACCGGCGCCGGCCGCGGTCTCGGCCTCGGCATCGCCTCGCGCTTCTCAGGCGAAGGAGCCTCGGTCGTGCTGCTCGACCGCGACGCCGCCGTGGTCGAGGTCGCCGTCGAGCTCGCCCGCACCACTGGGGCAACGCTGCTCGGCCTGGCCTGTGACGTGACCGACGAGGCGCAGGTAGCCGAGTGCTTCGCTCGTATCGACGAGCAGTTCGGCCGGGTCGACGTCCTCGTGAACAACGCCGGCACGATCACGATCTCGACCTTCGAAGAGCTCACCCTCGAGGCCTGGAACACGGTGCTCACCGTGAACACCACGGGTGCCTTCATCTGCGCCAAAGCCGCACTCCCGCTGCTTCGCCGCAGCAACGGCGGGCGAATCCTCAACGCCGCCTCGGGCCAGGCGCGGCAGGGATTCATCTACACACCGCACTACGCGGCCAGCAAGTTCGGCGTCATCGGACTGACCCAGAGCCTCGCCAAGGAGCTGGCCAAGGAGCGAATCACGGTCAACGCCTACTGCCCCGGGATCGTCGGCACCGACATGTGGGCCTACAACGACCGCGAGTGGGGCCGGCTGCTCGGCGACTACGCGCCCGGCGAGCTGATGGCCGAATGGGTCGCCGCGATCCCGCTCGGGCGGGCCGGCACCAACGACGACGTCGCCAACCTGCTGCTTTTTCTCGCCTCACCCGAGGCCAGCTACATCACCGGTCAGTCGATCAACATCGACGGAGGGATGTTCATGAGCTGATCTTCGCCTGCCCCCTTCTCTTCGTGCAAAGGAGCAACCATCCCATGAGCATCACGACCTCGGCCGCCCCCACGGCGGCCACCGACATCCCGTCGTGGAAGACCCGACTGCGTGCTCTCGGCAGCGGCACCGGCGGCCCGCTGATTGGCCTGCTGGTCCTCGGCCTGGCCCTGTTCATCGCCACGCCCTACTTCCTGACCGTCAACAACCTGCTCAACATCCTCGACCAGGTCACCATCCTCGGCATCCTCGCCCTGGGCATGACCTTCGTCATCGTCACGGGCGGCATCGATCTCTCGGTCGGCGCGGTCCTGGCCCTGTCGATCATGGTCTTGGGCTACACCTCGCACAACCTGGGGATGCCCCTGCCACTCAGCATCCTCCTCGCGGTGCTAGCCGGAGGCTTGTGTGGCCTGCTCACCGGTCTCGGCATCACGCTCACCAAGCTGCCGCCATTCATCGCCACCTTGGCGATGCTGTCCATCGCCCGCGGCACGGCGAACGTGATCACCGACGGCCAGCAGATCGTCGGCTACCCCGACTGGTTCGACGCCCTGTCGACCGAGCGGTACTTCGGCTTCCTCACGGTCACCGCCATCGTGCTGGTCATGCTGCTTGTCGCCGGTGCGGCCTTCATGCGCTACCGGCCCGGAGGTCGTTCCCTGTACGCCATCGGCGGCAGTCCGGAGGTCGCCCGGCTCGCGGGGATCGGGGTCAAGAAGACGACCGCGGGGGTCTACGTGGTCATGGGTCTGCTCGCCGGGCTGGCCGGCGTCGTCCTTGCTGCCCGGCTCGACTCCTCCCAGCCCAGCGCGGCCTCGGGCATCGAGCTCGACACGATCGCCGCCGTCGTCATCGGCGGCGCCAGCCTGGCCGGCGGCGTCGGCCGCATCACCGGCACCATCGTCGGCGTGCTCATCATCGGTGTCCTGCGCAACGGGCTCAACCTGCTGTCGGTCTCCCCGTTCGTCCAGCAGATCGTCATCGGCGTCGTTATCGCCCTCGCCGTCATGGTCGACGTCCTGCGCCGCCGCGACGCCTGAACACGCCAACCCCCGCAGCTCGGCAGCAGCCCCGCACCACCTCGTACGACCAAGCCAATCCAGTTCCGGCCCCCAACTCAAACCGCGCAAGACCGGGCCAGTCGTCAGTCCCTTCAGTGCAGAAAGGCACACCAATGAAGCTCACCCTCAAGATCGCCGCCGTCGGCGCCGTCGGGCTCGTCACGTTGAGCATGACCGCCTGCAACCGCGACCAGGCCGCCTCCGGCGGTACCACAGGAAGCAGCGGCAAGCCGATCGTGATCGGCCTCGCCGTGGCTAACCTGCAGGCCGACTTCTTCAACCAGATCAAGCAGTCCGTCGACGTCGAGGCTCAGGCCAAGGGCGTCACCGTGCAGGTCGCCGACGCCGGTGGTGACTCCGCCACGCAGGTCAACCAGATCCAGGACTTCATCACCCGTCAGGTCAGCGCGATCATCTACATCCCCGCCGGGGCCACCGCTGCCGGCGTGCCGGTGAAGGCGGCCGAGCGGGCCAACATCCCGGTCGTCAACGTGGACCGCAACGCTCCCGACGCGCCCGGCAAGACCTTCATCGCCAGCGACTCGGTCGCTGCCGCGAAGACCCTCGGTGACTACGTGGCGAAGGAGCAGAAAGGCAAGGGCAACATCGCGGTCATCCAGGGCCAGATCGGCACCACCCCGCAGGTCGACCGCGAGAAGGGGTTCAAGCAGGCCATCGACGCGGCGCCGGGCATGAAGATCGTCACCGAGCAGTCGGCCGACTGGGCGCAGGACAAGGGCTTCGCCGTGGCGCAGGACATGATCCAGGCCAACCCGAACCTGGGCGTGTTCTTCGGCCAGGCCGACGCCATGGCCCTGGGTGCGGCCCAGGCCGTCGCGAACGCGAACCTGAACCCCAAGCCGATGGTCGTCGGGTTCGACGGCGACAAGGCCGGCATCCAGGGCGTCATCGACGGCAAGATCGACGCGACCATGGTCCAGCAGGCTCAGCTGATGGGAAAGATGGCGGTCGACTCCGCGATCGACCTGGTCAACGGCCAGCAGGTCCCCGCCCAGCAGCTCGAACCCGCCTTTCTGCTCACCGGCAAGGACAAGGCGAAGGCGGAGGAGTACCTCAACCAGCACCCGTGACCGGTCGCTGACTCCGCACCGACCTCCCGGCCCCGACTCTCCGCAGGAGCAGAGCACATGACCACTACCGCATCCGAAGCCGACACCACCCAAGGACTGATCATCCGAGGCGTCTCCAAGCGGTTCGGCGCCACCCAGGCGCTGCACAGCATCGACCTCGAGGTCAGGCCCGGCGAAGTTGTGGCTCTGCTCGGGGAGAACGGGGCCGGGAAGTCGACCTTGTCCAACATCGTCGCGGGCGTCTTCACCTCGGACACGGGGCAGATGGAGTGGGACGGGCAGCCGTACGCCCCGACCGCTCCCGGCGACGCCCTGAACCGGGGCATCGGCCTCATTCACCAGGAGATGCGGTTGCTGCCTGATTTGACGGTTAGCGAGAACGTCTTCGTCGGCCGGCAGTTGGTCAAGGGCGGCCGGATCGACCGCGAGGAGATGGACCGACGCGCCCGGGCCGCGTTGCAGCGACTCGGGCTCAACATCTCGCCGCGGCGCATCGTCCGTAGCCTTCGGGTCGCCGCGCAGCAGCAGGTCGAGATCGCCAAGGCACTCGCCCTCAACGCACGGCTGCTGATCCTCGACGAGCCGACCGCCGCCCTCGGGGCGGAGGAGACCGACCACCTGTTCGAGGTCGTCGACCAGCTCCGCTCCGAAGGCGTGTCGTTCATCTACGTCAGTCACCGCCTCGAGGAGATCGCTCGGATCTGCGACCGGGTCGTGGTGCTGCGCGACGGCCAGTTCGTCGCCGCCCACGGGACCGCACAGCTGCCCGTGCGCCAGCTCGTCGAGGACATGGTCGGTCGCAAGATCGAGAACGTCTTCCCCCAGCTCAGCCCGCCGACCGACCGGGAGCTCCTCACCGTCTCTAACCTGACGTCGGCGGAGGGAGCGTTCCGCGACATCTCGTTCAGCGTGAACGAGGGCGAAATTCTCGGCATCGCCGGCATCGTGGGCGCCGGCCGGACCGAGGTGGTTCGCGCCGTGGCGGGGGCCGACCCGGTCAGCGCTGGGACCGTGGTCGTCGACGGCAAGCAGCTCAAGAACGGCGACGTGCGCGACGCGATCCGTCGCGGGGTCGTCCTGGTGCCCGAGGACCGCAAGAACCAGGGCGTGGTGCTCGACATGACGATCGGCGACAACATCGCCCTGGTCAACCTAGACACCGTCTCTGGTTCGGGTGGTTTCATCAGCCCCCGCAAGGTCCGCTCCGTGGCCCTCGACGCCTGCCGGATCATGACCGTCAAGGGCCGGCCCGAGCAGCCGGCGCGGGCCATGTCCGGTGGCAACCAGCAGAAGGTCGTCATCGCCAAGTGGCTGGAACGCAAGCCACGAATTGTGATCCTCGACGAACCCACCCGTGGCATCGACGTCGGTGCCCGCGCCGCCATCTACGAGCTGATCGTCGACCTCGCCAAGCAGGGCATGGCCGTGATCGTGGTCAGCTCCGAGCTCGAGGAGGTTCTCGGCCTGTCCCACCGAGTCCTCGTCCTCGCCCGCGGCGAGCAGAAAGGCATCCTCGACCGCGCCGACGCCACCGACGTCGCCGTGATGCACCTCGCCGCGGCCTGAGCCCCGACGACCCAGCTTCCTCCAACAACGAAAGGCATCCGACATGACCACCCCGAACTTCCGGCTCGACGACCAGGTGGCCCTGGTCACCGGCGCGGCCAGCGGCATCGGCCGCGGCATCGCGCTCGGGCTGGCCGGCAGCGGCGCCCACGTCGCCTGCTTCGACCTCGCCGGCCCCGCCCTGGACCAGGTCGTCGCCGAGATCGCCGAGACCGGCCAGCGCGCAATCACCGCATCCGGCGACGTGACCGACCCCGCCAGCCTCTCCGAGGCCGTGCGGCGCACCGAGTCCGACCTCGGACCGCTCACCCTCGCGGTCAACAGCGCCGGCATCGCCAACGCGGCGCCCGCCGAGGAGATGTCGCTGCAGCAGTGGCAGCGCGTCGTCGACATCGACTACACCGGCGTCTTCCTGTCCTGCCAGGCCGAGGCGCGGGTCATGCTGCCGCGCGGCCGCGGCGCGATCGTGAACATCGCCTCGATGTCCGGCTCGATCGTCAACCGTGGGCTGCTGCAGGCGCACTACAACTCGGCCAAGGCCGGCGTCGTCCACCTGTCTCGCAGCCTGGCCATGGAGTGGGCCGACCGCGGCGTCAGGGTCAACGCCATCAGCCCCGGCTACACGGCCACCCCGATGAACACCCGGCCCGAGGTCGCCGACCAGGTCCGCCAGTTCGAGGCCGACACCCCGCTCGGACGGATGGCCCAGGTCGACGAGCTCGTCGGCCCCGCCGTCTTCCTGCTGAGCGGCGCCGCCAGCTTCTGCACCGGTGTCGACCTGCTCGTCGACGGCGGCTTCACCTGCTGGTGACCTCGCCGTAGCCCACGATCCACCGTGACCAAGGACCACCACTGATGACCAGCACCACCCGCCCCACCACGAGAAGGCCGATGATCATCGGCAACTGGAAGATGAACCTCGGCGGCCGCGACGGGCTCACCCGAGCCCGCCGGCTCCTCGACCAGGCCACCCCCGACAGCGGCAGCGCCCAGCTCGTGGTGCTACCACCGTTCACCGGGCTGGCGCTGCTGCAGCAGGCCAGCGGCCCCGGCCGCGGCCTCGAGTACGGCGCGCAGGACATGTCCCCGAACGACGACGGCGCCTTCACCGGCGACATCTCCGCCGCCATGCTCGCCAACCTCGGCTGTTCCTACGTCCTGGCCGGTCACTCGGAACGCCGCGAACACCACCACGAGGACGACCTGACCGTCAACGCCAAGGTCCGCACCGCGCTGCAGCACGACCTGATCCCGATCCTGTGCGTCGGTGAAGGGCTCGACGTACGCCGCACTGGCAACCACGTCTCCCACGCCCTCGCCCAGCTCGACGCCGGCCTGAACGGCCTGTCCGCCGACCAGGTCGCACGGGTGGTCGTGGCCTACGAGCCGGTCTGGGCAATCGGGACCGGCGAGGTCGCCACCCCCGAAGACGCTCAGGACGTGTGCGCCGCGATCCGGTACCGAGTCGGCGAGGTCTATGGCCAACACGTCGCCGACCAGGTCCGCGTCCTCTACGGCGGTTCCGTCAAGGCCACGACCAGCGCCGCGATCACCGCCAAGCTCGACATCGACGGTGCCCTCGTCGGTGGCGCCAGCCTCGACCCCGATGAGCTCATGGCGATCTGGCAGGCAGCGTGTCCCCAACCAGCCGCTGGTTCGCCGACCGTTCAGCACAGGACTTCCACCCAAATCACCCAGAAAGGACAGACGCATGACAGCACTCGCGCCTGAACACGCCACGATGCCCGTCGTGGGCCGGATCTCCCCCCACGCCAGCCGGCAGGACCAGATCGAGCACATCGCCGAGGCCGCGCGGCAGATCCGGCTGCAGGACCTCAAGCTGGTCCACTACGCCGGCGCCGGCCACATCGGCGGCGACTTCTCCGCCATCGACGTCCTCGCCACCCTCTACGGCGCGGTCCTGAACGTCACCCCGGACAACGTCGACGACCCCGAACGGGACCGTTTCATTCTGTCCAAGGGCCACATCGCCGGCGCGTTCTACACGACCCTCGCCGCGTTCGGGTTCCTGCCCGTCGCCGAGCTCGCCACGTTCCTGAAGCCGCTGTCGCGGCTGAACGGTCACCCGAACCGCAACAAGGTTTCCGGCGTCGAGGCCAACACCGGCCCGCTCGGGCACGGCCTGCCGATCGCCGTCGGACACGCCATCTCGGCCAAGCTCGACGTGTCCCCGCGCCGCACCTACGTCCTGACCGGCGACGGCGAGCTGCAGGAGGGCAGCAACTGGGAAGCGATGATGGCGGCCTCGCAGTACGAGCTCGACCGGCTCACCGTGATCGTCGACCGCAACCGGCTCCAGCAGGGCGCGACGGTCCGCGAGACCAACGACCTCGACCCCCTGGATAAGAAGGCGGCCGCGTTCGGATTCGCGGTGGTCGAGGTGAACGGCCACGACCACGGCGAGCTGCTCGACGTGCTCTCCGCGGTGCCGTTCCGCCCCGGGAAACCGACGTTCGTGATCGCGCACACCCACAAGGGCCACCCGATCTCCTACATGAGCAACAACGTGGCCTGGCACCACAAGGTCCCGTCGGAGGACCAGCTGCACCTCGCGCTCGAGGAGCTCGACCGCCTCCAGGTGCAGCAGAAGCAGGACGAGGTCGCCAAGGCCGACCCGATGAACAGCAACGGAGGACATTCCGCATGACCACCACCACCAGTTCCATCGTTGACCAGCCCCGCTTTGACTGCCGCAACGCCTACGTCGAGACCCTGGCGGACCTGGCTGCCGCCGACCACCGCATCGTGGGGGTCGTCAACGACTCGGTCGGCTCCAGCAAGCTCGACGCGTTCAAGAAGAGCTTCCCGGACCGGCTGATCAACGTCGGCATCGCCGAGCAGGACATGGTGGGCGTCGCCGCCGGCCTGGCCAACGGCGGACGGATCCCGTTCGTCTCCGCCGCGTCGTGCTTCCTCACCGCTCGCGCGCTGGAGCAGATCAAGGCCGACGTCGCCTACTCCAACCGCAACGTGAAGCTGTGCGGCATGAGCCCGGGGGTGGCCTACGGCGAGCTCGGCCCGACCCACCAGTCGATCGAGGACATCGCCTGGCTGCGCGCCATCGACAACATGATCATCGTCGTTCCCGCCGATCCGGTCGAGACGGCGGCGGCGATGCGCTGGGCCGCCGCGTCGGAGGGCCCGGCCTTCATCCGGGTCAGCCGGATGAGCGTGCCGCAGATCTACCCCGACGACTACGAGTTCGTCCCCGGGCGCTCGATCACCGTCCGTGACGGCGACGACGTCACCATCATCAGCAACGGCACCATCTTGTGGCGCGCCCTCGCTGCCGCCGAGCAGCTCGCCGCGGAGGGCATCTCCACCCGGGTGATCTCGATGCCGACGGTGAAACCGCTCGACACCGAGGCCGTGGTCAAGGCAGCGCGCGAGACGGCCGGCATCGTCACCGCGGAGGAGTCCACCAAGGCCGGCGGTCTCGGCGGAGCGGTCGCCGAGACCGTCGTCGCGGAGCACCCGACCCGGGTCACGATCCTGGGCTTCGACGCCTTCCAGACCACCGGGTCCGCGGGCTTCCTCATCGATCGGGCCGGCATGTCACCCGAGGGCATCGCCGACGCCGCACGCGCTCTCATCAAGTAACTGGCGAGCCCCGGAAGGAGAACATCGTCGACGCCCGACCCCGCTCACGGGCCACCATCACGCCTGCTCGGGGCCGGGTGTCGCTCGTACCGGACGGCAAGCGGGCCGCCAGCTCACGCGCCTGAAGCCACTACCGGTAAGCATTTAGCCCACCGGCGGAGGGCGTCTCGACGAGTGCCTTGGTTGAACCAGGAAGTGAGCGCCGCCACCTCACTGGTCGCGTGGTGCCCGGGAGCGCCCTCGTGGCGGACGGTCGTCAGCTCCCGCCACGGCGAGAACGCGGTCTGGCTGGCGGGACGGCCCACCACATCCGCCCGGGCCGCGTGCGGTCCTCAGAGAGGTGCCGTGTAGTAGATGCCGACATCGTCGGTGGGGGCGAGGCAGCACTCGAGGGTGCGCGTCGCCGCGGGCAGGTCGACGTGCACGCCGTCCAGCTGTGCGACGGCGCGGTCGCTGACGTCCTGCATCCAGCCGCGGGAGGCGTCCTTGCCCTGGACCCAGCACTTCGGGTCGGCGTCGAGGGCGCGGATGGCGGCCGCCACGGCGAGTGCATCCGGACCCGTGGCGTCGGGAACCTCCTGGCGGGCGGCGTGGCCCATCTCTGCGCTGGTTCGGGCGAGCTCGTCCCAGCCCCACGCGTAGGTGTCGTCGAGGTCGATCGTGGCCCCGAGGAAGCGTCTCGACGCCAGGGTGTAGTGGTCGCGCCCGACCGCGTCACGTTCGCGCCCGCGAGGGGCCATCTCCTCGGCCAGGAACCTTCCCGTGACGGCGAGCGCTTCGGTTGCCTCCGCTGCATGGCGGCCGAGCTGACGCTGCACGCCAAGACCTCGGCCACGGCCGGCTCCTCGAGCAGCGGCTCCGGCTTCACGTTCGACCACCGTGTAGCCGGTGGTGGTCTGGAGCAGGTAGTCCGGCGCATGGCGTCGGAGCGTCGAGCCGTCCCGCCGGGACAGCCAAGACGGCTGGCTGGCGATCCAGCGCACATCGGGGTCGAAGTCGGCGCGAGCCACAACCTGTCCCGCTCCAGCAGGCTCTCGTATCCGATCAGCGTCTGGGTCGTCGCGGACCACAGCAGGCCCGGGTAGTTCCGCCGGCCCTCGTACGTCGGGAACCTCGCACCGGCTCACCTCGAACCAGGCACGCGCCGTCAACCTCGCCAGCGTCGCCTAGATGACGAGAAACCGAGAAGATGACATGCGGATGACACGAGAGCGAGAAAGTGACAAGCAGGTCGAGAACCTGCACCGCCGCGTCGTCAGGGGGCACACGGGAGACGCAGGAAGACCGAGGAAGTAGGCACCGCAAGTTGTTTTCCCTCGCCCGGAGGCCCGGGGGTAACTTGATCGAGACCGCCTCGGCGCCGCCCCGTGGGGTGCCGGTGCGACGAGAGGAGAACTGTGAGCGACGTGCGCGAGAGCGGCCCGGGCGAGACGGGCATCGAGTCCGTCCAGCTGCTGACGCCCGAGGGTGAGCGGGTCGAGCACCCCGACTACGCGTTCACGGGCGACGACGAGATGATCCGCGGGTTCTACGCGCAGATGGCCCTCGTGCGCCGGGTGGACGCCGAGGCGATCGCGCTGCAGCGGCAGGGCGAGCTGGGCCTGTGGCCCTCCTCGCTGGGCCAGGAGGGTGCGCAGATCGGCGCCGCCTTCGCGATGCGGCCGCAGGACTACGCCTTCCCCACGTATCGCGAGCACGGTGTGACGATCACCCGCGGGATCGACCCGCTCCGCCTGCTGACCATGTTCCGTGGGGTCGACACCGGCTCGTGGGACATCGTCGAGCACAACACCTACATGTACTCGATCATCATCGGCACCCAGGGCGTCCAGGCCACCGGCTACGGCATGGGCCTGGAGCGGGACGGCCTGGTCGGCAGCGGCGACCCGGAGCGGGACGCGGCGGTCGTCTGCTTCTTCGGCGACGGGGCCAGCAGCCAGGGCGACATCAACGAGGGCCTGATCTTCGCGGCCTCGTTCAACGCGCCGGTCGTGTTCTTCTGCTCCAACAACCAGTGGGCGATCTCGGAGCCCAGCGAGCGCCAGTCGCGCACCCCGCTCTACCGGCGGGCCGCGGGCTTCGGCTTCCCCGGCGTCCGGGTCGACGGGAACGACGCGCTGGCCGTCCACGCGGTCACCACCGCGGCGCTGGACCGGGCCCGGTCGGGCAACGGGCCCACGTTCATCGAGGCGTACACCTACCGGATGGGCGCCCACACCACCTCCGACGACCCGACGAAGTACCGGCTCGCCGACGAGCTCGAGCACTGGCGCGCGCGCGACCCCCTGAGCCGGGTCCGGACCTACCTGGAACGGGTCGGGGCCGCCGACGCCGCGTTCTTCGACGCGGTCGACGCCGACGCGGACGCCGTGGCGACCCGGCTGCGGAGAGAGTGCCTGACCCTGCCCGTGCCGACGCTGGCCGAGACCTTCGGTTGGGTGTACGCCGATCCCTCCGCCGAGCTGACCGAGCAGCTGGCCCGCCACGAGGCCTACGTCGCGAGCTTCGAGGAGGCACGATGAGCGACGCCGCGCTGGCACCCGTCCGCACCATGACCATGGCCAAGGCGCTCAACGCCGGTCTGCGGCGGGCCATGGAGGACGACCCGAAGGTGCTGCTGGAGGGCGAGGACATCGGCAAGCTCGGGGGCGTGTTCCGAGTGACCGAGGGTCTGCAGAAGGACTTCGGCGAGGCCCGGGTGGTCGACACCCCGCTCGCGGAGTCCGGCATCGTCGGGACGGCGATCGGGCTGGCGCTCCGCGGCTACCGACCGGTGTGCGAGATCCAGTTCGACGGCTTCGTCTTCCCCGCCTTCGACCAGATCGTCACCCAGGTCGCACGGATCCGCTGGCGCACGATGGGCCGGGTGCCGATGCCGATCGTCATCCGGATCCCGTACGGCGGCGGCATCGGGGCGATCGAGCACCACAGCGAGTCGCCCGAGGCCTACTTCGCGCACACGGTCGGGCTCAAGGTCGTCACCTGCTCCAACCCCGTCGACGCCTACTGGATGATCCAGCAGGCCATCGCCTCCGACGACCCGGTGATCTTCTTCGAGCCCAAGCGGCGCTACTACGAGAAGGCCGAGGTCGACACTCGGGGCACAGGCGCAGCGGAGCCCCTTCCGCTGCACTCCTCGCGGATCGTCCGCCCCGGTCGCGACGCGACGGTGATCGCGTACGGCCCGATGGTCAAGACCTGCGTCGAGGCGGCGGAGGCGGCGACCGACGAGGGCCGTGAGCTCGAGGTCGTCGACCTGCGGACGCTGTCCCCGCTCGACCTCGGACCGGTCTTCGAGTCGGTCCGGCGCACCGGGCACGCGATCGTCGTGCACGAGGCGCCGGTCAGCGTCGGGCTCGGGGCCGAGGTCGCGGCCCGCATCACCGAGGAGTGCTTCTACTCCCTCGAGGCCCCGGTGCTCCGGGTGGCGGGCATGGACGTGCCCTACCCGCCCAGCCGCATCGAGGAGGACTACCTGCCCGACCTCGACCGCGTGCTGGACGCGGTCGACCGGTCGCTGGCCTACTGAGCCGAAGGACGAGAGAAGACGTGGCCACCAACGAGTTCCGCCTGCCCGATCCCGGCGAGGGCCTGGTCGAGGCCGAGATCGTCACCTGGCGGGTGGCCGTGGGCGACGAGGTCAAGACCAACGACATCCTTGTCGAGATCGAGACGGCCAAGTCGCTCGTCGAGCTGCCCAGCCCGTACGCGGGCACGGTGACCGCGCTCCTGGTCGAGGAGGGCCAGATGGTCGACGTCGGGTCCCCGATCGTCGCCATCACCGATGGCGCTGTCGGCGTCGACGAACCGGTCCCCAGCCCGGCGGTGGCGCTCGGCTCCGACCAGGTCGCGACCGTCCCGGACGGCGGCGCGTCCGCCGGCGGCGCCTCCGACCGCGTGGCCAACCTCGTCGGCTACGGCCCCCGCAGCACCGAGACGCGGCGCCGCCCGCGCAAGGACGCGGCTGCGGCTCCGGCCGCTCCGGCCGCTCCGGCTGCCCCTGCGGCAGCGGCTGCTCCGGTCGCTCCGGCTCCGGTTCCTGCACCGGCGGCAGCGGTGCCGGCGGTCCCGGCCGCGGCGCCGGTCACCGGCAACTCGTTGCCCGCCGAGCCGATGTCGCCTGCGACGCAGGACGCCCCGTTCCTCGGGAGCGGTCCTGCCGTGCTGGCCAAGCCGCCCGTCCGCAAGCTCGCGCAGGACCGCGGCGTCGACCTGACGACCCTGACCGGGAGCGGACCGGGCGGCGTCATCACCCGCGAGGACGTCGACCGCGCCAGCCAGCCGGAGCCGGAGCCCCTCGCGGCACCTGCCCCGGTCGTCAGGGCTGCTCCGACCGCCGCGCCCACCCGGCAGAGCGACCCGGAGCGCGAGACCCGGGTCCCGATCAAGGGCGTGCGCAAGGCCACCGCCGACGCGATGGTGCGCTCCGCCTTCACGGCTCCGCACGTCACCGAGTGGGTCACCTTCGACGTCACGGCGACCATGGACCTGGTCGACCGGCTCCGGGAGCGGCGCGAGTTCCGCGGGATCAAGATCTCCCCGCTGCTCGTCGTGGCCAAGGCCGTCTGCGTGGCGCTCGGCCGGGTCCCCCAGCTCAACGCCTACTGGGACGAGGCCGCCCAGGAGATCGCGACGCTGCACTACGTCAACCTCGGGATCGCCGCGGCGACCCCGCGCGGCCTGGTCGTGCCCAACCTCAAGGGCGCGGAGTCCATGACGCTGCTCGAGATGGCGCAGGCCATCAACGCGGTGGTCAGCACCGCGCGCGAGGGCCGTACGTCACCGTCCGACATGGCCGGCGGGACGTTCACCATCACCAACGTCGGCACCTTCGGCGTCGACGCCGGCACGCCGATCCTCAACCCCGGCGAGGCGGGCATCCTCTGCATCGGCCAGATCGCCCGGCGCCCCTGGGTCGTCGGCTCCGGCCGCGACGAGCGCATCGAGCCGCGCTGGGTCACGACGCTGGCCGTGTCCTTCGACCACCGGCTGGTCGACGGCGAGCAGGGGTCGGTGTTCCTGTCGACGGTGGCGCAGATCCTCGCCGACCCGGGGCTGGGCCTGCTCTTCTAGACGTCGTGGTGGCTCTGAGCCGGGTGGTCCCGGTTCAGAGCTGCGTACGGACGACCGCCGCGACCGAGATGGCCACGACGACGAGCAGCACGGCGCTGAACGCGGACGCGGTCACGAGCTGGCCGTCCTGGATCTGGCGCAGCGTCGACGAGCGCAGGACGAGCCGGTTGGTCACCCAGCGGAACAGGTAGAGCGTCGCGACGGCGAAGATCGTGGTGGCGACGAAGGCGACGAAGCCGTCGGTCCAGTCCGTGAAGTCTCCGGCGACCCCTTCGCGCACCACGATGCCCACGGCAGCGAGCACGGCGCCCGCCTCGAAGGCCGCGGTGAGGCTCCGCTCGCGGACGAGGGCTCGTACCGACCACGGGGTGACGAGCTCGTGCAGCCAGAACATCCCGACCACGACGGCGAGGCCGAGCAGCCCGAACACGACGGTGCTGGCCATGCTCAGGGCGAACGTGGGGGCCGAGCCGGTCAGCGAGCCGTTGAGGATGAACCCGAAGCCGACGTAGAAGCCCGCCTCGAGGACCCCGAGGGCGACGTTGCCGTCGAGGAGCTCCTCGGTGTTGCGCTCACGCAGCAGGACCGCGTCGACGAGGTAGCGCACGCCGAGCAGGGCGACGAACACCCACGCCAGCTGCGCGGCCTGCAGGGGGAGGACGTTCCAGGGGTGGTCGGCCTCGCCGCGGGTGATGGTCGGCAGCGACGCGATCCCGAAGGCGAGCACCAGGGCCGCGCGCTGCACCAGGTAGGCGACGCTGCCCTGCTCGAACAGGACCAACCGGTCGTCGAACCGGGTGAGGGCGTTGTGGGTCGCCCACAGGGCACCGCCGACGACCAGGGTGAGCAGCAGGCTGACGGCGGCCGCAGGCCAGCTCAGGGCGATCGCGTGCAGGTAGTCGAGCATCAGGAGGTCCTCCGGGGCTGGTGCGGGTCGGGGCGGGTGGAGGTCTCAGGCGCGGACGACGTGCGGCACGCACACGCTCAGGTTGTCGATGACGACGGTCTCGTTCTCCCGGATGTCGAGCCCGGCGGGTTCCCCGTCGACGATGAAGATGCCGAGGGTGGCGAAGTTGTCGCCCTCGAAGCCGACGAAGTTCGGGCTCGGGGCGTACTGCTGGACGACGGCCGGCTCGTCACCGTACGGACCCGGGGTGTCGAGGACGGTGCTCCCGTCGACGACGACGCGGATGTTCGCGCCCTCGCGTCCCAGGATCGGCTTGCGGACGTAGCTCTCGAGCCCGGCCGGCTCCTCGCCCTCGAACCAGGCGGGGATCAGCAGCCGGCTCCGTTCGGGGTCGGAGCCGAACAGCTTCCACAGCACCGGCAGCAGGCCCTTGTTGGACCAGAGCATCTTGTACGGCGGTTCGACCCACACGGTGCCGCCGGGGCGTCGCATGTCCTCGAAGACGGCCTGCCCGAACTCCTCGGCGACCATGTGCTCCCAGGGGTAGAGCTTGAAGACGACGTCGAGGTGGTCGCCGGCCACCCCGCTCGTGCCGTCGTAGAAGCGGCCGTCGTCGCCGAGGTGGATCTTCTCGACGTAGAGCCAGCGGGTCTCGTAGCCGGCGTCGGTGCACGCCTGCTGCATCACGCGGAGGTTCTGCAGGTCCTCGTAGGAGGAGCCCTCGACCCGGACCTGGCCCTGCTGCTCGGGCGGGACCAGATAGGCCAGCTCGGGCAGCAGGTTGTCCTGCCAGGTGCACGCGAAGTGCACGACGGGCCGGTGGCCGAGCGCCTCCTCGGCCTCGGCGAGGTTGCGCCGCCACGTGGCGACGAGCATCTCGTAGATGCCGTTCCACTGGTCGTCGCCCTGGCGGGTCTTGTCGAACCAGTCCCACTGGATGACGGCGGCCTCGAGCAGGGAGGTCGGGGTGTCGGCGTTGAACTCGTAGAGCCGGATGCGTCCGAGCGCGTCGTCGGCCCCGTCCTGGAGGTCGGTGCAGGTCGGGTCGAGGAGCCGGTTCCCGCCGTAGACGACGTCGATGCGGCCGTAGACGCTGCCCCACTCGGGGGTGCGGTTCCACGTGGCGGAGATCGCTGGGAGCGCCCAGCGGGGGATGCCCATCTTGTCCGTGGTGTCGGGGTGGGCGAGCAGGAAGTCGCCGGCGACCACGAACATCTCGAACAGGGTCTGGGTGTCGGCGTACATCTGCTCGACCTCGGCGGCGGAGAACGCGTAGTGCGCGCTCTCGCTCCAGTAGGAGCGGGTCCTCCCGTCGGGCAGCTGCGTCTGCCAGTAGGTCAGGCCCTGGTCGGCGACCAGCTGGGGCCAGTTCGCCCGGGTGGTCCCGGTCGGTCGTCGCTCCATCAGCTGCCCGCTCCGCCCTGGGAACCGCCGAAGCCGCCGCCCTTGGACGAGCCCGCCTTGGTGCCGGAGCCCGGCGCGCCCGAACCTGCACGGGGGCGCGTCACGGTGCCGCCGAGGCCCCCCGACCCGGTCACCCTCCCGGTGGCTGGGAGGCCGGCGGCCCGGCGGGCGACCGGGTCGTTGTAGGGCACCATCGACGTCCGCTGGCTCACGGGCAGCTGGTAGCCGAGCCCGCGCCCGCCACCGAAGCCGCCGATCCAGATGAACCCGGGGAAGCCCCCGCGGTAGCCGTCGTCGCAGCGGGACTCGTCGACGACCTGGCCGTTCGCGTCGGCGCAGTAGACGTCCTCGTTGACGCGGTCGTCCCCGGAGCTGCAGGCGGACAGGATGCCGGACGCGGCCAGTGCCGTCGACAGGGCCAGGGCGGACAGCCGCGGGACGCGGGACGTGGGCACGATCAGGGCTCCTTGGTCAGAGCGAAGGCCGCGAGGCGCTTCGGGACTCCCCCAAGGATGCGCTGTCGGGTGTCACCTGCCGGGTGAGGCCCGGATCCAGCGCCGGTCAGCCGCCGGGTCCGGGGTCGTGCGCGCCCTCGCCGCCGAGCACGGCTGGTACGACCAGGCGCACTTCACACGCGACCTCTCCGCCCTCGTCGGCGTGACCCTGGTCCGCTGCCGCGGGTCCGCGCGGGCCGGGTGACTCCCGGTCTCCCGCTGGTGTCGTCCGTCCGGCACCAGCTGTGTGGACAACCCTCTCCGAGCCCGCTTCGGGGCAGGAGATCGGGCTTGCTGGGGACATGCGACGTCTCCAGGACGAGGTGCGGGCGATCGTGGGCCGGGAAGGGCTGGTCACCAGACGGGACCACCCAGAGCTGACCTCCGCCATGGACTGGCTGCTGCGGGTCGGCGAGCTGTGCCAGCTCCTGCCCGGCGTCTACGCGAGGGCAGGTGCTGACGACGACTTCCTCCTCCGCGTGGACGCCCTCAGGAGATGGGCCCCCGACGCGGTGCTGACCGGAGCCTCGGCGGCCCGGTTCACCTTCTGGCCCTCCTGCCGGGCCGACGTCGTCGAGTGCGCCCTGCGCCGGCGAGGGGTCTACCAGGGCTTCCGCTTCAGTCGTCGTGAGGTGCCCGAGGAGCTCGTGACGACGCGTCACGGCGTGCGCGTCACGGCTCCGGCCCTGACGGCGCTCGACCTCGGCGACCAGAGCACCGATGCGATCGACCAAGCTCTCCGGACCCGGAGCGCGACGCTCCCGGGACTGTGGGACGCCCTGCGTCTGACGTCGGGACGCCGGGGGAACCGGCGGCGTCTGGAGCACCTGCTCGACTCGCGGGACGAACCGTGGTCGACGGCCGAGCGGCTGGCCCACCGGCTGCTCCGTGAGGCCGGCATCCGTGGCTGGAAGGCGAACCTCCCCGTCGTGGCGGAAGGACGCTTGTTCTACCTCGACGTCGCGTTCCGACAGGCTCGGTTGGCCGTCGAGATCGACGGCCGGCTGCACGAGGACGATCCCGACGTCTTCGAGAACGACCGCTGGCGGCAGAACGCCCTCGTCCTGGACGGCTGGGTCGTGCTGCGCTTCACCTGGACCATGCTGACCAAGCACCCAGAGGTGGTGGTGGACGCGATCGAGCGGGCTCTCAGGCTGGGGGAGTTTCGCAGCTGACCCTGAAAGCGGGTCGCTCGCTGAGCTCCTGGCTCGCGCGTCACGCTCAGCACGAGCCGGCGACCTCATCGAGAGACCCCGAATCAGGGCAAGCCCTTAAAAGGCGGCCTCGGGCAGGTCCATCACCGAGAGGTCGGTCTGCTCGGCGGCCACGCGCTCGGCGGTGAGGCGGGGCAGGACCGTCCGCGCGAACCAGCGTGCCGCCGCGACCTTGCCCTCGTAGAACGCCTGCTCGCCCGGGCTCTGCTCCTCGCCGAGCCGGGCGAGGGCCACCTCGGCCCCGCGCAGCAGCAGCCAGCCGCAGACCACGTCGCCGAGCGCCATGAGCAGCCGCGTCGTGTTGAGCCCGACCTTGTAGACCTCGCGCTCCTGGCCCGGGGCCTGCGCCGCGGTGGCGTCGCCGATCATCGCCGCGACGATGCCGCCGGCGTCGAGCAGCGCGGTCTGCAGGAGCTCGCGCTCCTCCTTGAGCCGGCTCTCCGTCTCCCCGGGGCCGCCGCCCGCGTCGATCCAGCCCTGCACCTGGGCCGACAGGTCGCCGAGCGCCCTACCCCGGTCGCGAACGATCTTGCGGAAGAACAGGTCCTGGCCCTGGATCGCCGTCGTGCCCTCGTAGAGGGTGTCGATCTTGGCGTCGCGCACGTACTGCTCGAGCGGGTGGTCCTCGACGTAGCCCGACCCCCCGAACGTCTGCAGCGACTCGGTGCCCAGCAGCACCCAGGAACGTTCCGACCCGTAGCCCTTGACCACCGGCAGCAGCAGGTCGTTCAGGCGTACGGCCGCCTCGTCGACCCGACCCTCCGCCCGCGCCAGGGCGACGCGGTCCTGGACGCTCGCGGTGAAGAGGACGAGCGCCCGCATGCCCTCGACCCCCGCCTTCTGGGTCATCAGGGACCGGCGGACGTCCGGGTGGTGCGTGATCGTCACGCGCGGGGCCGTCTTGTCGGCCGCGTGCGCGAGGTCGGGTCCCTGGACCCGCTCCTTCGCGTACGCCAGCGCGTTGAGGTAGCCGCTGGACAGGGTCGCGATCGCCTTCGTGCCGACCATCATCCGGGCGTACTCGATGATGTGGAACATCTGCTTGATGCCGTCGTGGACGTCGCCGAGCAGCCAGCCCACGGCGGGTACGCCGTCGGTGCCGAAGGCCAGCTCGCCCGTCGCCGAGGCCTTGATGCCCATCTTGTGCTCGAGCCCGGTCACGAACACGCCGTTGCGCCCGCCCAGCTCCCCGGTCTCGACGTCGACGTGCCACTTCGGCACCAGGAACAGCGACAGGCCCTTGGTGCCCGGTCCGCCCTGGCCCTCGACGCCGACAGGCCGCGCCAGGACCAGGTGCACGATGTTCTCGGTCAGGTCGTGCTCGGCCGAGGTGATGAAGCGCTTGACGCCCTCGAGGTGCCAGGTCCCGTCGGGCTGGGGGACCGCCCGCGTCCGCCCGGCGCCGACGTCGGAGCCGGCGTCCGGCTCGGTGAGCACCATCGTGGCCGCCCACTCGCGCTCGACCATCAGCTGCGCGAGCCGCCGGTCGCGCTCGGTGCCCTCGCGCCACAGGACCTGGGCCATCTTCGGGCCGGCCGCGTAGAGGAAGGCCGCCGGGTTGGAGCCGAGGAGCAGCTCGTTGGCCGCCCACTGCAGCGACGGCGGGCTCGGCGTGCCGCCCAGGTCCTCGGGCAGCTCGAGCGCCCAGGCGCCGGAGTCGAGCAGCGCCCGGTACGAGCGCTTGAACGCCTCGCCCACGCTGACCGTACGGGCTTCCGGGTCGAAGACGGGCGGGTGGCGGTCGCTCGACACGAACGTCTCCGCGAGCCGGGTGCGGGCCAGCGAGTCGAGCTCGGTGAGGATCGCCTCGGCGGTCTCGCGGTCCAGTTCCACCCACGGCCCGACGCCCAGCACCTCCTTGCGGCCGAGCACCTCGAAGAGGGTGAACACGGTGTCGCGCAGGTTGGACCGGTAGTGGCTCACGGCCGCCTCCTGGGGGTCGGGAAGGTGAACGAACCCAGGTTACCGGTGAGTAACTTGGACCGCCCCATCCTGGGCAGCGTCGGGCTCGTCCCACCCGTCCCGCGCGTCACGACGGACCTGCGTGCAGACCAGCGTTCGACAGGTCTAACGTGTCGGCTTGTTGGCGAGTTCCGTCACTGCAAAGGAGCACAATGACCAGGCTGGACGTCAACTTCTTCGACTACGGCATCCTGTTCGTCTACTTCGCCCTCGTGGTGGCCATCGGGCTGCTCGCCCGCCGGGCCATCGCCACGAGCGAGGACTTCCTGCTGTCCGGCCGGTCCCTGCCGGCGTGGGTGACCGGCCTGGCCTTCATCTCGGCGAACCTCGGCGCCATCGAGATCCTCGGCATGGCCGCCAACGGCGCCCAGTACGGCATCTCGACGGTGCACTTCTACTGGATCGGCGCCGTGCCGGCCATGGTCTTCCTCGGCCTGGTGATGATGCCGTTCTACTACGGCTCGCGGGTCCGCAGCGTCCCTGAGTTCACGCGTCGGCGGTTCAACAAGCAGTCGCACCTGCTGAACGGCATCGCGTTCTCGCTGTCCTCGGTGCTCTCGGCCGGCGTCAACCTCTACGCCCTCGCGCTGGTCATCCAGGCGCTCGTCGGCTGGCCCAAGTGGCTCGCCATCGTCGTCGCCGCCGGCTTCGTGCTTGCCTACATCACCCTCGGCGGCCTGTCCGGCGCCATCTACAACGAGGTGCTGCAGTTCTTCGTCATCATCGCCGGCCTCATCCCGCTGCTGATCATCGGCCTGAAGGGCGTCGGCGGCTGGAGCGGGCTGAAGGAGAAGGTGGCCGCGAACGCGACGACACCGACGATGCAGCAACATGCGTTCTCGACGTGGGGCGGCACCGGCATCGGCCACTGGACCAACCCGCTCGGTGACTGGCTCGGCATCGTGATGGGCCTCGGCTTCGCACTGAGCTTCGGCTACTGGACCACCAACTTCACCGAGGTCCAGCGGGCCCTCTCGGCCAAGAACCTCTCGGCCGCCGAGCGCACCCCGCTGATCGGGGCGTTCCCGAAGATCTTCATCCCGGCGCTGACCATCATCCCCGGCCTGATCGCCATCGCGGTCATCCCGAAGTTCGGCGCCGAGGGCTCGGGCACGACCTACAACGACGCCATCCCGCTGCTGATGAAGACCTACCTCCCGAACGGCGCCCTGGGCATCGCCCTCGCCGGTCTGCTGGCGGCCTTCATGGCCGGCATGGCGGCCAACGTCAGCTCGTTCAACACGGTCTTCACGTACGACATCTGGCAGACCTACATCAAGAAGAACTTCCCGGACCACTACTACCTGAACGTGGGCCGCCTGGTGACGGTCGCGGGCATCGTGATCGGGATCGGGACGGCGTTCATCGCCTCGCAGTTCAGCAACATCATGAACTACATCCAGACGCTGTTCTCCTTCTTCAACGCCCCGCTGTTCATCGTCTTCATCATCGGTCTGGTCTGGAAGCGGACGTCGCCCTGGGGCGGCTTCTACGGCCAGCTCGCCGGCATCATCTCGGCGGTGGTCTTCCAGTACTTCATCGGGCCGAACTGGTCCTACATGCACGCCGGCCAGACCATGAGCGGCGAGGCGAACGCCCAGATGATCAACTTCTACGGCGCGTTCTCCGCGATCGTGGTCGGGGCCATCGTCACGGTGGTGGTCAGCCTGGTCACCAAGCCCAAGCCGACGTCCGAGCTGGTGGGCCTCGTCTACGGCATTCCCGACCCCGACGCGGGCGACCCGCACGAGGGCCACGTCCGCAAGTGGTACGAGTCCCCGAAGCTCCTCGGTTTCACCGCCCTGGGCATCGTCGTCGTGCTGTCGATCATCTTCATCTGAGCGAGGAGCCAGACCATGAGTTCCAAGCAGACCGTCGGCTCGACGGACACACCGAAGTCGGCGGCCAGCAAGCTGTTCGACCTGAGGCTGCTGATCGGTGGGCTGTTCACCTTCTACGGGGTGGTGCTGACCATCTACAGCTTCTTCGACAGCCCGGCGGAGATCGCCAAGGCCGCCAACATCCACATCAACCTCTGGCTGGGCATCGGCATGCTGATCCTGGGCCTGCTCTTCCTGCTCTGGACGCGGCTCGGTCCCCTGACCCCGCCGGAGGCGAACCCGACCGACCGCAGCCAGGCACCCGGCCACCACTGAGCCTCGGCCACGGATGAGCCCTCAGGACGTGCCCTGAACCCCGCGGGGTCCAGGGCACGTCCTCGTCAGGTGACCGTGATGCCGAGGGCGGCGGCGAGGGACGGGGCGAGCAGCGTGAGCTGCTCGGAGGTGACCCAGGTGCCGCGCAGCCCGGACAGCCCCTCGACGACCTCGACCCGAGCTCCGCGGAGGTCGACGTCGCTGAGGCGGGCGTGCCCGACGACGAGGGTCCCGACCGTGCAGCCGTCCAGGCGGAGCCGCTCCACCCGCGCGTCGGTGAGGTCGAGCTCGCCGATCCGGCAACCCACCAGGTCGACGTCGCGCCAGGTCGCCGCCCGGGCGTTGAGGTAGTCGACCTTCGTCGTCGCCAGCCGGACGCTGCGCCACTCCGTCTCGTACGCCTCCACCGAGCCGAGCCGGCAGCCGTCCACGACGACGTCGCGCCAGGACGAACGGGCGACCGGCAGGTGCGCGGCGTCGCAGCCCTCCAGCACGGTCTCGGCCACCCGCGCCCGACCCAGGTCGACCCCGTCCAGCGCGCAGCGGCGCAGGACGCAGCCGGAGATGCTCCGCCCGTCCAGGTCGACGTCGGACAGGTCCACCCCGACGAGCTCCACCGACTCGAGCCCGTCGTCCAGCCCGTGGCGTCCGGGTTCGTACGCGGGCAGCGCGCGCCCCGCGACGGTCGTGGTCCGGGGCGGCTTCGGCGAGGGTCCAGGCACGACGATCACGGTAAGGGCGGTACTAGGGTCAGGCTCCATGAGCGACACGAAGACGGACCCCGTACGCGAGCTGCTCGTGGACTCGTTCTCCCGGGTGAGCAGCCTGGTCGAGGGACTGACCCACGGGCTGGGCCTCGAGCTCGCCACCTGGCGGGCCGACGACGAGGCGAACTCCATCTCCTGGCTGCTGTGGCACCTCACCCGGATCCAGGACGACCACGTGGCCGGCATCGCCGGCGTGGACCAGGTCTGGCCGCGGTGGCGCGACCGGTTCGGGCTGCCGTTCGACCCGTGGGAGCTCGGCTACGGCCAGAGCCCGGACGAGGCCGCCCAGGTCCACGTGGCGGGTGAGCTGCCACGTGGCGGGTGAGCTGCTGGCCGGCTACCACGCCGACGTCCACCAGCTGACGCTGGACTACCTCGAGCGGATCAGCTCCGGGGCCGGTGCCGCCGAGCTGTCGCGCGTGGTCGACGACGCCTGGAAGCCGCCGGTCACCGCCTCGATCCGCCTCGTCAGCGTGCTCGGCGACACGCTGCAGCACCTGGGCCAGGCCGCGTACGTGAAGGGCCTCGCGAACCGGGCGGGCGTGGCGTGACCGAACCGGTCCCGACCGCGGGTGGGAACGTCTTCTACGGCGACCTCGCCCCGTGGTGGCCGCTGATCTCGGCACCCGACGAGCACGTCGAGGAGGCCGCGTTCGCCGCCGAGCTCCTGGCCGGGGCCGTGCCGCCGACGCGCACGGTGCTCGAGCTGGGCAGCGGGGGCGGCAACAACGCCCATCACCTGCAGCAGCGCTTCGCCATGACGCTGGTCGACGTGTCGGAGCAGATGCTCGCCGTGTCGCGCGAGCTCAACCCCGACTGCGAGCACCTGCTCGGCGACATGCGGACGCTCCGGCTGGGGAGGACCTTCGACGCGGTCTTCGTCCACGACGCGATCGAGTACATGACCACCGAGGCCGACCTGCGGGCTGCGGTGGGCACCGCGTACGAGCACTGCCGCCCGGGCGGGGTCGCCGTCCTGGTGCCCGACGACATCGCGGAGAACTTCGAGCCCTCGACGGAGCACGGCGGCCGCGACGCCCTCGACGGGCGCGGGGTCCGCTACCTCTCCTGGTCCACCGACCCGGACCCGGCCGACACGACCACGACCACCGAGTACGCGTTCCTGCTCCGCTCGCCGGACGGTTCGGTCCGGGTCGCGCACGACACCCACACGCTCGGGCTGTACCCGCGGGAGACCTGGCTGCGGGTGCTGTCGGACGCCGGTTTCGTGGCGCGCTCGGTCGCGGAGGTCACCAACGACGACCGCCTGCCGCGGGAGTTCTTCGTGGGCCGACGCCCGGCCAGGCCCGACGGCGACTGAGCCGGCGCGAGCCTCTTGACGCTGCCGGTCGCCGGGAGCAGGATGCTCTCGTTGCCGGTCGGGGGGCCGCAGCAGCAGTCCGGGACCAGCCGCTTGTGGGGAGCGGGCCCGGGCTCCGGGGGTCCGGCAACGTCCTGACGTCGAGCGAGGTCGCACCTCGAGGACGCAGGTCATGAGGGTGGCGGCGAGAGCCGTCACCCTCGTGTCGTCTCCGCCCGGAGCGCTTCTCGTCCGCGTCCGGAGGACGACGGTCGGGGCTGGTCCGGGACGCCAGGTCCGTGCACTACTTTTGTTGTGCGGAGGCCCTCTGTCGCGCTGCCCGCCCTGACGCACCTGACACCTCGCAAGCCCCAGGAGATCGATGACCGACACGCGCCCCGAGACCGACGCCGTGGCGCCTGCCGACAGCCGGACGCCCGACAGCAACGGCGAGGCGCGCGAGACCGAGATCAGCTTCGACGAGGCCCGCTACCCGGCACGGCCGCAGCGGCTGCGGCCCCGCGGCCGCCTCCGTGGCCTCTTCCCGCGCCGCAACAAGGAGCAGGCGGGTCGGCCCAAGGGCGACAACCCCGACTACGTCTCCTGGCTGCGCGACCAGTCGATGCTGGTCGACGCGTACGAGTTCGCCAAGCAGTTCTCCGGGCAGGGGAGCATGTGGCAGAACCCGTACGCCAACCCGGACGCGCGTGCGGCGATCGAGAAGGCGTCGGTGTGGTTCACGGCGTACCCGATCTCCATGATCACCAAGCCGGGCACCTCCTACCTCGGGACCCTGGGTGACGACGACCTGTGGTCCGCGTTCGAGGCCATCGGCATCGACGGCGTGCACACCGGTCCGCTCAAGAAGGCCGGCGGCATCCTCGGCTGGGAGTCGACCCCGAGCGTCGACGGGCACTTCGACCGGATCAGCACCCAGATCGACGACGCCTTCGGGACCGAGGACGAGTTCCGCACGATGACCGAGGTCGCCGCGGCCCACCTCGGCATGATCATCGACGACATCGTGCCCGGGCACACGGGCAAGGGCGCCGACTTCCGGCTGGCCGAGATGAAGGTCGGCGACTTCCCCGGGATCTACCACATGGTGGAGATCGACGAGAAGGACTGGCACCTGCTGCCGAAGGTCCCCAAGGGCCGCGACTCGATCAACCTCGACACCGAGGCGGAGTCGATGCTGGCCAAGCAGGGCTACATCATCGGCCGGCTGCAGCGCGTCATCTTCTACGAGCCCGGCGTCAAGGACACCAACTGGAGCGTCACGCCGCCGGTGCTGGGTCCCGACGGGGTCGAGCGGCGCTGGGTCTACCTGCACTACTTCAAGGAGGGCCAGCCCTCGATCAACTGGCTCGACCCGAGCTTCGCCGGCATGCGGCTGGTCATCGGGGACGCGCTGCACTCCCTCGGCGACCTGGGCAGCGGGGCGCTCCGCCTCGACGCGAACGGCTTCCTCGGCGTCGAGAAGAGCCAGGAGGACTCCCCGGCCTGGTCGGAGGGGCACCCGCTGTCGGAGGCGGCCAACCAGCTGATCGCCAGCATGGTCCGCAAGGTGGGGGGCTTCACGTTCCAGGAGCTCAACCTCACCATGGACGACATCAAGGCGACGTCCGAGCGCGGCGCCGACCTGTCGTACGACTTCGTCAACCGGCCCGCCTACCACCACGCCATGGCGACGGGTGACACCGCGTTCGTCCGGCTGACGCTCAACCTGGCCAAGGACATGGGCATCGAGGCCGCGTCGCTGGTGCACGCCCTGCAGAACCACGACGAGATGACGTACGAGCTGGTGCACTTCGCCACGCTGCACCGCGACGAGGTCTTCACCTACCACCGGGCGCCCATCAAGGGCAGCGACCTCGCGGTCAAGATCCGCAACGACCTGCTCGAGCACCTGACCGGCGAGGCGGGGCCGTACAACTCCACGTTCACCCAGAACGGGATCGCGTCCACGACCGCGACGATCATCGCCGCGTCGCTCGGGTTCACCTCGATCACCGACCTGACGGCGGAGCAGGCGGAGCGGATCAAGCAGGCCCACCTGCTGCTGGCCGCGTTCAACGCGCTGCAGCCCGGTGTGTTCGCGCTGTCGGGCTGGGACCTGGTGGGTTCGCTCACCCTGGACCGGCGCCAGATCGCCCGCCTGCTGGGGGACGGTGACACCCGCTGGATCCACCGCTCCGCGTACGACCTGATGGACTACCGCCCGGACGCGACGGAGTCTCTGTCGCAGATGCCGAAGGGCATCTCGCTCTACGGGGCCCTGCCGACGCAGCTGGAGGACCCGGGGTCTTTTGCCCGCCAGCTCGCGGAGATCCTGGCGGTGCGCAAGCGCTACGGCATCGCGACCGGGGTCCAGCTCGACGTCCCGCCGGTGTCGAACAAGGCGATGCTCGTCATGGTCCACCAGCTCAGCGACGCCGAGCAGATCACGGTGCTGAACTTCTCCGGCGAGGAGGTCTCGGGCGGCGTCCGGTCCGAGCAGCTGGTGCCGGGCAGCGTGCTGGTGGACATGTTCACCGACGAGGAGATCGGCGTCGTCGACGACCTCTACAGCTTCGGCGTCCGGCTCGGTCCGCACGAGTTCCGCTCGCTGCTCGTGCTCTGCCCGGGCGAGCACCTGGTCGGCCACGAACGTGGTGGCCGAGCCAGCGTGCGCGACTGAACGGTCCCCCCGTGCACCCGCCGCAGGCTGACGGGCAACCGCTCGCGGTCCTGCGTGCGGCGCTCGCGCTGACGGCCCTCGGCGATCGGGTCCGGCCGTCGCGGGCGACCAGCGTGGCCGAGCGGCGGACGGCCAGCGCGCGGTCGGTGCTGTCGATGCCGAACGTCACGCGGCCCGGCCGCGGCGCGCTGACCGTCGAGGACCATCAGGTACGGAGTCCCGGCGGGCCGGTCCGGGTGCGCAGCTACCGGCCCGGAGGGTCCGCGGAGCTCCCGGCTCACGTGCTGATCCACGGTGGTGCGTACTGGGCCGGCACCGTCGAGGGCCACGACCCGTTGTGCGCCTGGTACGCCCGTTCGGTGCCGTGCCAGGTGTTCTCGGTCGACTACCGGCTGGCGCCGGAGCACCCCTACCCGGCCGGGGTCGAGGACTGCTACGCCGCACTGGTCTGGGTCGCGGAGCACGCGGCCGAGCTGGGCGTCGACCCGCGCCGGCTGTCGGTCGGCGGGGTGTCGGCGGGAGGAGGTCTGGCGGCGGCGGTGGCGCTGCTGGCCCGGGACCGCTCCGGGCCGACGCTGCTCCTGCAGCTGCTGGAGATCCCGATGCTCGACCCGACGATGAGCCAGGCCTCCCTGGACACGTACGCCGAGGGCTTCGGCCTGAGCCGCGAGGACGTCGCGACCGGCTGGCGCCACTACCTGCCCGTGGGGGCGCCCGACGCCTGCGCCGGGGCCTTCGGCGCCGACGACCTGACCGGCCTGCCGCCCGCCGCGGTCCTGACCGACGGGTGCGACCCGCTGCGCGACGAGGGTGAGGCGTACGCGGCGAGGCTCCGTGCGGCGGGCGTGGAGGTCATCACCTACCGGGCGCGGGGGCACGTGCACGCCTCGCACTACCTGACCCGGTTCCTGCCGTCGGCGCGGCGGGCGGTCGGCTGGACCACCGACGCGCTGCGCCGTGCGTACCGCTGAGAGGGGCCTGCCCCTCACCCGGTCCGTTCCGAGACCGCCCGGAGCACCTCGGGCCAGCGCCGGTCGAGGCGCCGTCCGCCCGAGGTCATCCCCACCCGCAGCACGACCAGGCCGGTGACCACCCCGACCGGCAGCGCCAGCCACCCGAGCCAGGGGTGCCGGAGCACCCCGAGCAGCGCCAGCACCAGGGCGGGCAGCCCCGAGACCAAGGTGCCGGCGAGGACGGTCATCGCTGAGGCCAGGGCGGGCAGCCCGCCCGAGCTGCCGCGCTGGAACGGGCTCTCCCCGGGGACCGGGCCGGGCCACTGCCAGACCGACCCGACCCACGACCCGACCCCGAGACCTCCGAGCGTCAGCGCCGCGCTGAGCCCGAGGGCCGCGGGCAGGTCGGACCAGGTCCCGGTCGCCGCGCTCACGACCAGGTGCATCAGCACCACCAGCGGGCCGAAGACGGTGAGCGCGGCCAGCACCCGACCTCGGCGGTCGTCGACGCCCGAGACACCCGCGCTCACCTGCACCCAGAGCGCGCTCCCGTCGAAGCAGAGGTCCTGGGACGCGCTGGTGCCGACCAGCAGCGCGAGCACGGCCGGGACGAAGACGGTGAGCCGGGTGACCTCGCTCGGACCGACCCACAGGATCACCAGCAGCGCGAGCGGGCTGACCAGCGCGCTGGCGAGGGCGGCGAGGTGGCGCGAGTCGCGCCGCCAGTAGCGCAGCGACCGGACGGCGATCGCGCCCGGACGGCGATCGCGCCCGCCGCGCCCGTCGGGTAGAGCCGTTCGACCCACCGGCCGCTGCGAACCGTGCCGGACCCCGTGCCGGCGGACGTCGGCTCGACGAGCCGCCGACCGAGGAAGGACGTCCAGCACGCCCAGAGCCCGACGACCAGAGCCGCCGCCAGCACCAGGTGCAGCGTGGCCGAGGCCCAGGCACCACGAGCGACGTCGCTCGGCAGCGCCCAGGCCCAGCCGAACGGGCTCCACGACGCCACGCTCGCGACCGTGGCGAGCAGCGCCACCGGGTCGGTGAGCTGCTGCTCGGCCGCCCGGCTCAGCAGGTTGGTACCGACGGCGAAGGCGGCCCCGAGCACGGCGAGCAGGATCGCCGCGAGGTCGCGGAAGCGCCGCGAGGAGAGGAACGACGCGAACGCCGACGTCGCCGTCCTCGACAGCAGCACGCAGGTGACGGCTCCGAGCACGGCCGCGAGCAGGCCCGCGACCGTGAGGGCGGGGGTCCTGGCCCAGGTCACCACCAGGCCGAGGGCGACGAGCACCGTCGCCACGCCGGGCACCCCGACCAGCGCGGCGGCGAGCAGCCCCGGCAGCAGCTCGCGCGCGCGGACGGGGAGCAGTGCGAAGCGGGCCGGGTCGACGGTCTCGTCGACGCCGAAGACGAGCAGCGAGAGCAGCAGCCAGCCCACCGTCAGGCCCGTGTACACCGGGACGGTCACCTCGGCGGTGGTCGTCGTGGAGGTCCAGCGCAGCGCGACCAGACCGGCGTACGCACCCGCCACGAGGCCCAGCGCGTAGGTCGCGCCCAGGACCAGGCCGATCGTGCGCCAGACGCTGCGGCGCAGGCTGTTGCGCAGCAGCGTCAGCTTCAGCTGGACGAGGAGCGCAACCACGAGAGGCCTTCCTCGTCGCCGGCGTGGAACCCGACCAGCTCCAGGAACCGTTGCTGCAGGGTCGAGCCGGCCCGGACCTCGTCGAGCGGGCCCGCCGCGAGCACCCGGCCCTGGGCGACCACGGCCAGCGAGTCGCAGAGGCTCTCGACCAGCTCCATCACGTGGCTCGACAGCACCACGGTCCCGCCGTCACGGGTGTAGCGCCGCAGGATGGAGCGGATGCCCTCGCCGGAGACCGGGTCGACGGCCTCGAACGGCTCGTCGAGCACGAGCAGCCGCGGGGCGTGGATCAGCGCGCACGCCAGACCGATCTTCTTGGTCATGCCCGCGGAGTAGTCGGCCACCAGGGTGGTGGCGTCGGCGGTCAGCCCGAGCGCCTCGAGCAGCTCGGCGGAGCGCGTCGCGATGTCCGCGCGCGGGACCTTGCGCAGGCGGCCGACGTAGGTGAGCAGCTCGGCCCCGCTCAGCCGGTCGAACAGCCGGAGGCCGTCGGGCAGCAGCCCCATCAGGGCCTTGGCCCGGGCGGGGTCGGCCCACACGTCGTGGTCGAGGACCCGGGCGGTGCCGGCGTCGGGCCGCAGCAGCCCGGTCGCCATCGACAGGGTGGTCGTCTTGCCCGCGCCGTTGGGGCCGACGAGACCGTAGAGGCAGCCGGCCGGGACGTCGAGGTCGAGCCCGTCCACCGCGCGCTTGGCGCCGAAGCTCTTGACCAGGCCCCTCAGCTGCATCGCCACCGGCATGTCGTCAGTCAAACACCCCCCTCTGACGGGCGTACGGTCGACGCCGCGTCGGTCGCGGGCCCGTCGCCGGTGGCCAGGAGGAGTGCGGGTGGCGGAGGCGGACGTGCTGCTGGACCTGACCGACCCCGGCTTCCGCGCGGACCCCTACCCCGCGCTGGCGGCGGTGCGCGAGCTCGGACCGCTCCCGCCCCACGCCGGTCTCGGGGCACGGCTCGCCGCCTCGTACGACGTGGTGCAGGACGTGCTGCGCAGCCGCGACCTGGGGCGGACCTACACGCTGCGGGCACCGCGACCCGGGCGGCCGCCGGGGGAGTGGGCCGCGTTCAACGCGCTGCACGAGCACGCGCTGCTCGAGGTGGAGCCGCCGACCCACACGCGGCTGCGGCGGCTGGTCGCCAGCGCCTTCGGCCGCGGCCACGTGGAACGTCTCCGGCCCCGCGTCGCCGAGCTCGCCGCGGACCTGCTCGACGGGAGCGCCGAGACGCTGGCCGCGGAGGGCTCGTTCGACGTGGTCGACACCCTTGCCGAACCCCTGCCGGTGCTGGTCGTCGCCGAGCTGCTCGGCTGGCCGGCCGTGGACCGGCACCTGCTGCGGCCGTGGTCGCAGGCGATCGTGGCGATGTACGAGCTGGACCCGACGCCGGAGGCCGAGGCGGCCGCGCGGACGGCGGCGGAGGAGTTCGCCGGCTACGTCGCCGAGCTGGCCCGCGCACGTTCCCGGCACCCGGCGGACGACCTGGTCAGCGACCTCGTCGCCGTACGGGATGCCGGCGACCGGCTGAGCGAGGCCGAGCTGGTCGCCACCGTCGTGCTGCTGCTGAACGCCGGCCACGAGGCGAGCGTGAACGGTTTCGGCAACGGGCTGGTCTCCTGGCTCGACGCCGGGTCGCCCGAGGCCGAGGTCGAGCCGCTGGTCGAGGAGATGCTGCGGCACGACGCGCCGCTGCAGCTGTTCGAGCGGACCGTGGTCCGTCCCTGCACGATCGCCGGGGTCGACCTGCAGCCGGGCGAGCGGGTCGCCGCGCTGCTCGGCGCGGCCAACCGGGACCCGGTGCGGTTCGTCCGGCCGGACGTGTTCGACCCGACCCGGACGACCCCGCACCTCTCCTTCGGGGCCGGCATCCACTTCTGCGTCGGCGCCCCGCTCGCCCGG
>Ga0210040_10001355_pt1 | contig 37423 bp, 34 predicted proteins | sample CryGeyCG12114_NA_FD_185462 | JGI IMG/M metagenome (GOLD analysis project Ga0210040, IMG submission 185462) | Groundwater microbial communities from aquifer - Crystal Geyser CG19_WC_8/21/14_NA (SPAdes) (version 2) | ecosystem: Environmental > Aquatic > Deep subsurface > Groundwater | place: USA... | reverse complement strand
GTGCTGCTCGCCGCCGACGAGGTGATCAGCGAGCAGGACCAGCGGGTGATCACCCAGGTGATCGAGGCCGGCCGGGCGCTGGTCATCGCCTTCAACAAGTGGGACACCCTCGACGAGGACCGGCACGCCCAGCTGGAGAAGGAGATCGACCGCGACCTGGCCCGCATCACATGGGCCAGCCGGGTCAACATCTCCGCGCTGACCGGCCGCGGCGTGAACAAGCTCGCCGACCACCTCCGGACGGCGCTGGCCGGCTGGGAGACCCGGGTGCCCACCGCCGAGCTGAACACCTTCATCCGGGCGACCGTGCAGGAGACGCCGCCGCCGGCCCGCGGTGGCCGCGCGCCGAAGATCAAGTACGTCACCCAGGCCGACGTCCGGCCGCCGCGGTTCGTGGTCTTCTCCACCGGCTTCCTGGAGGCCGGGTACCGGCGGTTCCTGGAGCGCAAGCTCCGGGAGCAGTTCGGCTTCCACGGCACCCCGATCGACCTGTCGGTCAAGGTGCGGGAGACCAAGGCCCGCGACCTGAAGAAGGGCTGATCCCCGCCCGTCGGGACGGGGGAGCCGGTGCGGTAACCTGCTTAGGCAGCGATCGAGCACCGGTTGGTACTCGTAGCTCGGGCTGTAGCGCAGCTTGGTAGCGCACTTGACTGGGGGTCAAGGGGTCGCAGGTTCAAATCCTGTCAGCCCGACAGTGGTAAGTGCAGGTCAGAGGCCGTTCCTGAGTGATCAGGAGCGGCCTCTACGGCTTTCGCGGCCGACCTGACCACCGTCGTGACCACCATGCGGGACCTGAACTGCCACACGACAGTCCCACCTCACTGATGTCAGCGGGCGACACGCACGGGCAGTCGAATCGAGCGCGCCTGGCCGCTCAGAGCTCCACGGGCACTGGCGCACATGAGGGCCAGCGTGGTCCGCCGTGTACCCCGGACATGGCTCGTGTGCATCCCGGGCTCACTCCACCACCGGCGCTGGTCCGCCGCGCCGGACAGCACGTCCACCAGGAAGTGGTTCCCGGCGGCCAGGACGATGACCGCCAGCAGTCCGGGGTAGGCGACCGCCAGGACTCGGCCTGGCCGCCAGTCAGCGCCGTCGCCGGAAAACGGCGGCTCCTGATCGCTCCGCGAAGAGCACGGAGCCTCCTACCCGCCGGCGCGAAGCGAGTCGTCGACGCATTCGTCCACGCCCAGCGCGACCATCGGCTCCTTCGCTTCTCCAGGTCGACATGGTGCGGGACCTGCTCTCGGTGCTCGGGTCCCCGCTCTCGCAGCCGCACTCCTCCTCCGGGGTAGTCTCAGCGCCGCTCGTCTCGCCTTCCCGGGCGGCTCCATCTGGCACGCCGCACGGCTGAGGCGGTCTCGGTGGTCGTGCTGACGGTGCACGGGGAGCCCACGTCGCCGGCCGGGGTGGGTCGACCGAGGACGCCGAGGAGTGGAGTACCGATGGCGCTACGGGTCACGTCGTGAAGGCGGTCGTCCAGGAGTCATACGGCGCAGCTGACGTGCTCCGACTCTCCGACCTGGCCGACCCTCGCCCGGACGCCGGGCACGCCGTCGTCCGGATCCGGGCCGCTGGCCTGAACTGGCACGACGTCCTGGTGCGACGGGGGCAGTACGGCTCACCGCTCCCGCACGTGCCCGGCGCCGACGGTGCCGGCACGGACGTGGAGACCGGCGAGCCGGTCATGATCATGCCGTCGTTGCACTGGGGGGCGGAGGAAGCGGCACCCGGGCCGCGGTGGGAGATCCTGGGTGACCACCGGCCCGGCACGTATGCCGAGCTGGTCCGTGTCCCTCGCGAGAACCTGGCGCCCAAGCCGGCGGGTCTCGACTGGACCGAGGCCGCAGCCCTGCCGTTGGTCGGTCTCACCACCTTCCGTGCGCTCTTCAGCCGCGGTCGCCTGCGGGCGGGGGAACGCCTGCTCGTGCTGGGCGCCGGCGGGGGGATCGCCACCATGGCCGTGAGCCTCGCAGCTGCTGTGGGCGCCGTTGTCCACGTCACGTCATCATCGGAGGACAAGATCGCCCGTGCTCGGGAGCTGGGAGCGGCCGGCGGTGTCCGCTATGACGACCCGGACTGGCCGACGGCGGCAACGGCCCTCACCGGCGGCTTCGATCTCGTGCTCGACCCGGTGGGGAGCTGGGCCGATGCCGTCCGCACGCTGCGGCCGGGCGCTCGCCTCGTCGTCCTCGGCGCCAACCGGGCTGAGCGGGCTGAGCTCGACATCCGCCCCTTCTTCTTCGGCCAGTACAACCTGCTCGGCTCGACCATGGGCAGTCCAGCCGACTTCGCCGGCCTCCTGCGACTGCTCGAGACGCACCGCGTGCCCCCGCCGGTCATCGACCGCACCTTCGCCCTCGACCACGCCGCCGAGGCGCACAGCCACCTGGAGTCCGGCGCCGTGTTCGGTAAGACCGTCCTGATGACCTGATGCAGGGCCTGAGTCCGATGCTGGGAGGCGCCCGGCCGGGTCATGACCCGCGCTCGTCCGGCATCGGGTTCCTCAGCACGGATCGAAACCCCCCGTCCACCCGCACCGTCTCGCCGGTGAAGTAAGGGCTCCGGACGGCCGCCAGGTCGAGGATCACCGCCGCCGCCTCCTCCGCTGTGGCGATCCGCCCGGTCGGCTGTTCCTGCTCGGCCTCGGTCCGCAGGACGGCGTCGTTGAACCGTGATGCCTCGGTCAGCACCGGCCCCAGTGCGACGCCGTTGACCTGGATCCCGTAGCGTGCCCACTCCACCGCGAGGGTCTGGGTCAGGCTGTTGAGCGCCGCCTTGGAGGCCGCGTAGTGCGCGGCCCCCGGATGCGGGCGGTCAGCCGCGACCGAGCTGATGTTCAGGATGGAACCCGCCCCTTGAGCGCGCATGATCGGGAACACCGCCCGGCAGGCGTGGAAGGCCGCATTGAGGTTGGTGTCCACGATGGTCCGCCACCCGTTGGGCGTGATGTCCTCCGCGCGGGCGAAGAACAGCCCTGCCGCGTTGTTGACCCACAGGTCGACCCGACCGAAGCGCTCGACCGCAGCCTGGGCGAGCTGGTGGGCCTGGTCGGCATCTCGTAGGTCCGCCGCCACCCCGATCATGGTCCCGTCGGGCGCTGCCAGCCGCTGCTCGGCGGCAGCGACGCGCTCCGGCGCACGTCCGTTCAAGACGACGCGCATGCCTCGTCCGATGGCAGCCGCCGCCAGTGCCAGGCCGATGCCCGACGTGCTGCCGGTGACCACCACGACCGCACCGTCCCGGTCGCCGTCGCGGGGGTTCTGAGCGCTGACCGTGACGGCCTCCCGCACCTGTCGCCACCGCCCTCACCGGTTGGGTGGACGAGCGGAGCATGCCACGGGACGGAGCGGATGGACGCGCCTCGGACACGATTGCCAAAGATTAGACCGAAACCATTGACGGGGACTCGCCGGTTCGGCACTCTGCTCTCCGAGTGACCTGGCCCACAGCCATTCGATCGTCGGTTCGACCGACGGCCGAAGGCGCGCGGCAGCCCTGGGTGGTCACGTCAGCAGCACCTGGAGCACGACTTCTGGAGGACGAGCATGGGCAGGATTCGAACGGGTTCGACCATCGTGCTGGCGGTTGGTGTCCTGTGTGTGAGCACCGCATGCGGTGGGAGCAGTGATGATTCGTCGTCAGGAGGAGGTGGTGGTGGCGGGAGCTCCGAGCCGTTGAAGATCGGTGTCATCAACCCGTTCAGCGGGGCCACCGCCTCCGGCGGCGTGGCGGTCACCGAGGGCTACGAGGTCGCGGTGGACGAGATCAACGCCAAGGGCGGCGTCATGGGGCGTCAGGTCGAGCTGGTCCGCGGTGACGCCGGTACGCCTGACGCAGGCATCTCCGAGGTGAACCGCCTGGCGACGTCCGAGAACGTGGACATGTTCATGGGCACGTACCTGAGCGCCATCTCGAACACCGCGAGCCAGACGGCCGCCCGCTCGAACCTCCTCTACTGGGAGACCAACTCCCTGGCATCGGACCTGACCGATCGTGGCCTCGCGAACTTCATCCGGGTCGGTGCCGACTCCGGGAGCTTCGCCAAGGTCTCGGTCGACTCCCTGCAGTCGGTGGTCCTGCCCGCGTTGGGTGCGGACGTCAAGGGCACCCGGGTCTGCCTCACCCATGAGCAGTCCATCTACGGGACGTCGGTGGCCGACACGCAGAAGGGCCTGCTCGAGAAGGCGGGTGCCGTGGTCACCGACGAGGTGGCCTACGACCCGGCGGCTGCCGACCTGGGCAACGTCATCGTCCGTTGCCAGCAGGCGAACAGCCAGGTGTGGATCTCCACGGGCTACTCGTCGGACAGCAACCTGCTGCTGCGCACCGCGGCTCAGCAGGGCTTCAAGCCCGAGGCCACGATGCTGGTCGGCTCCGGTGACACCTCCGAGACGCTCAAGGCGGTCCCGGCTGACGCCCTGAACGCCGTCTACGTGACCGCGTTCGCACACGGCGACGCGGCCGAGGCCTACGCGCCCGGGATGCAGGACTTCCTGGCGGCCTACAAGAAGAAGTACAACAAGGACGTCACCTTCCCCCAGACGACGGTGGCCTACGCCGGGGCCATGGTGTTGTTCGAGGCGCTGGAGAAGGCCGGTTCCACCGATCCGGCGGCAGTCCAGAAGGCGGCAGCCTCGCTGGACGAGCCGTTGGGTTCGACTGCGACCGGGTTCGGTGTCCAGTTCGACGACAAGTTCCAGAACACGCTGGCGCTGCCGACCCTCGTCCAGTGGCAGTCGGGCGCGCTGGTCACCGTGTACCCGGAGGACGCGGCTCCCGAGGGTGCGAAGCCGATCACCCCGTAGCGCTGATCAAGGCGGCGGCCGCGCACCCCCTGGCCGTCGGGCCCCGGCCCGACGGCCAGGGGACGGTCGCCGGCCCGCGCAGAGACACAGCGGTTGCCCTCTCCCGACTGAGCCGAAAGCAGGCCCATGCAAACGCTCTTCCGCATCTTGATCATCGGCATCATGCTCGGCGGCATCTACGGCCTGGTCGCCATGGGCCTGAACCTGATCTTCGGCGTCGTCCGGGTGGTCAACTTCGCCCAAGGTGAACTGGTCATGCTGGGCATGTACGGCGCGTACCTGCTGCACTCGAAGTGGGGCTGGAACGTCTACCTGACCAGCGTCCTGGTGGTGCCCGCGCTGTTCGTCCTGGGCCTGGTCATCCAGCGGCTGGTCATCCAACCGCTGCGCGAGCAGCCCGCGATGCAGCTGCTGGCGACCTTCGGGCTGTTGATCCTGTTCCAGAACCTGGTCCTGGCGGTGACCCGCGGCGAGACCTACACGGTGCGGGAACCCGCTGCCAGCCGGACCTTCGACGTCTTCGGCGCGCAGATCGACGTCGGCCGCATCGTGATCTTCATCGCGACGACGCTGGTGGCGTTGTGCCTGTGGTGGGTGCTCCAGAGCACGAGCTTCGGCCGATCGGTGCGTGCCGTGACCGAGAACCGCCCCGCGGCCCGGCTCATGGGCATCAACGTCGAGCGGACCTTCCTCGTCGTCTTCGGACTCGGGGCAGCGCTCGCGGGACTGGCAGGGGTCCTGCTGGCACCGGTCTACAGCCTGACCCCGAACGTCGGCCAGAACTTCATCTTCGCGGCGTTCGCCGTGGTCGTCGTGGGCGGTCTCGGCAGCGTGACGGGCGCGTACATCGGCGGGTTCATCATCGGGCTCGTCCAGTCGCTCAGCGGCTACTACCTCGATCCGAGACTGGGGACAGCGTTCTACTTCCTCGTCTTCCTCGTGGTCCTGATCATCCGGCCGGCGGGCCTGTTCGGCCGCCTCGGATCCGAGAAGCTGGGGGCGTAGTGACAGCGATAGACGACACCGAGAAGAGCCCGGCCGCCCCGATCGGCCGGGCGCTCCGAGGAGGCACGGCCAGCGCGGGCTCGCGCGTGGTGTGGTCGGTCTACGCGGGCGGGATCGCCCTGCTGGCCCTCCTGCTGCTCGCGGTCACGGGCAACGACTACTGGCTGAACATCCTCATCCTGGCGTTCCTCTTCGGGGGCCTGGCGTCCTCGTGGAACATCATCGGGGGGTTCGGGGGACAGCTGTCCCTGGGGCACGCGGTCTACTTCGCCATCGGGGCCTACACGGTGGGCATCCTCTTCCAGGACCACGGCTGGTCGCCGTGGCTGGCGGCGCTGGTGGGCGTGCCGATCGCCTGCATCGTCGCGGCGCTGACGTCCTGGCCCACCTTCCGGCTCCGCGGGCCGTTCTTCGCCATGGCCACCCTCGCGCTGAACCAGGTGGCTCTCGTCCTGGCGCTGTACTTCAGCGAGCTGACCGGCGGGCCTTCGGGCATCACGCTCTCCTTCATCCCCTCCTTCGGAGACGTCGCCTTCATTGAGCGCTGGAAGTACGGGGTCCTCGTCCTCGTGTACCTCGCGGTCACCATCGGCGTGGCGACGTGGATCAGCCGCAACCGGCTGGGCTACGGACTGCGAGCGGTGCGCGAGGACGACGAGGCGGCCGCTGCCGTGGGGTTCAACGTCTTCCGGGTGAAGATGACGGGCATGCTGGTGAGCGCCGGGCTGACCAGCATCGGCGGCGGCATCTACGCGGTGTACATCCGGTACCTCGATCCCGACTCGGTCTTCAGCCTGGCCGACGTCGGCGTTCGATTCGTCCTGATCGCGTTGCTCGGCGGTATCGGCACCGTCACCGGGCCGGTCATCGGTGCTCTCATCTTCGTCCCAGGGGTGACTCTGCTGCAGGCGAATCTGTCCGGGCAGGCGCCCGGGATCAACGTGGCAGCTGTCGGCCTCCTCATGGTGGTGATCCCGGTGCTCCTGCGCCGGGGGGTCGTGGGGACCGTCTCCCAGCTGCTGCGCAAGGGAGGGAAACGGTGGAGCAAGTGAAGGAGCAGTCCGTCGACTCGGGCCGACCGACACCGGGAGCGCTGCTCGAGTGCACCTCGGTGGTACGGCGCTTCGCCGGGATGGTCGCCGTGAGCAACGTGTCGATCGCCGTCCATCCCGGCGAGATCCTGGCGATCATCGGGCCCAACGGCGCCGGCAAGACGACGCTGTTCAACCTGCTCACCGGCCAACTCCGGCCCAACGGCGGCGGAGACATCTACTTCCGAGGCCGCCGGATCACCCACCTGCCGGTGCACGAGCGGGCCAAGATCGGTCTCGGACGCACGTTCCAGATCGTCCGCCCGCTGCCGGACCTGACGGTGTTCGAGAACACCGTCATGGGCGCGTTCGCCAAGAACCGGCTCCGCAAGGACGCCGAGGAGAAGGCGCTCCAGGTGCTCGAGGAGGTGGGGCTGGCCGACATGGTCAAGCAGCGCGCCGGAGACCTGCCGCTGCCGCAGCGCAAGCGACTGGAGGTGGCCCGGGCCCTGGCCACGGAGCCCGACGTGCTGCTGCTCGACGAGGTCATGGCCGGCCTCAACCCCACGGAGATCGGCAGTGCGATCGACCTGTTCCACAGACTGCACGGAGAAGGGAAGACGCTGGTGCTCATCGAGCACAACTTGAAGGTGGTGCGGACCCTGTCCCGCCGGGTGGTCGTGCTCGACCACGGTGCTGAGCTGGCGGCCGGAACGCCGGCCGAGGTCCTCGACCACCCGGACGTCGTCCGGGCCTATCTCGGGAACCGGAGGTAGTCGTGGCTCTGCTCGAGGTCAGCGGGATCGAATCGGGATATGGCGACCTCCCCGTCGTCCGAGGGATCGACCTCGTCGTCGAGGAGGGCGAGGTCGTCACCGTCGTCGGACCCAACGGCGCCGGGAAGACGACCCTGCTGAAGACCATCACCGGGCTGGTCAAGGCCTGGAGCGGCTCGGTGCGCTTCGACGGGCGGGACGTCACCAGGATGCCGGCGCACCTGCGCCCGGAACAGGGACTGGTCATGGTGCCCGAGGGGCGCCAGCTGTTCTCCTTCATGACCGTGGAGGAGAACCTGCAGCTGGGCGCCTTCGGCAAGCGCTCGAGGAAGCTCGCCGCGCAGAAGCTCGACGAGGTCTTCGAGCTCTTCCCGATCCTGGTCGAACGCCGCAAGCAGCTCGCCGGCTCGCTCTCGGGAGGTGAGCAGCAGCAGTGTGCCCTGGGGCGAGCGGTCATGACGCTGCCGCGCCTGCTGATCCTCGACGAGCCGTCCCTCGGCCTCGCACCGATCCTCGTCGAACGGATGCTCGACCTCACCCGCAGCCTCGCCGCCAGCGGGCTGACCGTCCTGCTGGTCGAGCAGAACGTGCACGACGCGCTCGAGATGGCCGACCGGGCCTACGTGCTCGAGCAGGGCAACGTGGTGATGAGCGGGACCGGTGCGGAGCTGCTGGCCCGACCGGACCTGCAGGCTGCCTACCTCGGGGTGTGAGCTGCTCATGGACCTGCTCACGCCCGGAGGACCCCCGCTGGTCTGTGTCCGCCCGCCCGGGTGGGTGACGGGAGCACCCGACACGCTGGAGAACCTGGTCGGTTGGGCGCAGCGAGCCGAGAGCCTGGGCCTGGACGGGGTCTTCGTGGGGGACCGCCTGATCGGGGAGGCGACGACGCCAGGCGGGAACGTCGTCTACGGCGCCTCCATGATCGACCCGGTGGTGGTCCTCTCGGCGATGGCGGCCAGCACGAAGCGGATCTTCGTGGGCCCCCTCGTCTTCGTCTTCCCGTACCGCCATCCGATCCAGATCGCGAAGAGCTTCGGATCGCTGGACGCCCTGTCCGGCGGCCGGGTCGTCCTCGGGGCCGGCATCGGGTGGAACGCCAGGGAGTTCGACGCCCTCGGCATCCCGATGCAGGGCCGGGCCGATCGGTTCGAGGAGGCACTGCCCCTGGTCCGTCGGCTGTGGAGCGGAGAGCCGGTGCGGCACGAGGGAGAGGCGTGGCGTTTTGACGACGTGCAGATCTCCCCACCGCCGGCGCGGGACGGCGGGCCGCCGATCTGGCTGGCGTCCTTCTCGCCCGGGCAGCCGCTGGACTGGACCGATGGCTTCCCGCCCCTCGTCCAGCGCCAGCTCGATCGCGTCGGGCGGCTCGCGGACGGGTGGGTGCCCCTGGTCTACTCCGCGTCGGCCAAACGGCGGCTCTCCGCCGCAGCACTGGGGGCGGCTTGGCGGATCGTCCTGGACAGCGCACAGCGGCACGGGCGCAGCCGCGCCGATGTGGACTTCGTGTACTCCGACTGGTGCTACGTCCTGGACGGCCCAGGGTCGGTGGAGCGCTGCCAGGCAGCACTGTCCCGCTTCTTCTCCGGTAGTTGGGAGGACGCACGCAGGACCTACACGATCGGCACCGCCGACGAGGTGGTGGAGGCGATCACCGCGCACACCGCGCACGTCGACCGGGTGGACGGGTACATCCTGACCCCACTGAGCGGGGAACCCGACCAGTTGACCCAGCTGGCAGGCATCGCTCCGGCGTTGCGGAGCCGGTGATGGCCGCTCAGCGGTCCTCGACGGACCTCACCGGGCGGGTGGCCCTGGTCACCGGGGGCGGCGCCGGCATCGGTGCGGCCTGTGCCCGCGAGCTGGCCGGCCTGGGGGCGGTCGTCGTCGTAGCTGATCTGTCCGCCGAACGGGCCGGCGAGGTCGCCGGGACCATCCAGGAGAGCGGGGGAACGGCGTTCGCCCGGATGGTCGACGTGACCGATGCGGCCGCGGTGGACGCCCTGGTCGACGACGTCGTCGGTCAGCTGGGCAGCCTGCACATCGCGGTCAACAACGCCGGGGTGGCCGTGCCCATGACGCCCGTCGCGGACGTGCCGGACGAGGACTGGCGACGGGTCATGTCGATCAACCTGGACGGCGTCTTCTGGTGCCTGCGTGCGGAGCTCAGGGCCATGCGGGCGGGCAGCGGCGGCTCGATCGTGAACATGTCCTCGGTGCTGGGCACGGTGAGCCGGGCAGGCTCCGCCGCCTACACGGCGACCAAACACGCCGTGATCGGGCTGACCAAGGGCGCTGCGATCGACCACGCGGCCGACGGCATCCGGGTCAACGCCGTCGGGCCGGGGTTCATCCGTACCCAGCTGCTGGTCGGCCGCCACGAGCCAGCGGCGCTGGACGCGCTGGCCGGCACCTGGCCGATGGGACGACTGGGGGATCCCGAGGAGATCGGTCGCGCGGTCGCCTGGCTCGCCGGCGACGCCGCGTCCTTCGTCACCGGGGCCTACATCCCGGTGGACGGCGGGTACCTGGTCGTCTGACGCCGGTTCCCCGGCGGTGGCCCGATCACGGGCCACCGCCGAGGGTCAGACGGTGCCCTCCTCTTCGAGGCTCGCCCACTCGTCCTCGGTCATGCCCAGCCAGTCCCGGTACACCAGCTCGTTGTCCTCCCCGAGGCCCGGACCGGTGCGCCACACGCGCCCGGGGTCCCCGACGAACTCGGGGACGACGCCCTGCATCCGCACCTCACCCAGATCGCCGTCGGGCACCGTGACGATGGAACCGCGCTCGCGGACGATCGGGTCGGCGACGATGTCGCGCACGTCGTAGACCTTGGAGCCCACGACGCCGGCCTCTTCCATGGCGGCCAGGCACTCCGCGGTCGTCCGGGTCGCCATCCAGGCGCGCAGACCGTCGTCGAGGACCTGGGTGCCGGCGGACTGTCGGGCCGCGTCACTGAAGTCGTCGGGGTCCAACCCGAGCAGCCGCACGATGTTGAGGACCGAGCGCGGCGTGCCGGACGTGACCGTCACCCACCCGCCGTCCGAGGCGGGGAACACGTTGACCACGGCGGCGGGTGCCACAGCGAGCTGGTTGCCGGCGCGGTCGGGCACCAGACCCAGTTGGTCGTGCAGGATCACCTGCCACTCCACCAGCCGGAACAGCGTGTCGGACAGGGCGAGGTCGATCCACTCACCCCTGCGCTGGGGGTCACGCTCGCGGCGGAGCAGCGCCGCGGTGACCGCGAATGCCCCCATGAGACCAGTCGCCGCATCCCCGTGCGAGAAGCCGGTGTGCACCGGAGGGCCGTCCGGGAAGCCCGTCAGGTGGACGACGCCGCTGCGCGCCTCACCCATCTTCCCGAAGCCTGGCGCATTGCGCTTGCTGCTGCGGGCCCCGTAGCCCGAGATCTGCAGCAGCACGGCCGAGGGGTTGGCCACCTGCACCGACGCCCAGTCCAGCCCGTACTTCTCCACGGTGTCCGCGCGGAAGGTGACGATGACGACGTCAGCCCACTGGACGAGCCGCCGGGCGACCGCGCGCCCGCTGGTGCTGCGCATGTCGAGCGTGGCGGAGCGCTTGTTGCGGCCCAACACCTTCCACCACAGGTGGGTGCCCTCCTTGGCCGGGCCCATCCGGCGCGCACTGTCACCACCGGCCGGCGCCTCGACGTGCACGACGTCCGCTCCGAGGTCGGCCATCAGCGTCCCGGCCAGTGGACCGGCGATGACCTGGGCGAACTCGACGACCTTGATCCCGGCCAGTGGACCGGACCCTGCTGTTTGGGACCCCGCGCTCGCCATCGGTCTCTCCTCGCTTCTCTGGGCCGCCGGACGGCGGCGTCGCGCGGGGACTTCCCGCGTGATCGAACAGGTCGCTCGGTCCTCGCTCTACCGGCCGCGGGCGGACCGCGGAACGCAGGGTGGGACAGCGCTGGGTCCGTCCACGGCGCACCCGGCCAGGTCGGCCAGCCGGGGGCGGCCCAGCAGGGCGAGCGTGGTGTCCAGTTCCCGCTGCAGGTGCCGTAGCACCGCCTCGACGCCGGCCTGGCCACCCGCTGCCAGGCCGTAGACGTACGGCCGACCCACCATGCAGGCCCGTGCCCCGAGCGCGATGGCCTTCGCCACGTCACTGCCCCGGCGGAAGCCGCCGTCGACGTAGACCTCTGCCTGCCCGCCGACAGCGTCGACCACCGCGGGCAGCGCGTCCACCGAGGCCGCCAGGGAGTCCTGCTGCCGTCCGCCGTGGTTGGACACCCACACCGCGTCAGCACCTGCGTCGACGACGCGTTGCGCGTCCGATCCGGTCATGACGCCCTTCACGACCAGGGGGCCGGACCACACCGACCGCAGCTCCGCGAGGTCGGTGACCGTCACGGTGGGGTCGAACAAGCGGTTGACCATCTCCATCATCACCAGGCGCTGCCCCGGCCCGGTCGTGGTGGTCGTGGCGAAGTTGCCCATGGTCAAGCCGTGGCCGGCCGCCTCGGCTCGGAGCAGGCGCGCGAACCAGCCGGCGTGCCGGACGACGTCGAGGGCGTGCCGGAGCGAGGGGCGCGGCGGGATGGTGAAGCCGTTGCGCAGGTCGCGCTCGCGCCGGGCCGCGACCGGTACGTCGACGGTCACGCACAAGGCCCGGTATCCCGCGTCCTCGGCCCTCGTGACCAGTTCGCGCGTGATCCCGCGGTCGCGCATGACGTACAGCTGGAACCACTTGGGCCCTGCACAGGATCCGGCGACGCGCTCCAGGTCCCAGACGGAGCTGCTGCTCAGCGTCGACACCAGGCCCAGGGCAGATGCCGCCCGCGCTGCAGCCACCTCACCGTCAGGGTGGGCGAGCGCGGCCAGGCCGACCGGTGCGAGGACGATGGGAGAAGCCACGGGGGTGCCGAGCAGCACCGTCGACTGGTCCCGCTCGGAGACGTCGACCAGCGCGCGCGGAACCAGGCTGAGGTCCCTCAGGCGGGCCCGGTTGCGGTCGATCGTCACCTCGTCCTCGGCGCCGCCCTCGATGTAGTCGAAGACGGCGCGGGGCAGTCGGCGGCGGGCGACCTCCCGGATGTCGGCGACGTTCTGCGTGGCAGGCAACCTCACCCGAATCGCACGCCGGTCTTGATGACGTCCGGGCTGCCCGCCGTCGCCTCCAGCACCGCCGTGCCCAGCTGGTCGAAGGGGTGCAACCGCAGGGCCAGTGGGGCTGTGTCGACGAGACCATCGGCGATGAGGCCGATCGCGCGGTGGAAGGAGTCGTGCCCCGGCTCGGCCTGGGCACCCCAGCAGAACTCCACCGTGGGACGGCGCCGGAACAACCGCTCGAAGGGCAGCTGCATCTCCGGTCCGCTCGGCATGCCGAACATGCCGATCCGCCCGTCCAGCATGACGCACTGGACCGCCTGCACCCGCGTGCGGTCGGTTCCCGCAGCCTCCACGACCAGCTGGGCGCCGTCGTCCGTGGCGCGCGCGACGGCCTCCACCACGGCGTCGCCGTCGGCGAGGACGGTGCTGGTCGCTCCCATCCGACGCGCGGCCTCGAGCCGGTGCGGGTGCAGGTCGGAGACGATGACCGAGTCGAAGCCGACGAGCCGGCACAACCGGGTGAAGAACAGTCCGACCGGCCCGCTCCCCAGCACCACCGCCGTGCCCGTGGGCGCGGGCAGGTCTGCCGGCCAGAACCGCTTCATCGCGTAGACCGCCGTTCCCAGCTGCTGGGCGAGGACGATCTGCTCCGGGACGGCGCTGTCGGGCAGTCGGATCACGAACTCGGCGGGGAGCACCTGGTGCTCGGCGAAGCCGCCGGCGTGCGCGAGGTCGGGCACGGCGAGCACCAGGTCGCCGACGGCGAGCGCCGGCGCCGAACTCGCCGTCACGACGCCGACGGACTCGTGGCCCGGGAAACCGGGCGGGGCGCCGACCGAGTCGGGGTGCCCGTGCGCGAGGACGTGGACGTCGCTGCCGCAGATCGTCGACACCAGGTTGCGGATCAGTACGTGCGCTGGGCCAGGCAAGGTGGGCGCAGGCACAGCGTGCAAGACCGCGCCGACGTCCGGCGCAAGGGCGGCACTGCGCATCATTCCATCTCCCCGTGACGGGTGGTCGGCGCTCGAGTGATCTGGACCATAGTCTGACGCCAACCATTGGACCAAATAGGGGAGACCCCGATGACGGATGCGCATCACCTCGCCGACGGGGTGCCGCGCCTCGCCCATGAGCTCGACGAGGCCGATCGGCATCATCGGCCGCTGCCGGTGCCGGGCGTGGTGGAGCTCGACCTGCCAGCGGCCTATGCGGTGCAGGACGCATTCGTCGCGCTGCGATCGGCGCGACTGCGTTCTCCGGTGCGCGCCTACAAGGTCGCGCTGACCAGCGCCGGTACGCAGGCCGCCGTGGGCGCCGCCGAGCCGGCCTCGGGGGCTCTGCTGGCGGCCGACGTCCTCCGTTCCGGCGCTGTCGTGACCGCGGAGGAGGTGAACGCCCCAGTCGTCGAGGTCGAGCTCGCCTTCCGGGTGGTGCGCGACCTCCCGGCCGGTGCGGACATCGATCAGGTCGTCGAGGGCACGGAGGTCGCCGGCGCGCTGGAGTGCCCGGACAGTCGTTACCGCGATTGGTTCGGCGGCGCCTTTCCCGCCCTGGCGCTGCCTCTCGTCGTGGCCGACGACTGCCTCGCCGGACGGCTCGTCGTCGGCGAGCGCTGGCGGGCCGCCCGGGCACTCGACCTGGAGACGATCACCGCCGAGCTCCACGCGGGAGACGGGCTGCTCGCTCGAGGTCGATCGGACCAGGTCCTGGGCCATCCCGCCGCATCGGTCGTCTGGCTCCTCCGACAGCTGGCAGCGCGGGGCCGGTCCCTGCCCGTCGGCACGGTGGTGTCCGTGGGCACGCTCACCCCGCCGGTGCCCTTCCGCCCCGGGAGCGTGCGGGCGACGTTCTCCGGAGGTCTCGGAGAAGTCGACGCCACGGTGCAACGCAGTTCGGTCTAATCATTGACGGAACGTGAGTGTGGTCGTAGCGTCCGTGACCTGGCACACACGGCAGGCACGCCGCCGACCAGGGCCGGCTGCGGCTTCCACCGCAGGACGACGGCGAGCACGCACTCGGGCCGGGACCCGCCCACCGGGGAGGGCACCCCGCGGTCGGTCCGCGTCCGGCGACCGCCGTCTGCAACCGAGGACACAGCGAGCGAGGAGAAGGTCAGATGAACGACAAGGGTGGTTGGGAGCTCTCCGACGAGCTCAAGAGTCTTCGCCAGGTGGCGCGCGACTTCGTCCAGCGTGAGATCCGCCCGGCCGAAGAGGAGCTCGACTTCGACGCCTACCTGCTGCCCGAGGACGTGCTCGCCGCCGCGAAGAAGAAGGCGAAGCAGGCCGGCATCTGGTGCGTCAACTCCCCGGCTGCCTACGGGGGCAGCGAGATGAGCCTGCTCGAGCAGGTCGTCGTCGCCGAGGAGGCCTCGCAGTGCCGGATGGGCGCCTACGTCCCGGCCGGTGGTGCGTTCGGCTGGGACCCGCCGAACGTGATCTACCGGGGGACGGAAGAACAGATCCAGAAGTACGCGGTGCCCACGATCGAGAAGGGCGGCAAGACCTTCGTCGCCATCAGCGAGCCCTCCGGCGGTGCTGACCCGGCCCGCAGCATCCGCACGACGGCGGTCCGCGACGGCGACGACTACGTGCTCAACGGCACGAAGACCTGGATCTCCGCGGCCAACTACTCGGACTGGGGTGTGGTGTTCGCCCGGACGAGCCCCGGCCGTCATGGCGTCAGCTGCTTCATCGTCGACGCGAAGACCCCGGGCCTGACGATGACGCCGATCCCGGTGATCCGCTCGTGGTATCCGTGCGAGCTGTCCTTCACCGACGTCCGGGTGCCCGCCGAGAACCTCATCGGCGAGGAGGGCCGCGGGTTCGAGCTCGCCCAGCACTGGCTGGTCCACGGTCGCGTGCCGTACGCCGCCGCGACGCTGGGCATCGCCAGCGCGTCGCTGCGCATCGCGATCGAGCACGCGCGCAACCGTGAGGTCTTCGGCGGGAAGCTGGCCGACAAGCAGGCCATCCAGTGGATGATCGCCGACTCGGAGATGGAGATCCGCGCGGCTCGCTTCCTCGTGTACCAGGCGGCGTGGAAGGCCGATGCCGGCCAGGACTACAAGTTCGAGGCTTCGGCCTGCAAGGTGTACGCGACCGAGACCGCCGGCCGGGTCGTCGACCGCTGCGTGCAGATCCTCGGCGGCATGGGGGTGGCCAAGGAGCTCCCGCTCGAGCGCTGGTACCGCGAGATGCGGATCAAGCGCATCGGCGAGGGGCCCTCCGAGGTGCACCGCATGGTGGTGGCGCGCGACCTGCTGTCGGGTCGGGTGCAGGTGTGAGCGTCGACTTCGAGGTCGACGACGACGGCGTCGCGCTCATCACGATCAACCGCCCCGAGCGGATGAACGCGATGGACGCCGAGGCGTACCAGCAGCTGTCGGACGCGTGGAGCCGGGTACGGGACGACGCCGCCATCCGGGTCGCCGTCATCACAGGTGCGGGGGACCGCGCGTTCAGCGCCGGCGCTGACCTGAAGAGCTTCTTCAGCAACCAGCAGGACATGTCGGACTTCTGGCTGACCCAGAAGGGCCAGCTGCTCAACCGCGGGCTGGAGATGTGGAAGCCGGTCATCGCCGCGGTCAACGGCTACTGCCTCGGCGGTGGGATGACCCTCCTGCTCGCGACGGACATCCGGATCGCGACGCCGACGGCCACCTTCGGGCTCAGCGAGGTCGCGCGCGGGGTGGTCGCCGGCAACGGTGGGACGCAGCGCATGCTCGAGCAGCTGCCCTATCCCATCGCCATGGAGTTGTTGCTCACCGGCCGCCGGGTCGATGCCGTGACGGCGGAACGGTGGGGGCTGGTGAACCGGATCGTCCCGCCTGATCAGCTCCTGTCGACCGCCTTCGACGTCGCCCGGGAGATCTCGGCCAACGCGCCGCTGGCTGTCCAGGCCACCAAGGAGCTCGCGCTGCGCTCCCGGGACGTGGACCGAGCCACCGGGCTGCGGCTGGAACAGACCGTGAACAAGCTGCTGCAGTTCACAGAGGACGCCAAGGAGGGTCCGGCGGCCTTCGCCGAGCGCCGGACCCCCAACTTCGTGGGGAGATGATCGTGGACGCTGCACCACTCGCGGGCCTGACCGTGGTCGACCTCGGGCAGATCTACAACGCGCCGTATGCCACCCTGCTGCTGGCGCTCAACGGGGCCAACGTGATCAAGGTCGAGCCCCCCACCGGCGAGAACCTGCGCGGCCGGGGCAAGGTCGCCGGGGCCGGTGCGCCGTTCGGGATGTTGAACTCGAACAAGAAGGCGGTCACGCTCAACCTCAAGCGGCCCGAGGGCATCGCCCTGATCGAGCAGATGGTCGCCAAGGCCGACGTCGTCGTGGAGAACTTCCGCCCCGGCGTGACGGACAAGCTGGGGATCGGGCCGGACCGGCTGCGGGAGATCAACCCCCGGCTGATCTACGCCTCGGGTTCCGGCTACGGGTCCAGCGGGCCGTACCGGGACCTCCCGGCGATGGACATCACCATCCAGGCGATGTCCGGCGTCATGTCGGTCACCGGGTTCCCCGACCGGGAGCCGGTCAAGGCGGGGCCGGCGATCGGGGACTTCCTCGGCGGCATCCACCTCTACGGCGCCATCACCACGGCGCTGTACCAACGGGAGCAGACCGGGAGGGGGACCCGGGTCGAGGTCGCCATGCTGGACTCGATCTACCCGTCCCTGATGTCCAGCCTCGGGCTCTTCTTCGGCAGCACCGGTGACATCCCGACGCGGACCGGCAACCGACACTCCGGGCTGGCCGAGTCCCCGTACAACGTCTATCCCGCCGCGGACGGACACGTCGCCCTGATCTGTGTCAGTGAGGCGCACTGGCGGGCCTTGACCACCTTGATGGACAGGCCCGAGCTCGCCGACGACCCGTCGTACGTCACCCGGGTCGCCCGCGTGGCCCGGATCGATGAGATCGACGCGATGGTGGGGGACTGGACGCGCCACCGCACGAAGCAGGAACTGGCCGAGCTGTTCAACGGCGCCGGCGTCCCGAGCGCGCCGGTCCGCGAGATCGCCGAGGTCGTCGCCGATCCACACCTGCGCCAGCGCGGGATGCTGCGGGAGATCGACCACCCCGACATGGGGCCGCTGGTGGTGCCGCACAGCCCGATCCGGGTGGGCGACCACTATGCCGAGATCGTGCCGAGCCCCGGCCTCGGACAGCACAACCACGAGGTCTACGGGGGCTGGCTGGGGCTGGACGCCGAGGAGATCGCCGCGCTGGAGAAGGACGGGGTGATCTGAGTGCGCGGGAATGTCGTCATCGCCGGCGTCGGCCACACCGCCTACGGCAAGCTGCCGGGGCGTTCGACCGACTCGATGAACGTCGAGGCCTGTCGCAAGGCCCTCGCCGATGCGGGCGTGGACAAGGACTCGGTGGACGGGCTCTTCGTCAAGTACCCCACGTCCGGTCACCGGTCGATGTACGGCCAGACCGTGGCCGAGGCCCTGGGCATCCAGCCGCGCATCGGAGGTGTGTGGGACCAGGGTGGTGCGACGAACATCTCGATGATCTCGTTCGCGGCCATGGCGATCGAGAACGGGCAGTGCGAGGTCGCTCTCGTCACCATCGCCGACAACCCGCGCACCGGCACGCGTCAGGCCTACGAGCGCGGGTGGGGGGACGACGCCGTCTTCGGGTGGTTCGGCACGCCCGCCGGTTACGCCATGATCGCGCGGCGACACATGGAGGAGCTCGGCACCACACACGAGCAGCTGGGCGCCATCGCCATGGCCGCCCGCCGCCACGGCGCGGCCAACCCGGACGCGCAGCTGCGGAAGCCGCTGTCCGCGGAGGACTACGCCACGTCCCGCCCGGTCGTGGACCCGTTGCGGCGCGACGACTGCTGCCTCATCTCCGACGGCGGGGCAGCAGTGGTCGTGATGAGCGCTGAGCGCGCCCGGCAGCTCTCGGTGCCGGCCCCCGTCCCGATCCTGGGGTTCGGTCAGGGGCAGACGTCCTGGGAGGTCGCCCAGCGTCCGCAGCTCACCAGCACGGCCGCGGTCGTGTCCGGACGCACCGCGTTCGAGATGGCCGGCATGACCCCGAAGGACATCCACGTCGCCCAGCTCTACGACTGCTTCACCATCGCCCCGTTGATGACGATCGAGGACTACGGGTTCTGCAAGAAGGGGGAGGGCGGCCACTTCGTCGAGGATGGCGGCGTCGAGCTCGGCGGGGCGCTGCCGCTGAACACCAGCGGCGGTCTGCTGTCCGAGACGGGGATGCCCGGCATGCAGTTGGTGATCGAGGGCGTCCGGCAGGTCCGGGGGACCTCGGCCAACCAGGTCCCCGACGCCAGCACCAGCCTGGTCAGCAATCAGGGAGGCATCATGCACACGCACTCGACGCTCATCCTGGGGTCGGCATGACCGAGCTGCCGCTGCCCACCGTCACACCGCTGACCGAGCCCTACTGGCAGGGGCTCGCCGAGGGCGAGCTCCGTCACCAGGTCTGCGCAACCTGCGGTAACACCTGGCTCCCGGGACGCGAGGAGTGCCCCCGGTGCCTCTCCGAGGACGTCTCATGGTCACCGTCCAGCGGCCGCGGACGGATCATCAGCTGGGTCGTCTACCACCACGCCTCGCACCCGGCCTTTGCCGACCGGGTGCCCTACAACGTGGCCGTGGTGGAGCTGGACGAGGGCGCCCGCCTGATCACGAACATCCTGGGGGACCCGGAGGGGCTGGCCATCGACCGGCCGGTCCAGCTGCGGATCGAGGAAGAGCAGGGCGTCAGCATCCCTCGGTTCGTCCTGGTGTGACGTCGGCGGCCTGAGCGGGCGGCTCCAGCCGGGCCGCCACATCTCGTACCGACCGGTGCGGGGGGAGCAGAAGGGAGACCGGGGATGGCCGCTCGCGCGGTGACCGTCGCAGAACTCACGACGATGGGCAGGACGCCGCTCGGGACCAGCGGTTGGGTCCTCCTGGACCAGGAGCGGATCGATCGGTTCGCCGACGCAACCGAGGACCACCAGTGGATCCACGTCGACCCGGAGCGCGCCGCCGGTGGTCCGTTCGGGGGGACGATCGCGCACGGCTACCTGACGTTGTCCCTGGTGCCGCGGCTCCTGGAGGACCTGCTGGAGGTGTCGGACCAGGTGCGTGGCACCAACTACGGGGTGGACCGCGCACGGTTCACCAGCCCCGTCCCAGTGGGCTCGGAGGTGCAGATGAGCGGCGAACTGGTACAGGCCCGGACGCGTCCAGACGGTGGCGTCCAGTACGCCGTCCACGTCGAGCTGCGGGTGCGAGATGCGGAGCGGCCGGCCTTGGTCGCCGAGATCATCTACCTGGCGTACGCAGCGTGAGCCAACCCGGCCCGTTGCCGGACCGACCAGCGGGGGCGGCTGTGCGCCTGCGGGACGATGTCGTGCTGGTGACCGGTGCCGGCCGGGGCATCGGCCGGGCCATCGCTCTGCGGTGCGCGTCCGAGGGGGCTCGGCTGGTGTTGGCCGGCCGGTCCCTGGCGCCGCTGGAGGAGGTCGCCGGTGAGGTGCGCGCAGCCGGCGCTGAGGCTCTGGTCGTGTCCGCCGACGTCCGGGACGCCGGCAGCACGGCAGCCATGGCCGGCCGGGCGCTGGAGGAGTTCGGCCGGGTGGACGTGCTCGTGGCCAACAGCGGCATCGCCGGGCCGACCGCTCCGCTGTGGGAGGTCTCGCCGGAGGAGTGGGAGGAGACGCATGCGGTCAACGTGCGCGGTGTCTTCCTGAGCTGTCGGGCGGTGCTGCCGTCGATGATCGAACGCCGGTCGGGGGCCGTGGTCGTGGTGGGCTCGATGAGCGGGAAGCGCCCCCTGGCGAAGAGGACGGCCTACGCCTCGAGCAAGACGGCCCTGATCGGGCTGACGAGGTCGCTCGCCTGGGAGACCGGGCCCTTCGGCGTCCGAGTGAACCTCATCTCCCCGGGTCCGGTCTCCGGTCTCCGGCTCGATGCAGTGCAGTCAGCGCAGGCGGAACTGAGCGGCCGGCCGGTCGCCGAGGTGCGCGCGGAGCACCTGCGCAACTCGCCGCTGCACCGGCTGGTGAGCCCGGAACAGGTGGCCGACACGGTCGTGTTCCTCTCCTGTGCGGAGTCCGCTGCGGTGTCCGGCGAAGACCTCAACGTCAGTGCCGGCGCGACCATGTACTGACCGGTCCGGGTGAGAGGGGTGCGGAAGTGCTCTGGACTTCGTACTTTTAGACCATGACCGACGCTGGCCCCCGCAAGGGCTCCACCGAGTCGGCCGCCGACCTCGGACACCTCACCGTCCCCAAGGCGTCCGACGTGCTCGCCGATCACCTCCGCCAGCAGATCCTCGACGGTCGGCTCCCGGAGGGCAGCGCCTTGCCTGTGGAGCGGGAGTTGGCCACGTCCGTGGGACTGGGACGGGGCACCGTGCGGGATGCGCTCCGTGTCCTGGAGATCGAGGGGCTGGTCGTGACGCGCCCCGGCCGCGCGGGGGGTTCCTTCGTCCGGCGCCCCGACACCCGCACCTTCGAGCGCAGTCTCCACGTGCTGGTCAACGGCCGGGGGGTGCGTTTCCAGTCGTTGCTGGAGACCCGGGAAGCGCTCGAACCGGCTGCTGCTCGCCTGGCGGCGCTGCACCACACCCCCGAGGACCTCGAGGTGCTGCAGGAGCGGGCCGCGGCACTGGAGAGCGCGGTCGGCAACGTCCCCGCGTTCCTCCAGTGCAACGTGGAGTGGCACATCGCCGTCGGCGCCGCCGGTCACAACGAGATCATCGAGGCGATCGTCAACTCGCTGTCCCGCGTCATCCTGCACAGCACCGAGATCGAGGACTTCAACTCCGCGCAGACGATGTCTGACACGCTCAAGGCGCACGACCGCATCCTGGCGGCGATCAGCGCGGGCGACGGCGACAAGGCGGCCAGCGCCATGACCAAGCACGTGCACGGGTACGTGTCCATGTTGGAGGCCTATCAACTCCCCGAAGACGTACCCCTCTGACCGTTTGGTCCGAAGTTATCTTGACGCGCCGTCCATCGAGGCGGCAGCATCGAGGTGACGCCGGCGGCGGGCTGACGGGGACCACGGGAGCTCCCCGCTTCGCCGATGCGGCTCGACGGTGGTGGGCGCCTCGGCGTCGCCAGCGCGGCCGGCGGCGCGGGGAGTTGGGACAGGTGACCTCATGACCGACGTCCAGACGGTCGGCGGTCCGGTCCAGGTCGGTGACCTGGGGTGGACCCTGATGCACGAGCACATCTTCGTGAAGAACCCGGAACTGGAGCACAACTACCCGAGTCCCGAGTGGGACGAGGAGGCCATGCACGCCGCCGCTGTCGCGGGGTTGCAGGCGCTGGCAGACCGCGGCATCAGCACGATCGTCGACCTGACGGTCATGGGCCTGGGCCGGAACGTGCAGCGGATCCAGAAGGTGGCGGCGGACACGCCGCTGAACATCGTGGTGGCCACCGGCTACTACACGCAGAAGGACCTCCCGGCCTACTTCCACAACCACGGGCCGGGCCGGCACGCCGACGTCCCCGAGCCGCTGGTGGGCATGTTCGTCGGGGACATCCGCGACGGGATCTCGGGGACGGGCGTCAAGGCGGCCATGATCAAGGTGGTCACCGACCAGTGGGGCATCACGCCGGACGTCGAGCGGGTGCTGGCGGCGGCGGCGGAGGCGCACCAGGAGACCGGGGTGCCCATCACCACGCACAGCAACGCCGCCCAACGCGGCGGGATCGAGCAGCAGGAGTACTTCGCTGCCCGCGGCGTGGACCTGCAGCACGTCGTCATCGGTCACTGCGGCGACTCGACGGACCTGGACTACCTGCGCCAGCTCATGGACAACGGCTCGCCGATCGGCATGGACCGTTTCGGCATGGACATCATGGCGGAGGCGGACGACCGGATCGACACCGTGGTCAGGCTGTGCGAGCTCGGCTACGCCGACCGCCTCACGCTGTCCCACGATGCGTCGTTCTTCAGCGTCAACATGGAGCCCTCGGTGCGGAACCGCATCATGCCGAACTGGCACCATCGGTACATCTCGGACACGGTGCTCCCGGAGATGCGCCGCCGTGGGGTGTCGGACGACACGATCGAGCAGATCATGGTCGGCAACCCGGCCCGGATCCTGGCCGGCAGGGCGATGTCATGACCGTGTCGTGCTCGCCCACCGTGATCTCCGTGGGCGGGATCCCCGGACGGTGACGGGCTACAACACCCTGGTCCTGGAACGGCCCCGCGCCGGTGTGGCGCTTGCAACGCTGTCCCGGCCGGACCGGCTCAACGCCATCACCTTCGAGATGTTCCGGGAGTTCTCTGCGCTGTGCGCCGAGATCGCCGCGGACGACGGGGTACGGGTGCTGGTGCTCACCGGTGCAGGCCGCGGGTTCTGTGCGGGGCTGGACCTCGAGGAGGCCGCACAGCTCCCCGGGATGTCGGCAGTGGAGATGATGGCGGGGCAGGAGTCGTGGGCCGATGCCATCGGGGCCTTCCACCTGCTCCCGAAGCCGGTGATCGCCGCCGTGAACGGCGCGGCGGCCGGGGCGGGCTTCTCGCTCGCGCTGGCTGCCGACATCCGGCTGGCCGCGCCCGAGGCCCGCTTCAACGCTGCCTTCGTCCGGATCGGGTTGTCCGGTGGTGACTGCGGCTCGTCCTACCTGCTGCCTCGGGTGGTCGGTCTCGGGCGGGCTGCCGAGATCCTGCTGAGCGGCCGCTTCGTCGGTGCCGCCGAGGCGGCCGACATGGGACTGGTCAACCGGGTGGTGGCGGGCGCAGACCTCCTCGAGGAGGCGTTCACGTTGGCCGAGCAGATCGCCGCCAACTCGCCGTTCGGGGTCACCCTGACCAAGCGGGTCCTCTCGATGAACGTGGACGCGCCCTCGCTCGCTGCCGCGCTGGACCTGGAGAACCGCAATCAGGTGCTGGCCACCCGGACCCAGGACATGGCCGAGGCGCTGACCGCGTTCCGGGAGAAGCGCGAACCCCGGTTCCTCGGCCGCTGACGTCGGCGGCTGCCGCCCGCGGGCGGCAGCCGCCGCTTCACGGTCGCGGTGACAGCTCGACGACGGCCTTTCCGTGGATCCGACCGGCGGCCAAGGTCTCCAGTGCCTCCGGGATGTGGTCGAAGTCGAAACTGGCAGAGATCAGCGGCCGGATCGCCCCGCGTTCGTGCATCGTGGCGATGTCCCGGCCGGCCCGGGCCATCAACTCGGGGTCCAGGGACAGGAAGGCGCCCCACGCGACACCGACAGCGTCGACGTTCTTGAGCAGCAGGCGGTTGACGCCGAGCTGGGGTATGGCGCCCGCGGCGAAACCGACGACCAGGATCCGCCCCTCGGGCACGATGGCCCGCAGGGCCTCACCGAACAGCCAGTCGCCGAGCGGGTCGAGCACCACGTCGACCCCACCGCCGGTCAACTCGCGCACCTGGGCGGAGAAGCCATCGGTCAGCACCACGACGTCGTCAGCACCGGCTTCGCGCGCCGCCGCGGCCTGCTCCTCGGAGGCCACCCCGGCCACCACTCGCGCACCCAGTCCCTTGCCCACCTGGACGGCGGCGGAGCCGATGCCGCCGGCGGCGCCGAGGACCAGCACGGTCTCGCCGGCAGTCAGTCGGCCACGGCGGGACAGCGCGAAGTGGACCGTGTGGTAGTTGATGATGGTGGCCGCGCCGGTGCGGAAGTCCATGGCGTCCGGCAGCCGCAGCACCGCGTTCAGCGGCGCCCGGACGCGCTCGGCGTAACCCCCGTTCCAGACGAAGGCGGCCACCCGGTCGCCCTCTGACCAGCCCGATCCTCCCGGGGCCCAGGCGATGGTGCCGGACACCTCGCTGCCGGGAACGAACGGCAGCTCCGGCTTCAGCTGGTACTTCCCGGTGGTGATCAGCAGGTCCGGGTAGTTGATCCCGATGGCCTGGACGTCGATCAGCACCGTCTCACCGTCGGGCTCGAGGTCGTCGAGCTCGACCGCCTGGAGGGCAGTGGGTCCGTCGTACCTCTGCAGCTGCAGCGCGCGCACAGGTGCTCCTCTGTTGGGTGGATGGATGCGGTGGTCGCACCGCGCGGACGGGCGGTACGGCTCAGGCGAGGCCCTCGCGGAGGGCGGTCAGGCCGCGAGCGGCAAGTGCCGGCGCGAGTCCGGCGAGCCCGTCGAAACCCTCCCCGACGGTGAGGCCCCGCGTCTCGCGCAGGTACATCCCCTCGAAGATCGACGCGAGCTTGTAACAGGCCAGCCCGAGATACCAGTCCAGGCCGGAGAGCTCCGTCCCGGTGGCCCTGGCGTAGAGCTCCGCCAGGTCTGAGCTGGACGGGAATGCGTCGAGGTCGGCGGGTACCGGCGCGAAGGGCCGGCCGTCGGTGTCCCGGACGCCGTCCCACCACAGCAGGAGGTTCACCAGGTCGGTGAGCGGATCCCCGAGCGTGGCCATCTCCCAGTCGAGCACGGCGGAGATCGACGGCCCGGACTCGTCGACGACCACGTTGTCGAGTTTGAAGTCGCCGTGGACGAGGCCCGTCCCGCTCTCACGGGGCACGGACGCCGCCAGACGGACGCCGAGCTCGTCGAGGCCGGGGACGTCGCGAGAGCGGGACGAGGCCAGCTGCTTTCCCCAACGCGCCACCTGCCGGCCCAGGTAACCCTCCGGGCGGCCGAGGCCGGCCAGACCCACGGCCGCCACGTCCACGCGGTGCAAGCTGGCCAGCACGTCCACGAGCCGGTCGGCCAGGGCCCGGGCCGTGACCCGGTCCACTGCCGCGAGTTGCTCGTCGTGCCGGTAGATCGCGCCGTCGACGAACGACATGACGAAGAAGGGGGCGCCCAGGACCGACGGGTCCGCGCACAAGGTGACCATCTCCGGCACGGGGACGTCGGTGCCGGCCAGCGCCGACATCACCCGGTACTCCCGGCTCATGTCGTGCGCCGTCTCGAGGACGTGGCCCAACGGCGGCCGGCGCAGCACCCATCGGGCTCGTCCGACGCTGAGCTGATACGTGAGGTTGGAGCGACCGCCCGAGATGAGCCGCCCCTCCAGACGTCCCCCGAAGCGCTCCGGGGAGACCTCGCGCAGGTGCCGGGCCAGGGCGCCCACGTCCATCCCAGGCGGGGAGGCGGGCGAGTCGCCGTGGCCCGGAGCGGGCGACGGACCGGGAGCGGTCATGCCGGCGTCCGGGGCAGGGCGCGGCGCATGAGCTTCCCCGTCTCGGTCTTGGGCAGCACGTCCACGAACTCGACGCCGCGCGGGTACTTGTAGGCCGACATGCGGGCCCGGCAGTGGGCGATGAGCTCCGCTTCCGTGGTGCTGGCCCCGGGGCGCAGCGTGACGAAGGCCTTCACGGTCTCGCCGCGGTACTCGTCGGGTATGCCGACGACGGCCGCCTCGCTGACCGCCTCGTGCTCGCAGAGGACGTCCTCCACCTCGCGCGGCCACACCTTGAACCCGGACGCGTTGATCATGTCCTTCTTGCGGTCCACGACGTAGAACCAGCCGTCCCCGTCCATGAAACCGACGTCTCCGGTGTGCAGTTGACGGCCCGGCATGGCGTGCTCGGTCTCCTCCGGCTTTCCCCAGTAGCCGGCGACCAGCTGGGGTCCGGAGATGACGATCTCCCCGATCTCGCCGGCGGTGACGTCGTGCCCTTCCTCGTCGACGACGCGGGCCATCGTGCTGGCGACGGGCACGCCCACCGAGAGTGCGCCGGTGGTCGGGTCCGTGGGCGCCCGACTGCCCAGGGGTACGGCGTGCGACGGTGAGGTGGTCTCGGTCAGGCCGTACATGCTGTGCACCCGGACCCCGAACTGCTCCTCGAAGCGTTTGGCCCACGCCGGGGTCACCGGCGCTCCACCGGAGTAGGCGGCGCGCATGGAACGCAGGTCCTCAGCAGTGACGCCGGGCGTGCTCGCGAGCGTGATGTAGACCGGCAGTGCGGCGACGGTGAAGGTCGGCCGCCGCTCGCGCAGGGTCTCCACCAGCACGGCGGGCTCGAAGCGGTAGGAGAGGGCCAGCTCCGCGCCGGTGCACAGGGCCACCGCCACGTGCGCGATCAGTCCGGTGATGTGGAACAGCGGTGCGACGCCCAGGATGACGTCGTCCGGGGTCAAGCGGCACCAGTCGCGCAGGTTCTGGGCGTTGAACGTGACGTTGCCGTGAGTGTTCATCGCCCCCTTGGGCACGCCGGTCGTCCCGGACGTGTACGTGAGGAGCGCGACGTCGTCGGAGGAGTAGTGCACCTCGGGCGGTCGTTGGTCGCGATGGTCGGCGATCAGCTCGGCCATGTCCTCGGTCCCCGGGTGCCGCAGCGCGGTCAGGTCGGCGAACAACCGTGGGTCGTTCCGTGCCTGGTGCTCCAGCGCGCTGGTGGTGATGACCCGGCGTACGTCGGTGTCCGGCACCACGTCCCGGGCGACGGTGTCGTAGAGGTCGTCCAGGCAGACCAGCACCGAGGCGCCGGAGTCGCGCAGGAGGTGCGTCAGCTCCCGCTGACGGCTCATCGGGTTGATCGAGACCATGATGCCGCCGGCCTTCCAGGTCGCCACCATGGTGATGAGGAACTGGGGCACGTTCTGCAGGTAGACCGCCAGCCGGTCCCCCCGGGTGAAGCCCCCGGCCAGCAGCGCCGTGGCGAGCGCGTCGGAGTCACGGTCGACGTCGTCCATCGAGAGGACACCGTCGAAGTAGGTCATGCACGTCGCCTGAGGGGCCCGCTCCACGGCTGCCCGGAACATCGCCAGGGCGTCCTCGAACTCACGGGTGATGTCGGACGGGAGGCCCGGTGGGTACTGGGACAACCAGGGGCGGTCTTGGTACGTGCTCACGGTGTCCTCCTCGCGGTGACCGCGTTGTCGACCGAGCGACCGAGCGCTCGCTCGGTAGGCGGTACGATGTCCGCTGGCTCCCGCCTTGTCAACCTCGGCCGCGCGGGCATGCCGCGCGGTGCGGGTCTGCGCTCAGGACCGGCCATCGGGAGGAGGACGGATGAGCCACACGGATCAGGCGCCGAGCGCGCGGGGTGGGTCAGCGAGCACGCCGGGGGCCGGCCACTGGCGCAGCTATCCACCGCTGAGACTGGACCAGCCGCTGCAGGCGGCGCTGTCGGCCTTCCTCGAGTTCGGCTACCACGGCGCCACCATGCGGGACATAGCTCAGCGCGCAGGACTCTCGGTGCCGGGCGTCTACCACTACTTCTCCAGCAAGCAGGAGATGCTGGTCGCGATCCTCGACCTCACGATGGACGACCTGCTCGGTCGGAGCCGGGCTGCGCGGGCGGAAGGCGCCGATCCGGTGGCGCGGTTCGCACTGCTGGTCGAGTGCCTGGCGCTCTTCCACACCCAGCGGCGGGAGCTCGGGTTCGTCGGGGCCAGCGAGATGCGCAGCCTGGCGCCGACGCAGCGACAACGGCTCGCAGCAGCGCGGCGCGCGCAGCAGCGCATGGTCGACGAGGAGGTCGAGCAGGCGTGCCGGGCCGGGGCCTTCGCCACGGGACGCCCACACGAGGCGAGCCGGGCGGTCGTGACCATGTGCACGGCGCTGCCGCAGTGGTACGAACCGGGGGGCGATGCCACGGCTGAAGAGGTCGCCGCTCAGTACGTGCAGTTCTCCTTGGACCTCATGCGCTGGACGGGGCAGGGCCCGGGGCTCCGTCCCGTCCCGGCACAGCCGCAGGACGGGATGGAGCAGCAATGACGGACAGCGAGGAGCGCAGGCGGGCGGAGGCGCTCGACCACGTCCACGTGCCTGCCGTACCGCCGCGGATCGGGCCGCGTCGCGCACGGCCACCGGCGGACCTCCTCGCTGCACTGAGAGGTGTCCCGGCGGCGGAGGTGAGCGACGTCGTCGGCCGGCTGTACACGATGCACCCGCGGATCCGGCCGCTGTACGAACCGGTCCGCCGAGCGGTGGGGGTGGCGCTGACCGTCAAGGCGTACCCCGGCGACAACCTCGCGGTCCACGGCGGTCTCTCGCTGGTCCGCCCGGACGACGTGCTGGTCGTCAGCTGGTCGGGATACGCGGACGGTTGCGGCTCCGGTGCCGAGTCGCTGCAGGTCCCGATCAGCAACGGGCTGCAAGCGGTGGTCATCGACGGCGCCTGGCGGGACCTCGAGGACCTGCAGCGTCAGGACTTCCCGGTGTTCGGCCGGGGCTCGGCCGCCTTCTCCCCGACGAAGCGGGAGCCTGGCGAGCTCAATGTGCCCGTCGAGTGTGGCGACGTGGTGGTCGAGGAGGGCGACGTGGTGGTCGCAGACGGCGAGGCTGTCGTGATCGTCCCGCGGTGGTGCCTGGACCGGGTCGTGGGGGCGCTTGCGGCCAAGCCGCGGGTGGCCGGCCAGCGATCGGCCGCTGACCTGGTCGAGGGGACGGCGGCTCGCACCCGGCTCTTCGCGGAGGCGTACCGGGAGCGCGGCGGACAAGGCCGGTTTGCACCGTGACGGGTCGTTTGGTCCGAAGATTGGCTTGACGCTGGATCGCCGGCCGGAGAGCATCAGCACGGCGGCCGCTGCAGGGCGTCGGAACCTGGAGGCGAGATGGCGGCACTGTCCCCACCCTCGGAGCGGGCAGCCGAGTTGCACCGGCTGCTGCTGGGCTTCATGCGCGACCGCGTGCTACCCAGCGAGCGCGACTACGAGGTCTTCCGGGCAGCGGCTGGACCCGACGACCACACGGTGCCCCCGGTCGTCGAGACGCTGAAGCACGAGGCGCGCGAGCTGGGCCTGTGGAACCTGTTCCTGCCCTCGGAGTCCGGCCTCACCCAGCTCGAGTACGCGCCGCTCGCTGAGCTCTCCGGGTGGAGCCAGGAGCTCGCGCCCGAGGCGTTGAACTGCGGGGCGCCGGACAGCGGGAACATGGAGCTGCTGCACCTGCTGGGCAGCCCGGAGCAGAAGCGTGAGTGGCTCGACCCGCTGCTCGCTGGTGACATCCGCTCCGCCTTCGCGATGACCGAGCCCGACGTCGCCAGCAGCGATGCCACCAACATCACCACGCGCATCGTCCGGGACGGCGATCAGTACGTGATCAACGGGCACAAGTGGTGGGCGAGCGGCGCAGCGGACCCCCGGTGTCGGGTGCTGATCGTCATGGGCAAGACCGACCCGGATGCCCCGGTCCACCGCCAGCAGACGATGGTCATCGTCCCGGTGGACACGCCGGGGGTCCGCCACGTGCGGTCTGTCCCCGTGTTCGGCCGGCAGGACCAGCACGGGCACAGCGAGATCATCCTCGAAGACGTGCGAGTTCCGGTGACCAACGTGGTGGGGGAGGAGGGCGGCGGGTTCGCCGCGGCGCAGGCGCGGCTCGGACCTGGGCGCATCCACCACTGCATGCGCGCTCTGGGCGCCGCCGAGCGAGCACTGGCCCTGATGGTCGCCCGCGCGCACAGCCGCACGGCCTTCGGTTCCTCACTGGCCGACCAGGGGGTGGTCCAGAGCCAGGTCGCCGAGTCGCGACTGGACATCGAACAGGCCCGGCTGTTGTGCCACCAGGCGTGCGAGGTCATCGACACCGCCGGCAACAAGGCGGCCCGGGACCTCGTGGCCATGGCCAAGGTGGCGGTCCCACGCGCGGTGACCCGGGTGGTGGACCGCGCGATCCAGGTGCACGGCGGTGCGGGCGTGAGCGACGACACACCACTGGCCGCGATGTGGGGATGGCATCGGGCCATGCGGATCTTCGACGGACCGGACGAGGTCCACCTCCGGTCGCTTGCACGTGCCGAGCTGCGTCGGCCACCGACGCTCCCGCCCGGCTGACGGTGACCGACGATCGCGCCGGCAAGACCACCGACAGAGGAGAACCGATGGCACAGCCAGACGACGGGCCGCGCATTCCTCCCGTCACCGAGCCGGATGCCGAGCAGGCCGAGCTGCTCGCGAAGACGCTGCCCACCACGAGTGGGCGTCCCCTCAACGTGTTCGCCACCCTCGCGCACAACCCCCGCCTGCTCGGACGGTTCAACGCGCTCGGCGGGTACTTCCTCCGGTACGGCACCCTCTCCGCTCGTGACCGCGAACTCGTCATCCTGCGGGTGGCGGCGCTGACCGGGTCCCGCTACGAGGAGGCCCAGCACCTCGTGCTCGGCGCCCAGGCTGGGTTGACGCCCGAGGAGATGGACGAGGTCCGTGGCCCGGTCGACAGCTGGAGCGGCGCGGACGGTGTGCTCATGCGGTTCGTCGACGAGATGTACCACTCCGACGGCGCAGACGTGACGAGCTGGGAAGCACTGGCTGAGCGCTACCCGGTAGACCGGATGATCGAGGTGACCGTGCTCGTCGGCTACTACCGGATGCTCGCCGGGTTCCTGAACGTGGTGGGCGTGCAGGTCGAGGACGACGGGGCGACGGCTCCCCGTGGTGCCTGACGGCTGGAGCGCGATGAGCGGACCCGCGCGCATCCAGCAGGAAGATCTCGCCGAGCCGACCAGCGGGGCCGGACTCGCCGTGACCGGCGTCCCCGGTCGGAACCCAGACGTGTGGAGAGGCTGGACATGCGCGACGCAGTGATCGTGGAGGCCGTTCGGACGCCAGTCGGCAAGCGCAACGGCGGGCTGTCGGGGCTGCACCCGGCCGTGCTCTCGGCGCACGTCCTGTCGTCGTTGGTGGAGCGCGCCGGTGTCGACCCCGCGCTGGTCGAGGACGTCATCTGGGGCTGTGTCTCCCAGGTGGGGGAGCAGACCTTCGACATCGCCCGTACCGCGCTGCTGACCGCCGGCTGGCCGGACACGGTGACCGGGGTGACCGTCGATCGGCAGTGCGGCTCGTCCCAGCAGTCCGTGCACTTCGCCGCCGCGGGGCTCGTGGCGGGCCAGTACGACGTCGTCGTCGCCGGTGGCGTCGAGTCGATGAGCCGGGTTCCCCTGGGCAGCTCGGTCGGTGACGCCATGCCCTACCCGGAGCCCTTCCTGGAACGCTACGGGGTGGCACCGAGCCAAGGTCTGGGCGCAGAGATGATCGCCGAGCGCTGGGGTCTGTCGCGGGCTCGACTCGACGAGTACTCGGTCGCCTCGCACGAGAAGGCCGCCGCCGCGCGGGACGAGGGCCGGTTCGACGGCCAGATCGCGCCGGTGCCCACCGAAGCAGGCGTCATCTCCCGCGACGAGGGCATCCGCGACAGCACGGTCGAGCGGCTGGGCAGCCTGAAGGCGGTGTTCAAGCCGGAGGGTGGTGTGATCACCGCCGGCAACTCGTCGCAGATCTCCGATGGGGCAGCAGCCCTGCTCATGACCACCAGTGAGAAGGCCCGTGAGCTCGGACTCACGCCGATCGCCCGCGTGCACACCGCGGTCCTCGCTGGCGCCGACCCGGTCATCATGCTCACCGCCCCGATCCCGTCCACGCAGAAGGCGCTGCTCAAGTCGGGGTTGTCCATCGAGGAGATCGGCGCCTTCGAGGTCAACGAAGCATTCGCTCCGGTGCCCCTGGCGTGGCTCCAGGAGATCGGCGCCGACCCCAAGGCGGTCAATCCCAACGGCGGCGCCATCGCCCTCGGTCATCCTCTCGGCGGCTCGGGTGCCCGGTTGATGACGACGCTGGTGAACCACATGCGGGACAACGGCATCCGTTACGGCCTGCAGACGATGTGCGAGGGCGGCGGCCAGGCCAACACGACCATCCTCGAACTGGTCTGACTCGCCATCGCAGCCGGCCGTCGGCGTCGCCGATCCCTGCGAGCTGTCCGGACCGACATCCAGCGGGTCCGCGACACGGGGACCCGTTGATCAGCGGTCCGCTCTCCGCGGTCCGTGTCACACGCCGTGTGGCGACGCCGGAGGGACCACGGCCTGACGACGTCCCGGGACCGCGGCACGGCTGAGCCTCGGGTGGCCCGGTCCGCGTGCAGCCCGACGCCGACCTGAGCTGATCGCTCAGCGGACGACGGCGGTCCAGGTCGGCACCGCGCCACCGTCGGTGCGGACGAGCCCTCGGCTGGCGAGCAGCCGAAGATGGGAGTCGGTCTCGGTGACGGCGAAGATGCGCATCCGACGCTCGTAGGACGACCAGGGCCGCGACCAGCTCAGGTGTGCGGCGAGATCCCACGGCGTGCGGCCGGGGTGTGCCCGTACGGCGCCGAGCAGCTCGCTGAGCCGCTCCTCGTGGTGGGCGAGCAGCTGGTCGACGCGCTCGGCCAGGCCGGTGAAGCGCCACTCGTGCGCAGGCAGCACCTCGGTGGGGGCGAGGTCGCGCACCGCGTGCAGCGACTGCACGTAGGACCGCAGGGGATCCGCCTCGCCTGCGGCTCCGGTGGAGATGTTGGGGCTGATCCGGGGGAGCACGTGGTCCCCGGAGAAGAAGAGACCGGTGCGCTCCTCGTGGAGGCACAGGTGGCCCGGGGTGTGCCCGGGCGTGTGCACCGCACGCAGCCGCCATCCGCTGAAGTCGACGAGGTCGCCGTGCTCGAGCAGCCGGTCTGCGACCGCCATGTCCAGGAACTGCTCCATCTCCTCCGGCGAGCCCACGTCGGCCTCGGCGTCCTGCCGGTCGGCACCCAGACCGACCAGGAAGTCGGTCTCTGCCCGGGTTGCGGCGACGCCGCCCCGCAGGTTGGCGGCCGCGACCTGGCGGACGTCCGCCGGGTGCATGGCGACCCACGCGCCGGACTCGGCACGCACCCGACCTGCCAGACCGAGGTGGTCGGGGTGGCGGTGGGTGACCAGCACGCCACGGACGTCGGACACCGCGGCGCCGACATCGCTCAAGCCGGAGGTGAGCGCGCTCCAGCTCACCTCGCTGTTCCAGCCGGCGTCGATCAGCCCCAGGCCGCCCGGGACGGCGAGGGCGTAGACCGACACGTAGCGCAGTGGGCTGTCCGGGATCGGCACAGGGATCGACCACAGGTCCGTCCGCAGTTGCTCGACGGGCGGCAGTGCGCGTTCCTGCCAGGCTTGGTGCTGCGCGGATCCGGTGATCTCCACACCCCGACTCTGCCGCATGACCTGGCCCCGCCAGGCGGAGAGGTCTGGCACGTGACCAGGTGGCTGTCGAGCGGCCAACGGGACTCGCCGCGCCACGTTCGTCCTCTGGCGCGGCGGGACTCCAGGGGCGGGCACCGCAGTGTCCGGGACGCTCAGGCGCGCCCGTGCCGCGGCTGGTCGTCCGACCGGGCCGAGCGGCGTCAGAGCAGCGGGGTGAAGACCCGGTGGCTCTGCTCCACGACCGCCTCGGCCACGGCCGCGACCTCCGGACGGCGCAGGTTCTCGGTCCGCCCGGACAGCCAGAACGTCAGCACGGCGCTGGTCGAGCTGGGCAGCACGCGGACGAGCTCGGGAGCGTCGACGGCGAGGAAGACCGGCAGCAGACCGATCCCGGCGCCCCGCCGGGTCATCTCCAGCTGGGCGAGCACGCTGGTGGCGCCGAGCACCTCGGCGCGGCGAGGGAACAGCCGGTCGACCAGGTCGAGATCGGTCACCTGCAGCATGGACTCCACGTAGTAGACCGGGCTGTGGTCGGCGAGATCGGCCATCGACACCGGCTGCCCGTGGACCGCGAGGTAGGACGGGGCCGCGAACAACCCCAGCTCGTAGTCGGCGAGCCGGTGGACCTGCAACCGCGGTGAGGACGGTCGGGTCACCCCGATGTCGAGGTCGGCCGCCGCCCCGTAGGCCGGCGTGGGCCGGGTGACCGACGCGAGCTCGAAGCTGATGCCCGGGTGTTCGGCGCGAACCCGGGTCAGCGCGGGGGCAACCACCTTCATCCCGAACACCTCGGTGCTGTTGACCCGCACCAGGCCACGCAGCTCGCGGGCGGCGGTGCCCGAGGTGCCGTCGGGCAGACGGTCCAAGGCCGCCTGCACCGCCTCGGCCTCGGCCAGGACGGTGCGACCGGTCGCGGTGAGCTCCCACCCGCCCGGGGCGGCCACCAGCAGCCGCTCACCGAGCGTTCGCTCCAGAGCGCGGATCCGCCGGGCGACGGTGGTGTGGTTGACCCCGAGCGTCGCGGCGGCTGCGGTGAAGGTCCGGCCCCGGACGACGGCCAGCAGCGCGAGCAGGTCGGCCGGGTCCACCACGGTGTGCATCCTCGCAGATCGACGGTGCGGTACTGGTCATGGACTGACCGCGGATGCACACCGCACGATGGTGGGGTCCAGCGTCGGACGACTGCCGTGTGCCGCAGTCCCGCCGGCGGGAGCTCAGTGAAGGGGTGCCCCCCGATGACCACCACCGCAGCCAGCCAGCAGCCCACCGGCATCCACGAGGTCCCCCCGTCCGGGGACGTCCCGATGCTCATCGGCGGCGAGTTCGTCGCAGCGGTCGACGGGGCGTGGACCGACGTCGTGTCGCCGGGGTCGCTGGAGGTGATCGGGCGGGTGCCCACCGGCGGCGCCGTGGAGGTCGATCGGGCGGTGGCTGCGGCCCGCGCGGCACTGCCGGCCTGGCGGGGCCTGCCCTTCACCGAGCGTCAGCGGGTGCTGCTGGCCATCGCCGACGCGCTGTTCGCCGAGGCGGAGCAGCTGTCGCTGCTCACCGCCGTGGACACGGGCAACGCGCTGCGCACCCAGGCCCGCCCGGAGAGCCAGACGCTGGCCACCCTGTTCCGCTACTTCGGGGGCATCGCCGGCGAGCTCAAGGGCGTCGTGCTGCCGGCCGGCGAGGGCCAGCTGCAGTACAGCGTCCGCGAGCCGGTCGGCGTGGTCGGGGCGATCCTGCCGTGGAACTCGCCGTTGATGATCGCCGGGATGAAGATCCCGGCCGCGCTGGCCGCGGGCAACACCGTGGTCGTGAAGCCGGCTGAGGACGCGCCGCTCACGATCCTCAAGCTCGCCGAGATCTGCTCCCGGTTCCTGCCGCCGGGCGTGCTGAACGTGGTCACCGGGCTGGGGTCGGTCGTCGGGGAAGCGCTCGTCGTCCACCCCGGCGTGGACAAGGTGTCCTTCACCGGGTCGACCCGGGTCGGCCGCGGGGTGGGCGCGAAGGCCGGCGAGCGGATCGCGCCGGTGTCGCTGGAACTGGGCGGGAAGAGCCCGACGATCGTGTGGCCGGACGCCGCCGACGACGCGCACATCGACGCGACGGTCGACGGGATCCTGACCGGCATGCGCTTCACCCGCCAGGGGCAGAGCTGCACCGCCGGCTCGCGCCTCTATCTGCACGAGGACGTCTACGACGAGGTGCTCGACCGGGTGGTGGCCAAGCTGCAGACCTTCGTGGTCGGCAACCCCCTCGACGAGCGCACCGACATGGGCACCCTCATCAACCAGAAGCAGTACGACATGGTGCGCGGTTACATCGACGAGGGACGCAGCCGGGCCGGTGTGGTAACGGCCCTGGACGGCGCAGGTCAGGTCCCCGACGGGCTGGCCGGCTACTACCTCGGCCCCACGGTCTTCTCCCGTGCCGAGAACGACTGGCGGCTCACCCGCGAGGAGATCTTCGGGCCGGTCATGGTGGTCATCCCGTGGCGCGAGGACGCCGAGGTGCTGGCCATGGCCAACGACAGCCACTACGGCCTGGCCGCGTTCCTGTGGTGCCACGACCTGGACCGGGCCATCACCGCGGCCAATCGGATCGAGTCCGGCTGGGTGCAGGTCAACCAGGGTGGCGGCCAGCTGGTGGGGCAGTCCTACGGCGGGGTCAAGGCCAGCGGCATCGGCCGGGAGTTCTCCCTCGAGGGGATGCTCGAGTCCTTCACCAGCATCAAGCAGATCAACGTCAAGCTCACGCCCGGTCGCTGACCTCGGCACGCGCGCCCGTACAGAGCACCGGAGGACGTTCCTTGTTCACCCTCACCGACGACCAGCGCGACCTCGTGTCGATGGTCGCCGAGTTCACCGCGGACACCATCACCCCGCACGCCGTGGAATGGGACCGCACCCACCACTTCCCGGCCGACGTGCTGCGCAAGGCCGCCGACCTGGGCATGGGCGGGATATACGTGCGCGAGGAGTCCGGTGGCTCGGGGCTCGGGCGCCTCGACGCGGCGCTGATCGTCGAGGCGCTGGCCGCCGGCTGCCCGTCCACGGCCAGCTACCTGTCCATCCACAACATGGTCGCCTGGATGATCGACACCTACGGCGACGACGACCAGCGGGCGCACTTCCTGGCACCGCTGGTCACCATGGAGCACTTCGGCAGCTACTGCCTCACCGAGCCCGGCGCGGGCTCCGACGCCGCCGCGCTGAGCACCCGGGCGGTCCGGGACGGGGCAGGTGCGGACGCGGACTACCGGCTCAGCGGGGTGAAGCAGTTCATCTCCGGAGCCGGCACCTCCCAGACCTACGTCGTCCTGGCCCGGACGGCGGACACCGGCGCCCGGGGCATCAGCGCCTTCATCGTGGACAAGGACACGCCGGGGGTCTCCTTCGGTCCGGACGAGGTGAAGATGGGCTGGAACACCCAGCCCACCCGCCAGGTGATCCTGGACGACGTCCGGGTGCCGGTCTCCGCCCGGCTGGGGGAGGAGGGCGAGGGCTTCCGGATCGCCATGTCCGGCCTCAACGGCGGCCGGCTCAACATCGCGGCCAGCTCGCTGGGCGGCGCGTCGGCGGCCCTGGCAGCGTCGATCCGCTACCTGGGCGAGCGCCACGCCTTCGGTGCTGCGCTGAACCGGTTCCAGGCGTTGCAGTTCGAGGTGGCCGACATGGCGATCGAGCTGGAGGCCGCCCGCACCTTCCTGTGGCGGGCCGCGGCGGCCGTGGACGCCCAGGCCCCGGACATGGTGATGCTCTGCGCGATGGCGAAGCGGTTCGTCACCGATGCCGGCTTCACGGTCGCCAACAAGGCCCTGCAGCTGCACGGCGGGTACGGCTACCTGGCCGAGTACGGGATCGAGAAGATCGTCCGCGAC